>Ga0209460_1001554_pt1 | contig 12782 bp, 9 predicted proteins | sample EBPBio132013_DNA_FD_185868 | JGI IMG/M metagenome (GOLD analysis project Ga0209460, IMG submission 185868) | Wastewater treatment Type I Accumulibacter community from EBPR Bioreactor in Madison, WI, USA - Reactor 2_5/13/2013_ DNA (SPAdes)... | ecosystem: Engineered > Bioreactor > EBPR >...
AGTTCCGCGCGGCGTACAACGAACAGTTCGCCCGCCACCTGCTGCTGGTGGGGCTGGCGGCGGCGTTCGCCATGGGCACCTGGGCCATCCTGCGCGACCGCAACAAGCGCATCGCGCTGGTCGGCGTGGGCAGCGCGACCCTGGCCGTGCTGCTGGGCGGCACCAACGTGCAGTTCGACGCCATCGGCAAGACCCCATACTCGCTGGGGCTGGACTGGTTCGTGATCTCGCTGTTCTTCTCGGCGCTGGTGTTCGTGCCGCTGGAGCACTACCTGGGCAAGCGCCGGATCTCGCCGCTGCGGCCGGGCTGGCGCACGGACGTGGCGTACTTCTTCATGAGCCATGTGCTGGTGCAGTTCATCCTGATCCTGGTGACCGCATCCACGTCCACCATCGCAGGGCTGGCCGCGTTCCCGGCCCTGAAGGACGCGATCCAGTCGTTGCCGGTCTGGGCGCAGTTCCTGATCGCCGTATTCGTGGCCGATCTGGCGCAGGCGCTGCTGCACCGCGCGTACCACAACATACCCTGGCTCTGGCGCTTCCACGCGGTCCACCATTCCAGCCGCGAGATGGACTGGCTGGCGGGTTCCCGCATCCATATCGTCGAGATCGTGCTGACCCGCAGCGCCGTGCTGCTGCCGCTGCTGGTGCTGGGCTTCTCCACGCCGGCGGTGAATGCCTACGTGATCCTGGTCGGCCTGCAGGCCGTGCTGGCGCACGCCAATCTCGGTATCCGCTTCGGCTGGCTGGAGTACCTGCTGGTGCTGCCGCGCTACCACCACTGGCACCACGCGCGGCACAAGGACTATCTGGACGTGAACTACGCCATCCACCTGCCGCTGGTGGACATGCTGATGGGCACCTTCAAGCTGCCGCCGAAGCAGGAAGACTGGCCCGGGGAATATGGCGTGATGAAGCTGGAGACGGTGCCGCGCGGCATACTGCGCCAGCATCTGATGCCGTTCCAGGGTGGACGGAAGTTCGACGAATATGTGGACTGAGCGACCGCGCTGCTGCCTATTGTAGGAGCGACGTAAGTCGCGACCGCACGCCATGGCAGCTGACAGCGCCATCTGGTGCGCTGCGCATCCGGCAGTGTCCATATTCAATCCAGGACCGATGCCACGCAGGGTCCGCGGTCGCGACTTACGTCGCTCCTACAGAGACAGCTCCGCTCACGTCCAGTCCGTCAGCCCCTCGCGGGCATAGACTTCCCTGAAGCTCGGCAGCGCCTTCATGCGCTGCGCGTGGGCATGCAACACCGGCCAGCGGTCGGTCGGCCTGGGCATGTTGCGTGACCAGCGCATCAGCATGGTCAGCAGGAAGTCGGCGGAGGAGCGCTGCGCGCCCAGCAGGTAAGGGCCGTGCGCCTCCAGATGGTCCGCGACCTGCTGCCACGCGCGTTCCAGCTTGAGTCGTGCATGCAGGCGGCTGGCCTCGGCGTTCTCCGGGCCCGCGATCTCGTCCGCATAGAACCACGCGCGGTACGCAGGCATCAGCGTGTTGGCGCAGAACAGCATCCAGCGGTAGTACTGCGCGCGCTGCGTGGTGGCCACCGCAGGCGCCAGCTCGGCGCGGGGATGCGTATCGGCCAGATGCATCAGGATGGCCGCGGTCTCGGTGATCACCTGCCCGTCCATCACCAGCGTGGGCACCACGCCGGCGGGATTGAGCTTCAGGTAGTCGTCGGACTTCTGGTCGCGCTTGTCGAAATCCAGTTCATGCAACTCGTGCGGGATACCGAGTTCGATCAGCAGCCAGTGGACGACCAGGCTGGCGGTGCTGCGGGAGTAGTAGAGCATGGTGGACATGTAGGGACCTCTGAAGTTTGAGCCCCTCTCCCTGCGGGAGAGGGGTTGGGGTGAGGGGCGATGCAAGTCCGGATGACTCAGGCATTCCGGCTCCGCTCGCCCCTCATCCGCCCTTCGGGCACCCCGTATCAAGTACGGGGCAAGCTCTTCTCCCGAAGGGAAAAGGAAACAGCGTCAGGCCACCACCACCGGAATCTTCCCGATCCGCGCCTGCCATTCCTTCGGCCCGGTCTGGTGGACCGAGGTCCCCTGCGAATCGACGGCCACGGTCACCGGCATGTCCTGCACGGTGAACTCGTAGATCGCCTCCATGCCCAGGTCGGCGAAGCCTACGACCTTCGCCGCCTTGATCGCCTTGGATACCAGGTAGGCCGCGCCGCCGACCGCCATCAGGTAGGCCGACTGGTGCTTCTTGATGGCTTCGATCGCCGCCGGGCCGCGCTCGGCCTTGCCGACCATGCCCAGCAGACCCGTCTGCGCCAGCACCTGCTCGGTGAACTTGTCCATGCGGGTGGCGGTGGTCGGACCGGCCGGGCCGACGACCTCGTCGCGCACCGGATCGACCGGGCCCACGTAGTAGATGAAGCGGCCCTTCAGGTCGACCGGCAGCGGCTCGCCCCTGTTGAGCATGTCGACCATGCGCTTGTGCGCGGCATCGCGGCCGGTCAGCAGCTTGCCGTTGAGCAGCAGGACTTCGCCCGGCTTCCAACTGGCCACGTCTTCGCGGGTCAGGGTGTCGAGGTCGACGCGACGGCCCTTGGAGGCGTCGTAGGTCAGCTCCGGCCAATCCTCCAGCGACGGCGGGTCCAGCATCACCGGGCCCCTGCCGTCGAGGGTGAAATGCGCATGGCGCGTGGCAGCGCAGTTCGGGATCATCGCTACCGGCAGGTTGGCCGCGTGGGTCGGGTAGTCCTTGACCTTGATATCGAGCACGGTGGTCAAGCCACCCAGGCCCTGCGCGCCGATGCCCAGCGCGTTGACCTTCTCGTACAACTCCAGGCGCAGCTCCTCGGCGCGGTTCGACGGACCGCGGGCCTGCAGGTCGGTGATGTCGATCGGCTCCATCAGCGACTCCTTCGCCAGCAGCATCGCCTTCTCCGCGGTGCCGCCGATGCCGATGCCGAGCATGCCCGGCGGACACCAGCCGGCGCCCATGGTCGGCACGGTCTTCAGCACCCAGTCGACGATGGAGTCGGACGGATTGAGCATCGCGAACTTCGATTTCGCTTCGGAACCGCCGCCCTTCGCGGCGACGATCACGTCGACGGTGTTGCCCGGCACGACCTTGACGTTGACCACGCCCGGCGTGTTGTCCTTCGTATTGGTGCGCTTGCCGGCCGGGTCGGCCAGCACGCTGGCGCGAAGCTTGTTGTCGGGATGGTTGTAGGCGCGGCGCACGCCTTCGTGGACCATGTCCTCCACGCCCATCGTGGCGTCGTCCCAGCGCACGTCCATGCCGATCTCGAGGAACACGGTGACGATGCCGGTGTCCTGGCAGATCGGACGGTGGCCTTCGGCGCACATGCGCGAATTGATCAGGATCTGGGCGATGGCGTCCTTCGCGGCCGGCGACTCCTCGCGCTCGTAGGCGGCGGCGAGGTTCTTGATGTAGTCCACCGGGTGGTAGTAGCTGATGTACTGCAGGGCATCGGCGATGGACTGGATGAGGTCTTCTTGCTTGATCGAGGTCATGGAGCGACGGGCGGCTGCCGGTGGGGTAGCGGGCGGAAGCGCCCATTTTAGGCCAAAGTGACGGCCCGCCCGGGTGTCACGGGCGGGCGCCCTCGCCCGTCTTTGGTCGCATGAACGCCGAAAACACCTTCGAAGCCCACCGTTCCCGCCTGTTCGGGCTGTCCTATCGCCTGCTGGGCAGCCGCAGCGACGCCGAGGATGTCGTCCAGGACACCTGGCTGCGCTGGCAGCAGGCCGACCGGACCGGCATCCGCGACCCCGAAGCCTGGCTGGTCACCGCCGCCACCCGACTGGGCATCGACCGCCTGCGCGCCGCACGGACGCAGCGCGAGCACTACACCGGACCGTGGCTGCCGCCCCCCTCGGAGATCGACGAATCGCCCTCGCCGGAGCAGTCGGCCGAGGTGGCCGAACAGGTCTCGCTGGCCTTCCTGGCCGTGCTGGAGCGGCTGGGTCCGGAGGAACGCGCGGCCTTCCTGCTGAAGGAGGCCTTCGACTACGACTACGCCCAGATCGCGCCCTTGCTGGGCCAGAGCGAGGCGAACTGCCGGCAGATGGTCCACCGCGCGCGCGAACGCGTGCAGGCGGGCCGGCCGCGCTTCGATGTTCCCCGCGAGAACCATCGCCGCCTGCTCGAGCGCTTCATGCAGGCCGCGCGGCGCGGCGACCAGCCCGTGATCGCCGCCCTGCTGCGCGAGGACGCGCAACTGGTTTCCGACGGCGGTGGCAAGGCCGTCGCGGTCATCCGCCCGCTGCTGGGTGCGATCCGTATCGCGCGGCTGTTCTGGGCCGCCTATCGACGACAGGATCCGGCCATCGACTGGCGCATGGGCACGGTGAACGGCGAGCCGGCGATCCTGCGCTACCGCGACGGCGTGCTGGCCGCGGTGATGGTGGCGGTGAGCGACGGCGAGCGCATCAGCGAGCTCTTCACCATCGCCAATCCCGACAAGTTGGGCACGGGTGTCACGGCGAAGGGCGGTGGCGCGTCCTGGTAGTGAAGGTGGCCATCGTGGCCGCCATTGAGGCACTGCCATGAGCCAGAAGTTCCATCGCGTCGACTACCCCAAGCACGTTCCCGACGCCTTCCGCGGCCTGTATGCCGTCAGCACCGCCGTCCATAACGGCGTGCTGGGGAAGGAATTCCTCGAACTCATCTTCCTGCGCGTCTCCCAGATCAACGGCTGCGCCTTCTGCATGGACATGCACGGCGGTGCGCTGCGCAAGGCCGGCATGGAGCCGCGCAAGCTGGACACCCTGGCCGGCTGGCGCGACAGCCGTTTCTTCGATGCCCGCGAGGGTGCCGCACTGGCCTGGGCAGAACAGCTGACCACCCTGCCCTCGGGAGCGCCCGCCGATGCGACCTACGAGGCACTGAAGGATCACTTCGATGAGTCCGGCATCGCCGAACTGACCATGGCGGTGGCCACGATCAACGCGTGGAACCGCCTGGGCGTGGGCATGCAGCCCATCCTGCCCTGACCCGGCACGCCGCCACGCGGCACAATGGGGGCCATGGAAACCCTGGTCCTCATCCTCGACCTGGTCGGCACGTTCGTGTTCGCGCTCAGCGGCGCCATGCTGGGCGTGCGGCGCCGACTGGACCTGTTCGGCGTCCTGGTGCTGTCGTTCGCCGCGGCGACGGCCGGCGGCATCACCCGTGACCTGCTGATCGGCGCCACGCCGCCGGCAGCGCTCAGCGACTGGCGCTATCCGGTCACCTCGCTGGCCGCCGGCGTGGTGACCTTCTTCCGCGCATCGCTGATCGAGAAGCTGCACCACCCGGTGCGGCTGTTCGATGCGATGGGCCTGGCCCTGTTCGCCGTCGCCGGCACGCAGAAGGCCCTGGAATACGGCATCGCGCCGCCGATGGCGGCCGCGATGGGCATGCTGACGGGCATCGGAGGGGGCATCGCCCGCGACGTGCTGCTGGCGCAGGTGCCGCTGGTGCTGCGCGCCGAGCTCTACGCCGTCGCTGCGCTGGCCGGTGCGCTGATCGTCGCCCTGGGCCACTGGCTGCAACTACCGCCTTTGCCCTGCGCGCTGGTGGGCGCCCTGGTGTGCTTCGGCCTGCGCATGGCCGCGATCACCTTCGGCTGGCATCTGCCGGTGGCCCTGCAGTCCGGCGGCGACGGCGAGCCACCCGGTCCGTTGCAGTGACGCCCGGGCCGCCTGCGCCCAAGCGTGCGCAGGGGCCGACGAACCGTGCGGCACGCGCCGGCGCATGGGCTTAGCATGGCGGCACCTGCGCCCATCCACGTCCGCCATGGCCATCGCCGCCTCACGTCCGCTCGACATGCCCCGCCAGCAGGCCTTCTGGCTACTGCACCTGGCCGGCTGGAGCGCGTACTTCGCGCAGGGCTGCCTGTACGCGGTCGCCCACGGCAAGCCGTCGGGCTACTGGGTGGTGCCGGCCACCGCCGCCACGATGGGTGCGCTGGTCACGCTGGGGCTGCGCTTCGTGCTGCGAAGTTACTGGAACCTGCCGCCGCGCAGACTGCTGGCGCTGATGATTCCGCTGGTGCTGGCCAGTTCGGCCGCCATCGACTTCGTCACCCGCGAAGCCCTGGTCGACTTCTGCGAGACCTGCAGGCCGACCACGCGACTGGAGTTCGTCGCCTACTCGCTGGGCTACATCTACGTGGTGCTGGCGTGGGTGGGCGCCTACATGGGGATCAAGTACTACCGCCAGCTGCAGGGCGAGACCGAGCGCGCGCTGGCCGCGCGCAGCATGGCCCACCAGGCGCAGCTGAAGATGCTGCGCTATCAGCTGAACCCGCACTTCCTGTTCAACACGCTCAACGCCATCTCCACGCTGATCCTGGACCGCGACAACGCCACCGCCAACCGCATGGTGCAGGGTCTGTCCTCGTTCCTGCGCCACTCGCTGGACAACGACCCGATGCAGCGGGTGACGCTGCGCCAGGAACTGGACGCGCTGACGCTGTACCTGGACATCGAGAAGATCCGCTTCGCCGAACGCCTGCGCATCGAGACCGCCATCGACGAGGATAGCTGGCGCGCCCTGTTGCCCAGCCTGCTGCTGCAGCCGCTGGTCGAGAACGCCATCAAGTACGCCGTCGCCAAACAGGTCGCCGGCGGCCTGCTGCGCATCGAGGCCGAACGCGACGGCGAGCAGCTGGTGCTGCGCGTGATCGACGACGGCCCCGGCTGCAGCGCCATCGAAGGCGACCAGCTGCCGCCCGGCAAGGGCGTGGGCCTGCGCAACACGCGCGAACGCCTGCACGTGCTGTACGGCGACACCGGCGGGTTCTCCGTGCGCAACCGCGAGCGCGGCATCGAGGTGACGCTGCGCCTGCCGTTCGAAACCTCGCAGACCCTGGGGGACTGACGCGTGGATGCCGCCGTTTCCGCACCGTTGCGCGCCATCGTCGTGGACGATGAGCCGCTGGCCCGCCGCGGCCTGGAGATCAGGCTTGCCGCCCATGCCGACGTGCAGATCGTCGGTTATTACGGCGACGGCGCTTCGGCCATCGGCGGGCTGCGCGAGCATCGCCCGGACTTGATGTTCCTGGACGTGCAGATGCCGGGCATGGACGGCTTCCAGACGCTGCGCGCGATCCCGGCCAACGAGATGCCGCTGGTGGTGTTCGTCACCGCCTACGACCACTATGCGATCCGGGCATTCGAAGCCTCGGCCACCGATTACCTGCTGAAACCGGTGGAGGACTCCCGCCTGGCGCAGGCGCTGGCACGGGTCCGCCAGGCACGCGCCCAGCGAGAGGCGAGCGGCCATTGCGCGCATCTGCTCGGCCTGCTGGGCGAACTCAGCGGCCGTCCGCCGCTGGACCTGGACGAAGCGCTGAAGCCCGACGCCTTGGACCTGCTGCGCCGCGAGGAGAAGCTCGCCGTGCGCGACGGTGGCCGCACCGTGCGCGTGGACCTGCACAGCATCCGCTGGATCGACGCGGCCGGCGATTACATGTGCATCCACACCGATGGCGATGGGCCGAACGGCAATACCCTGGTCCTGCGCGCCACCATGCGCGAACTCGAGAAGCAGCTGGACCCGCAGCGCTTCCCGCGCATCCACCGCTCCACCATCGTCAACGCGCGCCGCGTGGTGGAGATGCGCCCGCACACCAACGGCGAAAGCTTCCTGCGCCTGGACTGCGGCCAGGAACTGAAGCTGTCGCGCAGCCATCGCGACAAGCTGGCGGTGTTGCTGTAGGCGTGCGCGTGCCTCCTGTTGTGGGAGCGACGTAAGTCGCGATGACGGACCTTGATACTTCCATCGCGACTTACGTCGCTCCCACAGCAGCCGTGCTCATCGCGCGCAAGGCGCATTCTCCGTCCACGGTTCGCCGCACCGCATCCACCACTCGCCGCAAGGCCGCACCACGCATGACTTCCGGGCCATAACGCCGCTTACGACTGCGCGCATCGTGCGCACCGCCGACCACCACGCGGACCTGCACGATGAAACTCACCGAGGCCTCCCTGCGCAATCCCGCCGCCGTCGCGGTCGTGGTGGCGATGGTCTGCGCGTTCGGCCTGATGAGCCTGGGCAAGCTGCCGCTGCAGCTGTTCCCCGACATCGAACGCCCGCAGATGTCCATCCAGACCGGCTGGCGCGCCGCCTCGCCGCAGGAGATGGAATCGGAGATCGTCGAGCCGATCGAAACGGTGATGCAGGGCCTGCCCGGGCTGGAGGAGATGGCCTCCAACGTCAATGCCGGCAACAGCTTCATCAACCTGACCTTCGCCGTCGGCAGCGACATGGACGCGATGCTGGTGGAAGTGCTGTCGCGGATGAACCGCCTGCAGCCGCTGCCGCGCGACGCCACGCCGCCGGTCGTGCAGGCCGGCGCGGACAACGCCAACAACTCGCTGACCTACTTCTTCGTGCAGAAGCTGCCCGGCACGCGCGGCGACATCCTCGACTACCGGCAGTTCATCGAGGACCGCATCGTGCCGCGACTGACCTCGGTCGACGGCGTGGCCGGCGTGGACATCAATGGCGGTGCAGCGGAGGAGCTGACCATCACCCTGGACCTGGCGCGCGCCGCGGCGCTCGGCATCCAGATCCCGGAAGTCGCGGCCGTGGCCGCGCGCGCCACCGACGTGTCCGGCGGGGTGGTCGAAGCCGGCCGCCGCGAGTACGTGCTGCGCTTCGCAGGGCGCTACTCGCCCGACGCGCTGGGCAACCTGATCCTGGCCTGGCGCGATGGCCGCCCGGTACGACTGGCCGATGTCGCCACCGTCGAGGTCAAACGGCCCGAACAGCGCTTCTTCGCTTACCAGAACGGCAATCCCGCCATCGGCCTGCGCATCCTGCGCGAGAGCGGCGCCAACGTGCTCGACACACTGGACGACGTGAAGCAGGTCGTCGCCGACGTGCGCGAGCAGGAACTCAAGCCCCTGGGCCTGGACATCGCCCAGAGCTTCGACGCGTCGGTCTTCATCAACCGCGCGCTCGGCCTGCTGTCGGGCAGCCTGACCGCGGGCGTGCTGCTCGCCGTGGGCTGCCTGTGGTGGTTCCTGCGTGACGTTCGCGCCACAGCGCTGATCGCGTGCGCGATACCCATCTCGCTGCTCGCCACCTTCATCGTGCTGCAGCTGACCGGGCGCAGCCTCAACGTCATCTCGCTGGCCGGCCTCGCGTTCGCGGTGGGCATGGTGATGGACGCCGCCGTCGTGGTTGCGGAGAACATCGTGCGCCTGCGCGAGCAAGGCTTGTCGGCCACGCATGCGGCGCTGGAAGGCACGCGTCAGGTCGGCGTCGCATTGGTCGCGTCCACGCTGACGACGGTGGCGGTGTTCCTGCCGGTGATCTTCATGGAGGACGTGGAAGGCCAGCTCTTCGCCGATCTCGCCCTGACCATTTCCATCGCGGTGGGCATCTCGCTGCTGATCGCCGTCACCGTGTTGCCCGCAGCGGCCGGGAGCTGGCTGCGCACGCGCCCCGGCGAGGAGCGCCAGCACCGGTTCTGGTCGCGCCTCAGCGACTGGGCACTGAAGACCACCGAAGGCCGCGCGCGCCAGCTCGGCTGGGTCGGCGCGCTTGTCCTCGCGCCCGCCCTGCTCGCGGCCGTGCTGATGCCGCAGATCGACTACCTGCCGCCGGTGAAGCGTGCGGCCGTCGACGCCTTCTTCAACTTCCCGCCCGGCATGAGCCCGGAGCGGGTGAACCGCGAGATCGCCCCGGTCCTGCTGGAGCGCATGCGCCCCTACATGGACGGCGAGAAAGGTCCGCAGCTGAGCAACTGGTACCTCAACCTGTGGCCGGGCGGCGGCACGCTGGGCGCGCGCGTGGTGGACCCGGACGACATCGGCGAACTGGAGCGCATCGTGCGCGACGAGATCGTGGTCGGCTTCCCGGATACGCGCGCCTTCGCCAGCGAGGGCGAGCTGTTCGGCAGCTTCGGCGGCTCCGCGCGCGCCATCGCCATCCACCTGCAGCACAGCGATGGCGATGCGCTGGCGCGCGCCGCGGAGGCGGGACGCAACGCGCTGTCGGACCGTTTCGCCGGTGCCAACGTGCAGGCCTGGCCCAGCGCCGACGGCGGCACGCCGGAACTGCGCGTCAATCCCGACGACCGTCGCCTGGCCGAAATCGGCTGGCGGCGCCCGGAGCTCGGCACGGTGGTGCGCACGCTGGGCGACGGGCAATGGCTGGGCGAGCATTTCGATGGCGACCGGCGACTGGCGATCATCCTGCGCAGCGACGGCGAGGACGATATCGCGCGCCTGGGTGCTGCCCCGCTGGCCACGCCGCAGGGCGGCGTGCTGAGCCTGGCCGACCTGGCCCAGGTGGACACCGTGCTGGCGCCGAACCAGCTGCGCCGCATCGACCGTCGCCGCACGGTCACTCTCACCGTCGATCCGCCGGCCGCGATGTCGCTGGAAGAAGCGCTGGACATCGTCAACGACGAGATCGTGCCCAGCCTGCGCGACGCGCTGCCGCCCGACGCCGCCATCCGCATTTCCGGCAGCGCCGACCGGCTGGGCGAAGTGGTGCGCAGCATGGGCCTCAATTTCGTGATGGCGCTGGTGGTGCTGTTCATGCTGATGGCCGCGATGTTCCGCTCACTGCGCGACAGCGCCTTCGTCATGGCCACGCTGCCGATGGCGGTGCTGGGCGGCGTGGCAGGCCTGCGCGCGCTGGACCTGGCGGCTGGTCAGACGCTGGACCTGCTGTCGATGATCGGCTTCATCATGCTGCTGGGCATGGTGATCAACAACGCCATCCTGCTGGTCGCGCAGACGCGCGAAGCGCAGGCCGAAGGCGCCTCGCTGGACGACGCCCTGAAGCAGGCCCTGCAACAGCGCCTGCGCCCGATCCTGATCGCCGCGCTCACCGGCGTGCTGGGCGCGTTGCCGATGGCCATCAATCCCGGCCCCGGCGCGGTGATCTATCGCGGCCTGGCCGCCGTGTCGGTGGGCGGCGTGGCACTGAGCCTGCTGTTCACCGTGGTGCTGGTGCCGGCACTGCTGCGCCTGGCCGCTCGCCGCACACCCCCCGTCGCCGTGTCGTCGATGCACAGCGCACTGCCCCCCCACCCCGTTGCCTGATCCCTGCTCCGGAGAACGACATGCCCCTCTTGCACAAATCCCTCATCGCTCTCGCGCTGGCCGGCATCCTCGCCCTGCCCCTGCTCCGCCTGGATGCCGATGCCAGTGCCCCCGCCACCGAGGCGCCGCCCGCCATTGTCAGCGTCGCCCCGGCGGTGCGCACCGACTTCGCGCCACGCCACTGGGCGCCCGGCAGCATCATCAGCCGTCGGGACGCGCGCGTGGCCAGCGAGCTGGAAGGGCGCGTGCAGCAGGTCGCCGAAGTCGGCCAGCACGTACGCGCCGGACAGGCGCTGGCGGTGCTGGACGACACGGCGCTGCGCCTGCGCGAACGCGAGAGCGAGGCGGAGCTGGCCCGCATCCAGGCCCAGCTGGACCTCGCGGTGCGGCAGGAACAACGCTACGCACAACTGGCGGCCCAGCAGAACATCGCGCGCTCCCAGTACGAGCAGTTGCGGGCCGAACGCGACATGCTGGCGCAGGATCAGGCCCGCGCGCGGGCCCAGCTGGCCCAGATCCGGCACCAGCGCACGCAGATGGTGGTGCGCGCCCCCTTCGACGGCATCGTGGCCGAGCGCCACACGCAACAAGGCGAGTACCTGGTGACCGGCGCATCGGTGGCGCGGCTGGTGGACACGGCAGCACCCGAGGTGCGCGTGCGTGCGCCCGTGGAACTCGCACGTCATCTGGGCCAGGGCACGACGGTACGCGTGCGCAGCGCCGACGGCGAGCGCGACTACCCCGTCAGTGCGCTGGTACCCGTGGGCGACGAGGCGTCGCGGCAGCTGGAACTGCGCGTCGTCCTGGACGACCTGCAGGCACCGGTGGGCACGGCCGTGGACGTGGGCCTGCCCAGCGCGGAGGCCCGCAGCGTCGTGGCCGTACCGCGCGATGCGGTGATCCTGCGCCGCGAGGGCGACTTCGTGCTGCGCGTGGACCCTGCCGGCAAGGCCGAACGGCTGGCGGTTAAGACCGGCGCCGCCGTGGACGATCTGGTCGAAGTCAGTGGCGACGTACGCGCCGGCGACCGCCTGATCGTGCGCGGCGAACTCGGTCACACCTTCACCAACGCGCTGGTCGATATCCCGCCGAGCCTGCGCTTCTACGCCGGCGGCGACCGCAGCGTGCGCGGCTACGGCTATCGCGAGATCGGTCCGCGCATCGAGACCGACCGCGGCCTGTACTCGGTGGGCGCGAAGAACGTGGTGGTGGCGAGCGCCGAGTACGAGCGCTACTTCACGCCGACCTGGGGCGCGGCCGCCTTCCTCGATGTCGGCGACGCGTTCGACGGCGGCTTCGACCGCCTGCGGCGCGGCGTCGGCGTCGGCGTGCGCTGGAAATCGCCGGTCGGGCCGCTGCGGATCGACATCGGCCACGGGCTCGACGATCCGGACGCGCGTTTCACCCTGCACCTCAACCTCGGCGCGGATCTCTGAGCGATGCACGGCGACGAATCCACACCGGGCGCTTCCCCCGCCACCCCGCCCGACGCGCCGCCCACGGACGCGCCGCGGCCGCAGGTCGAGCGCGAAGCGCGCATCGCCGAACTGCGCGCGCGCCGCCGCGCGCGCCTGCGCTGGCTGGCGATCCGCGGCCTGCTGTCGCTGGCCGCGCTCACCGTCGGCGGCGGCCTGCTGCTGTACTGGCTGTTCAACACCCTGGGCGGGCGCGACCTGCTGCTCGGCCAGATCGCGGCGCGGCTGCCGGCGGGCGATGCGCTGACCTGGTCGCGCGCCGAAGGTC
>Ga0209460_1001555_pt1 | contig 12774 bp, 9 predicted proteins | sample EBPBio132013_DNA_FD_185868 | JGI IMG/M metagenome (GOLD analysis project Ga0209460, IMG submission 185868) | Wastewater treatment Type I Accumulibacter community from EBPR Bioreactor in Madison, WI, USA - Reactor 2_5/13/2013_ DNA (SPAdes)... | ecosystem: Engineered > Bioreactor > EBPR >...
CCCACCCCAGATAATTCGTCCACGGGATGCCAAAATACCCCACTGGCTGCAACCAGCGCCAGAACCCCCACAGCACCATTTGCGGGTCGAGGAACAAATCCCACGCCACGAACGCCGCGATGCTCAACAGCGCGAACGACCAGCGCCGACTGCCTGCCAACCCGCTGGCAACACTCCACGCGCACGGCAGGAGCATGAACCACGCAATCGGGATTAGGAGCGGCACGCCAGCCAACTGCGGCTGCAAGCGAGGGGAATATTCATAAGCGCCGAAAGGGATACCCGTTTGCGAGCCGATGTATTCGATCAGCCAGCCGAGGACAGCGATGGTGCTGATGCTCAGGATCGTGCGCCGCCAGCCCCACGCTTTGCCCAACACCGTAATCACCGCCGCAGCTTGGAGGGCAGTCGTAGTCGTTACACCCACAGGCAGCAGATCATCGCCCACCGTCCACAGGATGATCGGCAGGCTAATCATGCCGAGCGCCCATGCACCAATCAACATCCACGCCAGCTTATCCTGCTGGATCACCGCTTTAAAATGGGCAGCCAGCGTTACCCAACCCGCCGGATGAGCAGGCTCGAAAACGGGTAGTTGACGGCTCACTGACGCGCCTCTACCCGCGCGATGAGTTCGGATAAGGGGATGTCCTGCATCGAGTTCAGGCGGAAGTCCACATGGTCAAAGTTGAGTTTATGCGTCATGGCGTTGGGTACGGCGACACAGCACATTCCGGCGCGTTTGGCGGCCAGCGCACCGTTCGCCGAATCTTCCAGCGCGACGGCTTCCTGCGGCTGCACATTAAGGGCGCTTAAAACGGCGAGATACAGTTCGGGGTCTGGCTTGGTATGCTTGACATCATCGGCACACCGGATGCAGTCAAAGTGGTGGATTAACCCCACCCGCGTGAGGTTTCCTTTCACCCATTCGCAGCCGCTGCTGGAAGCCAAACCGATTTTTAATCCGAGGCGTTTAGCTTCAGCGAGATAATTTTCGACACCCGGCAAAATCGGTTGAGCCGCCACCATATCCAGCAAGCGCGTCCGGCGGGCTGTACGGACAGCAGCGTGGTCAACCGCGCGTTTGAGCTGTTCTTCGAGGTAGACGCAGGGGTCAAAGGTGATATGGTCATTCCCCTTGCCGATGACCGCTTCCCATACCGAGAACGGCAGGTCGCAGCCATAGGATTGGTAGAGTTCTACCCACGAATGGTAATCCGCACTTTCGGTATCAATAATGAGGCCGTCGAAGTCAAAAACAATCGCTCGTATCACATCCCTACCCCTTATTTGCATGTCATCAACAACCAATTGAATGATGCGTGTTCAGCACAGTTCTGTCAATAATCCAGTATCATAAAACTCATCAGAACAATTGATCTGCATTATGGTATGATGAGCAAACCAATCCGCTATAGCTTGTTACCGCTAACTAAGGGTACAGTAGTACACCGTTCATGAGAGGTAAACATGATGGAACAAGATATCATTGTGGACATCAAAGAGAGCCAGTATGGTTATTTCGGTGGGCCGGGCAAAATGCTGCTCCCAAGCCGCGCAACCGTTGAGTCGATGATCCGCCGTGTGCCGCCGAGTATGGTCATCACCACCGATTTACTCCGCAAAAAGATGGCTAAAGCGTTCGATGTGCGCGGCACCTGCCCTGTTACCACGCGCAAGATGCTCCAAACCATTTCCAATGACCCCGAATGTGATGCGGCCTACTGGCGTGTCATTAACCAGAATGGGAACTTGATCGCCCAAAACCCCGGCGGGATTGAGGCGCAGGACGAACGGCTGACACAGGAAGGGTTGAGCATCGAGCATAAGGGGAATACCGCCAGAGTGCGCGACTTTAAAGCACGGATTGTCGATCTCGGTTAAAAGGATAGAGTCATCAAGGTTATGCGCCGTTCAACATTCCCCGTTCATCACTGGCTTGCGTTAGGGTTAGTGTTCTTTAGCTTCTTTATGACGGCGCTTGTTAGTGATCGGGTGTTTGAACAGGTTCCCCACCTTGAGGACGAAGTGGCTTATTTATTCGAAGCCAAACTCCTAGCGCAGGGCAAAGCCGTCATCGACTCGCCACAGCCCTCGCGCCCCTTCTGGCAGCCGTTCGTCATTGACCATGAAGGCAAGCGTTTCGGGAAGTACCCCCTCGGTTGGCCTGCCACGCTGGCGGTCGGCGTGGCACTTGGGCAGCCGTGGATTGTGAATGCCTTCTTGGCAGCGATGACGGTGGCGCTGGTTTATCGTCTCGGCAGCGAAACTTTTAACCGCGATGTCGGCTTAATCGCAGCAGCTTTAACCGCCTTTTCGCCGATGGCGCTGCTGCTCAACGCGACACTCATGGGACATGCCGCTGCCCTATTTTGTTTCATGCTGCTGGTCTATGCCTACTGGCGGCTCGAAAAAGGCCGCTACCGCTTGCGCTGGGGGTTGGTGGCCGGTTTCGCGCTCGGCATGACGCTTATCAACCGCCCGTTAGCAGGGGTCGCCGTGGCAGCACCTTTCATCGCGTGGAGCGTGGTGCGTCTCCTTCGCGCCTTGTGGCTTGACCGGCAGCAAACCCGCCTGCTCCGCACACCGCTTACCGGCGAGGATGCACCCCCGCGACCCAGCCCGTCACTCATGCAGCAGTACCCCAATCTGGTCAGCACGCTTGTGCCGCTGCTGGCGTTAGGCGTGGTCACGCTGCTCCTCGCGACCGTCATCCCGCTTTACCAGTACGCCACGACCGGCGACGCGCGTCAGAACTTGTATCTGCTCGTCTGGTCGTATGATCGAGTCGGTTTCGGTGAAGGCTACGGGGCGCACGGGCATACGCTGGAAAAAGGTATCCGTCAAACCGGTTGGGACTTGTCGCTCACCGCGTCCGACCTGTTTGGCTGGCAGACAGGCAGCATGTTTACCGCCGACAACCAGATCAAACCCGAACTGGCCGATCACCTGCTCAATCAGGGTGACTACTGGCCGCCCACGCCGTCTTTCGGGTTGACGCTGCCTTCGGGCAATAACTTGGAAATCCCGTTTATTGGCCTCAGTTGGGTTTTGCTGCCCTTCGGCTTGTTCATCGGCTTTCGAAAGCGGTGGTGGTGGTGGGCGGCGTGGCTGGCGCTCGGTGCGGTCGGGCTAATCATCACCAGCGGCTTGAATTATCCCGCGCTGGGCATCAAGGTCAGCGGCTTACCCACCGACCAACTGCGCGACCCACAGTTTGCGATCATCTGGATGGCGGGTTACGTCGTGTGGATGTGCATCCCGTTCCTGTTCCTGCTGCTAGCGAAGCCGGAGAAGCAGAGTACATGGACGTGGCTGCTGTTCGCCATCGCCCTCAGCCTCATCGGTCTGCACATCACCTATTGGATCGGTTCGCAGCGTTACAGCACCCGCTACTATTATGAGGCGCTCGCCCCGCTTGCCCTCATCAGCGCCCTGCCGGTAGTGTGGCTCATGAAGCGCGTAGGCCGCTTCCCTGTGTACCTCGTCTTTGCGGCGGTGCTGGTTTACACGCTCTTTGCCTACACCCAGCCGCGTATTGAGGTGCTTTACCGCTTCAATTGGATTAGCCCGGCGCTGGTGGATGCGGTCGAGCAGCGCCGCGAGGGGGATCGTCCGGTGTTGGTACTGGTTACCGGCTCGGATGTACGCTGGCGGGCTTATGGCAGCCTGACGGTGATTACCAGCCCGACGCTCGATAGTGACATTGTTGTCGCGTGGGATACAGGCGCATCCGGCGTTCGCGAAGCCATCCTCAGCCAATTCCCTGACCGGCAGGTGATTGAAATGGATGCGGTCGCCAACAAAAGCTGCTTTGTCGATAATCCCGCCGACTGCTACGGTGAAGTGCCGCAGGTTACAGTCAGCGGGTGAAGCCTGATCGTTACTTTAGGGTGTCGAGGATATTTTGACGCGCACGGTCGTATTCCGTCTGCGAGATTAAGCCAGCCTTCAACGCATCGTCAAGCTGTTTCAGCCGCGCCGTCAAATCACCAGAGGTCGCGGTTTTCATTTGTCGCGCCTGCTGGATAAGCTGGTTTAGGTCAACACTGCCGCCGGGGTTTTGTGAACCAAACGAGGTGCTATAAACCGTAGCGCCAGCCCCACCGATGCTCATTGGGTTCATGCGTCTGCGAAACCGGCTTATAACCAGACCAATGATCGTCAGAACGAGGCCGAAACCCATCAGGGCATAATAAATAAAACTACCCATCATACTCGACATCACGCCAGTGAAAATACCGTCGATGCCCCCAACCAGACTGTTAGCCAAGTCGCCGGTGACATCGCGCCTGTTGCCTTCGCTGTCCACACAAAAAACTTGAACCGGACTGGCAGACCCACGACCGAGTGTATAGGTACTCGCGCCTTTTTCTTCTTCCAGCTTTTCACCCGGTTTGCAGAGTTCGGCTTCCCGCGCTTTCGCATCCGTCGCAATCGACATCGCATCACCGAAGTTCAAATTAGGAATAAGCTGATTGGAACGGACGATACCAAAAATGCCAACAGCTAGCATGATGATGCCAACTAATGTAAGCAGTCTCGCGAACATGGATTGCCCCTTTGTATGCTTTAGCCCCTACTCCACAGTATAGGGGCGGTTATTTGTTGGGCGCAAGCAGGAGCAAAGTCCGCTTAATTCACGGGAGCGCGGGCATCAACCCACCCGCCATTTGCTGAACGAACTGGATGACTGCCATCCCGATCAGCAAACCCATGACGCTCAAAATAGCGATGTTACGCCAGTCGTGGCCGTCAAACCGCAATGGCGATGCGGGAGTTGGCAGGTCAATCGGGCGCACGTCCGGCGACGTAAGCTGCTCGTCGAGGTTCTCGGTTCGGCTGCGGATATCGTAGTAAAGGATGGTGAACGCGATGGGCGAAATTGGCATGATAAAAATACCGAGAATATCACTCGCGATACTCACGATGAGGTATTGCAGGTTGATATTCATGTTAGGGGCAGCAGCATTAATCACGCCATTCACAATATTGCCGAGCAGCAAGCCGATGATAAATAGGATAACCCCCACCAGAATGCCAATCCCATAGATGACCCAGAAACGCCGCTTGCCCAGTGACCATGAGCGACTAATCGTGCTGGTCGGGTTGATATTTTCGAGGGTCAGCACGGGGAACATCAGCGCCGACGCGGTAATCACCATGTAAAGCACGATACCGCTCAGGATTAACGCGGGCGGGAACACCAATCCCAGAAAGACAATAGCGAGCAGCATCAATCCAAGCGCGATCCCGACAAATAACACGCCGCATCCAACCGTCGTGAAGCGATTGCTCACCCCGCTGAACGCTTCGCCAATCGTCAGCTTGCGCCCGAAAATAGCCTCGGACGTAATGTAGGTCAACGGCGCGGTGATGAGAACGGTTTGAATGAGACTCAAAATACTCGTTAAAATCGAGGCCGTTTGCGCCGACTCCGAAACCGTACCTGCCGCCGTCAAGACCGCCGGTTGTGGCGAAGCAATGATCGATAGCAGGCTAAACGGAATGGTGACGAAAGCCACCAATCCCACAATCGTCGCAAAGTTTTGACCGTAAATCTGGAAGGTGCGGCTGAGAAGCTCCTGAAACGAATAGGTCATCGGCGGGCGTGGCTGCGGCTGCATCTTACATACTCCAAATAGTCAACGGAACAACATGGCGCATTCGACCCTAAGTATTGCCGCAATCGCCGGGAATTGCCATGTCATGCGGCAATCTGCTGGTCAAAGGTTAAGGTCGCGCCCGCCTAGAGGCATGATAGCCTGTAGGGAGGCCGTCCTTTCACCAGTCGGAGGTTATGATGCGCTGTCGTTGGTTGTCAGTCCTAACGCTCGTTATCCTGCTCGGTTACGCCGGTCGCGTCGGGGGGCAGTCACCGAATACGCCCTACGATATGGGCGCGCCGCAGCTTACCACCCTCTACGTGTCGCCTTCCGGTGACGACTCGCACGACGGCAGCACACCTGAACAAGCACTGCGGTCCATCGACGCGGCATGGCGGCTCATCCCAATGGGCGAACCGCTGACCACCGGTTATCACATCCGCATCTTACCGGGGACATACACCCCGCAAGACGCGCCGAACTATTGGGAAAGCCGCTACGGGACGTTCGAGCATCCAGTCATCATCGAAGCCGCCAACGGACCTGACACCGCCTACCTCCCCTCGATCAACATGGCCGACAGCCGCTATATTTACTTCATCAACCTCAACTTGGAAATCGGCGCGGATGCCTTCCACTGCGAACGCTGCGATCATCTCCTGCTGCGGGGCAATACCTTCGTCGGCGCAGACCCCGCCAGCTATAACGCGCAGGAAACCATCAAGGTTAACCAGTCGCAGTATGTGTTTGTGGAGGACAACGACATCTCCGGCGCGTGGGATAACGCGGTCGATTTCGTCGCCGTGCAGTACGGGCATGTCCTCAATAACCGTATCCACGAGGCCGGTGATTGGTGCATGTACCTCAAAGGCGGCTCGGCTTATTTCTACGTCGCCGGTAACGAATTCTATCACTGCGGTGCGGGCGGCTTCACGGCTGGACAGGGAACCGGCTTCCAATTCATGACCCCTCCTTTCATCCAGTATGAAGCCTATGACATGAAGGTGGTGAACAACTTCATTCACGATGTTCAAGGGGCGGGTCTGGGCGTGAAAGGCGGCTACAACATCCTCTACGCCTATAATACGCTGGTGCGCGTGGGCGAACGCAGTCACGTGCTGGAATTCACCTTCGGCGAACGCAGTTGTGATGGGCAACCCGGCGAGGAAGGCCGCGAACACTGCGACCAATACCGTGAGGCTGGCGGCTGGGGCAATAACGCTGTTGCCGACGGCACAAACTTTGTCCGCATCCCCAACCGCAATGTCTACATCTATAACAACATCATCTATAACCCTGTTGGCTACCGCAGCGGTTATCAACAGTTCGAGATATTTGGCGCGTTCGATGGCGCGGAGCAAGCCGATTCAGGCGTGCCAAGTCCAGCGCGAACGGATGACAACCTGCAAATACGCGGCAACGTCATCTGGAACGGCGATGAAACCCTGCCGCTCGGCATTGACACGGCCTGCTCTACCGAAAACCCGACCTGCAATCCTACGCAGCTCACCACCGATAACGCCATCAACACCCTCGACCCGCTGACGAGCGCCCTTCAAAACATCGCAATACCCGACTTCACATGGGATACACCTGTGCCACAGGGAGACTTGAGTAATGCCGTTGGAGTGGTAATCAACCAAACTGACTTGGGCGAGATGCTCAACACGCTGCCCTCCGAAGTGGTCGAAGCGCCGCCGGATGAAGTGCTGGCGGCGGCTGAACCGGAAGCTGTTCTCGTGCCGACCGCTCCGTTCATCCCTGCCGCGCCACCTGCGGGCATCACTCCCTTACCCGCTGGCCCGATCACGATTGTGGCTTTGGGCGACAGCTTAACCGAAGGCGCAGAGGACGATGCCGGATTAGGGGGCTATCCCGCGCGTTTGCTGAAAATGGTGGAAACTTCACACCCCGGTTCAACCATCCTAAACCTCGGTCACTCCGGTTGGAATTCCGATGCGCTCATCAACGGCGATCAAGGTTTACCCAGTCAACTCGTCCAAGCCGAAGAAGCCATTCGCACCGCAGTCGCACAGGGGCAGCCCGCCGTGGCGCTTGTCTGGATTGGCAGCAACGATCTGTTTTACCTGTACGAATACAACAACCCTGATGCGGCGGTTGAACAAGCCGACCTTGAGAACTACAGCCGTAACCTCGATACCATTTTAGGCCGACTGACCGACGCAGGAGCGCAGGTGATAATTGCCCTACTCGACGACCAATCCCTACGTCCGGTTGTCACACGCGGCGAAGTCTTCCCCGGCACCAGCATGGCGGAAGTCGCGCAGATGTCCGAACAGGTCAAACACTATAACAAGGTCATTCGGGAAACAGCGGTGCGCTATGGGGCGTTGGTGGTCGATTTCTATAACACGATCATCTTCACATCTTCAGCAACACTAGCGGATGACGGCAATCATCCCAACGCCACCGGATACGACATCATCGCAGCGCTGTGGTTCAACCTACTTAAAGATGTGCTGTAACGATCTGGCGATAAATTGCTAGCGGATGGGCAGCGAAACCGTAAACAAGCTGCCATTGTCGATTTCACTTTCAACTTCGATGTGTCCATCATGGAGTTCCATAACACGTTTAGCAATCGCTAACCCTAAGCCGAGTCCCCGTGTCGTATGGCTTTCATCCGCGCGGTAAAAGCGGTCAAAGATGTGCTGCATATGTTCTAAGCTCATCCCGCTGCCACCATCTTGAATGTTGATGTCCAGCCATGATGCTGAATTCACAAATTGAATGGTTACGGGGTGCGTTTCAGGGGAATAGCGCAGCGCGTTATCCACCATCTGCTTGATCGCGAGGTGAAGATCATCGAGGTTCACGCTCACCTCAGCGTCGCCGTTCAAACTCCTGCTGTCAATCTGAATGCGGTCACTGTGAATGAGCGACCGGATGGTTGAAACGAGTTCTTTGGTCTTCGTTGTTTTTCGTTCATAACACGCGCGGTCAATGCTATCCAGCCGTGTCAGGATGAGGATTGTATCGAGCAGGTTATTCAGGATTTGAATCTGCTCATTCACCTGCTGGTGGTAAGTCTGTTTCTTCTCCGGTTCGGCAGCCCGCTCCCCCAGATAAAGATTGGTCGACATCAGCGTAAGCGGCGTTTTGAATTCGTGTGCCGCGTCTTGCATGAATTTCGCCAGAATATCGGCGCGTTTTTCTTCGAGCGCCAGCCGGATTTTCTGTTTTTCAATCGTGGTTCGCATGTCGATGACGAACTTGATGGTCAAATACGACATCGGCGCGGCAATCGTCAACGTGATAAGTAAGGTCATTAGCAGTGCGCCGGGCGAAAGGAATAACACGTTGATAAAGGTTGCTAATCCCAAACTGATGAGTGTCGCTAATGCCGACAGATGTAATGGCGATTGTAAAAGTTGGTTCAGGAAACGGGATTTGTTTGTAATCATAAAGCCCATCAGACTCGATTGAGACTATCGTGAGTTGCCTAACTACCGGGTTCATGTAGTGCGTTGATGAATGAACGTAGGTGAAGCACTGAAAACATGATGATTCCATCATAAGCGATATACGCCCGAATTAAATTAACATAACTCACAAAAATTAATATTTCTTAATTCTTAATCAATTAAAGCGTCTGATAGTTTGGTCAATACTCAGTCCACGCCCATCCATACACCCGGTCGTGGTTCAAGCGTCGCCCCCATATGCGCGTGGACGCGGCGTGGCAGCAGGGTCAAGCGGTGCTGTTGCAGAATGCGTGCCAGAATCACCTTCGCCTCGACCTGCGCGTAGGCTGCGCCGATGCAGTTGCGTGGCCCGCCGCCGAACGGCAGATAGGTATACGGTACCGGTTTCGGTGCGCCGCTGGCAAAACGTTCCGGTCGGAATTCGTCCGGCGCATCCCAATATTCGGGCATCCGCTGCGTCACATAAATGGAATACAACACGCGCGTCCCTGTTGGAATAGTATAACCGTTAAAGCTCAAATCCTGCGCCGCCAACCGCGAACCGAGGTGAATGGGCGGGTATAACCGCAGCGACTCATCAATAATCTGGTCAAGTAACGGCAGGCTGTGCATCTGCTCAAACTGCGGTGGTTGGTCACCGATCACGGCCTGTACTTCCTCGCGTGCCTTTGCCATCACGTCTGGGTGCTGCCCCAACAGATATAACGTCCAACTTAGCAGCGCCGTACTGGTGTCGTGTCCGGCGATGAGCATGGTCAGCAGTTGGTCGCGAATGAGATGGTCATCCATATTGGGATCGCTGATAAGCATACCGAGTAAGTCGGTCGCCTCACCTAAATTCGCCCGCCGCCGTTGAATGAGCGCGTACAAATACGCATCCATCTGCCGCAGCGCATCCGTGTAACCGGGGCGTGGCAGCCGCTTGGAAAACATCCACACACCGGGGGAAATGTAATTCAATGTTTTGAGGATCGCTTGCCACAACCGATCCATATCCGGCGAGAAATCGACCTTGAACAGCGTATCCAGCAGGATCAAAAGCGCCACCCGCCGCATCTCCACCAGCATGTCCACCGGTGTACCCGCTTTCCACCCCGCCATCACGTGGTCGGTGCTGCGCCACATCGACTCGACATAGGTTTGCAGCATCTGTTTGTGCAATGCCGGATTCATCGACCGCCGCAGTGTGTCATGGCGCTCACCATCCTCCACCAGTACCCCGTGCCGCAGCAGCGCCGTGACCGGATCGCCTTCCATCCGCCACCGCAAATCACCACGTCCGCTCACCAGTACGAACCGCGCCGCCTCTGGCCCGACCAGCATCACCGCATTAAAACCGGGCAGCGTCAGCCGGAAGATCGGGCCAAGCTCGCGGTAAAATACACGCAATGCGCCGAGGACGCTGCGTTCTCGCCACATCTGCCTTAGTGCCAGCAGCCCGGGTAAACCTGTTGGAGAAGGAATGGAAAGGGTCATTATAGTCATTTACTTCGCGTCTTTTGACGGATTGACGAACACAAGAGATCGGTTAATAGTAACAAATACTGAGGGATGAGAAGGCAAGCGCTTAATGAGTGTTAATATGACGCTAGCTGATGACTCATACAAGGCATATATTATAGCTAAACATTCAGTAAACAAATACTGTTCAATATCTAATTAAATCGCCGTTCGTAAGGAACGATTTATGTCGAAGATTATTGTCATTGGCAGCGGATTCGGTGGCTTAGGTGCGGCAGTTCGCCTCGCGGCTCGTGGGCATGAAGTCGAAATCTTGGAAAAGCGCGACAAACTGGGAGGGCGCGCCTACGTTTACGACATAAACGGCTTCAAGTTTGACGGCGGCCCGACCGTTATCACCGCCCCTTTCATGTTCGATGACATTTGGAAAGCCGCTGGCAAACGCCGCGAAGATTATTTCCAGATGGTTCCCTGCGACCCCTACTACCGCATCTTTGACGACCAGAAACGCGCCTTCAACTACAACGGCGACGAGGACTACATCCTCAGCCAGATCGAGAAGTGGGAACCAAGCGACCGTCAGGGCTATCAGGATTTCATGAAAACCACCAAAGCCATCTTCCAAAAAGGCTTTGTCGAACTGGCGGATAAGCCCTTCTTGCACTTTACCGACATGCTCAAAGTTGCGCCTGACCTCATCAAGATGCAGTCCTACTTGAGCGTCTATCGCTACGTCTCGCAGTATGTGAAGAACGATTTCCTGCGCCGTGTGTTTTCCTTCCACCCCCTGCTCATCGGCGGCAACCCCTTCGATGCCCCTTCCATCTATGCCATGATTCACTATCTCGAACGCGAATGGGGTATTCACTATGCCGTCGGCGGCACGGGCGCGATTGTGCAAGCGATGGGTAAATTGTTCGCCGAACTTGGTGGCAAAATCCGCTTAAACGCTGAAGTCAGCGAAATTTTAGTGAACGGTCGGCAGGTGACTGGCGTTCGCATGGCGAATGGTGAAACGCTCAAGGCTGACCGCATTGTCTCCAACGCCGATGTCGCCTTCACTTATAAGCACCTTATCCCTTCCCAATACCGCCGCAAATACACCGACCGCAAAGTCGACAGCATGAAGTACAGCATGTCGCTGTTCGTCATCTATTTTGGCACCAAGCGCCAATATCGCGATCAAGGCTTGGCGCACCACAACATCATCCTCGGCGCGCGCTATAAAGAACTCCTCAACGACATCTTCAACAAGCAGCACCTGTCGCAGGACTTTTCCCTGTACCTCCACATGCCCTCGCTGACCGACCCCGGCATCGCGCCGGAGGGCTGCGAAAACTTCTATGTCCTCTCGCCTGTGCCGCACTTGGGTTCAGGTATCGACTGGACGAAAGCCGCCAAACCCTACCGCGATGCCATTATGCAATTCTTGGAAGATAACTATCTGCCGGATTTGCAGGCCAACATCATCGCCGAACACACCATCGACCCGCTGCACTTCCAGAACACCCTGAACAGCCACATGGGCGCAGCCTTCTCGATCCAGCCAATTCTCACCCAATCCGCGTGGTTTAGGCCGCATAATCAGTCAGAAGACTTCGACAATCTCTACTTCGTCGGTGCAGGGACGCATCCGGGCGCGGGGCTGCCGGGTGTGCTGTCCTCATCAATCATCTGCGAAAACCTCATCGGTGATGCGGTTCAAGCCCATCAACCTGAAGCCATCATGCAAGGGGCGTACTAAATGCGATTAGAAATCCCTGTCGAAAGTTGGGAACATCAATTGTTGGCGTGGGCGCGGGAACCGCTGCAATCCCTCAAACTGCCGCATCACGTCAAGGCCGACAGCGCGTTACTCACTTTAGCCTATAAACACTGTGTCGAAATCACACGCCACCACAGCAAAACCTTCTACCTTGCCTCTGCCCTGCTGCCCTCCGATAAACGGCGTGCGGCGCGGGCGCTGTATGCCTTCTGCCGCGTGACCGACGACCTTGTTGACCGCAGCGACGGCAGCGATGTCCTCAACCTCTTGGAAGCATGGCAGCTTAAGGTCAGCAGTCACCACCCCGATAGCAGCGATCTGGTCGCGCTGGCGTGGGCGGATACCCGCGCCCGCTACAAAATCCCCGCCGGATATGCCGAGCAGCTCATAACCGGTGTCGGGCGTGATATTAACCAGAAACGTTACGCCACCTTTGCCGACCTCGCCGAGTACTCGTATGGCGTAGCCTCGACCGTTGGCCTGATGGCGATGCACA
>Ga0209460_1001559_pt1 | contig 12734 bp, 7 predicted proteins | sample EBPBio132013_DNA_FD_185868 | JGI IMG/M metagenome (GOLD analysis project Ga0209460, IMG submission 185868) | Wastewater treatment Type I Accumulibacter community from EBPR Bioreactor in Madison, WI, USA - Reactor 2_5/13/2013_ DNA (SPAdes)... | ecosystem: Engineered > Bioreactor > EBPR >...
CCCGCGGCGTTGATCGCCGTTGATCCGCCGCGGGCGGCGTCTCCTCCGGAGTACACCCCCTCGATGGACGTTTCTTGAGATCCCTTGTGCTCCAGGTCGATCGTGCCCCACTTGGTGGTATGCAGTGTCGGCTCGGAGTCCTTGACGATCGGGTTGGCGGCGTTGCCGAGCGCCATGATGACCAGGTCGGCCTTCATCGTCTCGGTCTGGCCGGTGGGGACCGGGCGCCGGCGGCCGGACGCGTCGGGCTCGCCGAGTTCCATGACGTCAAGGATGGCGGCGGAGACGAAGCCGGTCTTGTCGTCGCCGAGGAATTCCGTCGGACCACGCAGGACGAGCAGCTTGATGCCCTCCTCCAGCGCGTGTTCCAACTCCTCGACGCGGGCCGGCATCTCGGACTGGGTGCGGCGATAGACGATCGTCACGTTCCCACCCAGGCGCTTGGAGGTGCGGGCCGCATCCATGGCCGTGTTGCCGCCGCCGATGATGAGGACTTCCTTGTCCTTGACTTCGGGCAGCGGTGTCTCGTAGTCGTCGCGCAGCCCCTGCATGAGGTTGACGCGGGTGAGGAACTCGTTGGCGGACATGACATTCAGGTAGTGCTCGCCGGGCACGTCCATGAACCGGGGCAGCCCGGCGCCGGTGCCGACGAAGACCTTGTAGAAGCCGTTATCCCGCAACTGTTCGATCGTCGCCGTCTTGCCGACGACGAAGTTGGAGACGAACTTGCCGCCGAGCAGCTTGATCTTGCCGACGACGTCGTCGACGAGCTCGTTGGGGAGGCGGAACTCGGGTATGCCGTAGCGCAGCACGCCCCCGAGCGCATGGAAGGCCTCGAACACCGTCACCGGGAAGCCCTCTGCGGCAAGCAGATAGGCGTTGATCAGCCCCGACGGCCCCGAGCCGATGATGGCCACCGGAGGCTTGCTGGCCACCAGCCACGGGTCGCGCCGATGGGCGAAGCGTGCCGCATCGCCGTCGGGGTTGACGAGCTTCTCCCGCTCGGGCAGGAACCATTCGAGTTGGCCGATGGCGATCGGCATCTTGTTCTGGATGCACACGCCCTGGCACTGCAACTCCTGCGGGCACACGCGGCCGGTGACATCGGGCAGCGGGTTGCACGATTCGATCAGTTCCATCGCCTCGTGGAACTTGCCGGTCCCGACGAGCTCCAACACCTTGGGGATGTGGATCTTGACCGGGCAGCCGCCCTTGAGGTCCGGCTTGCCGGTTATGTGCACGCCGACCTCACACGGCTTCTCCTCGCATTGCTTGTCGCGCAACGCTTCCAGCCACACGAAGAGGTCGACCTCGGCCCGGCTGTAGCCGACGTTCATATAGCCGAGATAGCCCTCGTTGACCAGACCGAAGTCGTGGGAGCGGTCCTCGGGTTCGCGAATGTGCGGCGGGATGGAGTTGCCCGCCGGCCAGTCCACCGACAGGCCCTTGAACATCGGATAGCGTTCGGAGAGATGGGCATCGAGCGCCCGGACGAACTTGCGCTTGCCCTTCAGCGGCTGCGCCCACAGGAAGCGCATGATGACCCGGGACGCGTCGTTTTCGCGCAGCAGCACCTTCCACAATTCTTTGACGAAGTCGGCGCCCAACTCGTCCTGCGAGAACTCCCACATCACGGCGTTCATGCCGTCGTCGATGAACATCTGCCGGAAGGTCGCCGGCTCGGCGATCAGGCGCCGCTTGAGCAACTCGATCTGCCGGTTGTAGGACTCCACCGCGTCGCTGTGCTCCAACGTGGCGACCTGCGCCTGGGTGGCGGCGAGTTGATCGCTGGCGGCCAGCCACTCGTGCAGTTCGCCGGTCATTGGATGATCTCCGCGTCGCAGGTCTTCTTGACCCGGTCCATCCGCTTCTCCAGATCCGGCGTGATCTCGACGCTTTCGAGCGCACCGGGGATCATCCGGGCGACCTTCTGCGGCAGCCCGTCGATGATCATCGTGTGCTGCTCGAACAACTGCGGCAGCTCCTGATAGCAGGTGCCGCAGTCGTTGCACTTCGGGATGTCGACCTCGTCCAGCCAGATCGGCGCGTCGATGACGGCGGTCGCAGCCTCGGCCGGCGCGGCCGCCGGGGCTGCGCCACCCGGCATACCTCCGGCGCCGCTCGGGCGCACCGGGATGGCCGAGCCGAGCGAGACCGGAGCGCGGCTGGAGGAGGCGAGCGAACTCATCGCGTTGGCGATCTCGTCGATCGCGTTTTCTCGCGCCCGCATCGCCTCGTCATACCGCGCCTGCAGGTCCTTCAGGTCGGAGGTGTGCAGTGCCGTCAGCTGGGCCTCGTGGACGCCGGAGAGGTACTGGAGCATCTGCCAGTAGCGGCGCCGGTCCTTCACGAGCGAGACGATCGAGGCCGAGCACTGCACCTTGATGAGCTTCTGGTCGTCGTCGGTGGCCCAGATGAAGGGCACCTTGGAGGCCTGCTGCTCCTTGGGCAGTTCGATGTATTCGTCCATCGGCACGGCCACGGCTTCGAGGTCGGTCGGCAGCCGGTGGAACTGCTTGCGGAAGCGGGTCTCGCCGAGCGCGAACTCCGCCGGCGTCAATGCGGCCTTCATCAGCTGGATGTTGCCGTCGTCGTCCTTGTAGGCGAGATCCGTTGTCGTCCAGGTCTTCTCGATGTCGGGGTTGCCCTCCAGGGAGAACCAGTCGTGCAGGGTCGAGCCGCGCCGCGGGTCGTGCACGAAGACCGGGTTCATCCGGGACTCGACCGCGAGCCGAGCGCGGGCCGCCGAGGCGTCCTCGCTGATGCCGTGCTCGGATCCACACGGGGTGTAGATGTCGAGCACCGCCGGCGCGTCGGTGTAGCGGAGGAACTCCATCGCATTGGTCAGGAAGTGTCCCTGGATGGCGGTGCTCGTCGCGCACACGAAGACGTGCGGGTGGAAGGAGGCGAGCAGGCCGAGTTCCTTGCGGGACTCGTGCTTGCCGTCGTGCGCCGACCCGAAGCGGGAGAGGTCGGAGTCCTGCGCCGTCAGGCTCGCCGTGGAGGCCTGCCCGCCGGTGTTGGAATAGACGCCGGAGTTGAGGACCATGACCTTGATCGGGGTGTCGGAGGCGAGGATCCGCGACATCGCGCCGAAGCCGATGTCGTAGGAGGCGCCGTCGCCACCGATGGTCAGCACGGTCGGCATCAGGTCGAGTTCTGGCTTGGTGAAGTCGCCCCACCCGAGCATCGTCAACTGCTTGTCATGGACGGCCGGGTCATAGCTGTCGCTCAGCTCCAGCTCGGCCAGGCGCATCGCCTTGACATCCGTAACCAGTTGCGCCGCAGTGCCTTCGAAGATGCCCTTGGCCAGTGGCTGGGCGTCTTGGAAGAGGCTGTTGACCCACGGGTCGATGTAGGGGTTGAACGGCATCGTCGAGGCATAGACGCTGCTGCACCCGGTGGCGTTGGCGATGATCGTCGACGCCGGTCCGGTGCCGGTCGGGCCGCCTTCGAGCAGATAGAGCCGGTGCTCGAGCGTCTTGATCGCGCCGTTGATCCGCTCGCGTCGCTCGTCGCTGTCGACGGTCGAGGCCTTGGCGTAGAGCCGGTCGATCAGGCCGATGAGCTCCTTGGTGTGCGCCGTGCGCCGCCGCTCGCCGAGGGCGTGCGAGGTCGACATCACGAGCCGGATGGCCGTGACCTCACCGCAGCCGCGGCAGCCGCCGTGCCCGCCGGTGGTCGCCCAGAAGTTGGCGTGGTCGAGCATGAGCCGCTTGATGTCGCCGTCGGGGCTGTCGGAGCCCTCGACGAAGCGGGTGGGCGTGTTCGGGTTCGCCGTCATGAACGCGAAGCGCTCCTGGAGCGTGGCGAGCACGCCGGCGTCCTGCTCCTGCACGGTCAGGGCCCCCGGTCCGCAGACCTCGACGCACTCGAGGCAGCCGGTGCACTTCCACGGGTCGATCGTCGCGGCGAACAGGCCGCCGGTGCCCGGCTCGTCCTTCTCGGGTGAGTCGAAGAAGGGGCGAGTGCGCGCCACCGGGTAGGTCGCGAGCTTGGCCACGAGCTTGTCGACCGTATGCTGCATAGTCGGGTCCGTCGCGACGCTCGCCGCGGCGGTGGCCACGATCTCGTGGAACGGCTTTTCTTCCCTGTGCCGCAACGCTTCTCGGGTGCGTTCGGCGATGCCGAAGATCTCCTTGCGGAGCACATCCTTCTGTCCGTCGGTGGCGTCGATCTCGGTGACCGCCGTGAGGATCAGGTCGTGTATCTCGTGGACCGTGTTGGGGATCGCCGCGTCCGGGCAGACCAGCGCGCAGTCCATGCAGCCGGTGCAGATGTCGGGGTTGAACGCCGGCACCTCACGCCGGAAGAGGCCCTTGTCCTTGCCGGCGGCGGTGCCGGGCGGCATGAACAGACCGGCACCCGGGAGCACCGGGGCCTCGCCGATGGTGCCCTCGCGGAAGGGCCGCGCCATCAGGTCCTCGTAATAGGTGGGGTCGAACAGGCCGGAAGTCCGCTCCGCGCGAGCGCTCGGGCACATCGACGCCGACAACGCCACCGTGAGCAGGGGTTTCGGCGCCGGGTGGTCGTCGATCTCGAGGAAGGCCGCGGTGTCGTAGTCGATCTGCGTCGTTGCCTCGATGCCGTCGAGGATGACGGACATATTGCTCTCGACGACGGTCTCGCCCTTGCGGCCGAACTTCTTCTCGATCTGCTTGTGGACGCGCTCGAGGATCTGGTCGCGCGAGGCACCGTGGGCGACGCGGTCGACGTGGGCCGCGACCGCACCGATGAACGCGATGCCCATCATGCGGGTCTCGAGTTCGGGGATCGGCGCGTGCTTCTTGGCCACCGTGAAGGCGTCGACGACGAAGAAGCGGATCTTCTTGTCACGGATCGTCTTTCGCGCACCCCGCGGCAGGTCCGCCCAGACCTGCTCGGGGCTGAGGTTGGACTGGAGGATGAACGTGCCACCCTCGGCCAGGCCCTTGAGCGGGTTGGTGTGGATGAACGCCTTGTGGTCGGGCGCGATGACGACTTCGACGTCCTCCAACTCGGCGTTGGTCGTCAGGATCGGCTCCGGCGAGAGCGTGATGTAGTAGTTCGTCGGCGCGCCGGACTTCTCCGAGCCGTATTTCGGCGCCGACTTGCTGTGCATCCCGAGGACGCCGGCGAGGATGTCGGTGAGCAGCTTGCCCGTCGCGATCGTGCCGTAACCGCCGACGGAGTGGAAGCGGATCCGTATCCCTTCTGCCGGAAGGAGATTCGGGTTCGGCTCGGTCTCGAGCGCCATGAGTTCGGTCTCGGGGTATGCCGCGCGCAGCCGCTCCTGGATCTGCGCCATGTGCGGGTCGGGGTTCTTGTCGAAGAACTGCGACCCGAGATAGATGAGCGGAGGAAGGGTGCCTGCATCCAGCGCCTTGAACGCGGCAATCAGGTGGCGCGGCTGCAGGTCGTGTCCACCCAGGCCGAAGATGGCCGTGGTCAACACGGGCGACTGAGCCAGTGCGGGGATTCCGTTGTGCCGCTGCGACTCCGCGTTCTGCTGCGCCTTGAACAGGGCCGCCGTGACGAGGGACGTCAGCGCCGTCTGGTCGGAGCGCTCCAGGACGATGACGGACTTCTTGCCCGCGAGCGCAGCAACGACCTCGGCCTCGGGGAAGGGCTGCAGCATCTTGACGGAGACCAGGCCGGCCTTGATGCCCTGCTCGCGCAGGTAGGGCAGGACGGCGCGCACGTCGTCGCAGACCGAGCCGAGCCCGACCATGACGACCTCGGCGTCGTCGGTGTCATAGGTGTGAACCGGGGTGTAGGTGCGGCCCGTCAGTTCCGAATACTCCGCCATGGCCTGGCGCACCAGCGACGGCACGGCGGAGGCGAAGTGGGTGCGGTGGTCCACTGCGCCGGCCTGGAAGTCGGGCTGGTTCTGCACCGGCCCGGTCAGGCCGGGGTTGTTGACGTCGACGAGGGAGGGCACCAGCTGGCGCGTCCCCTTCTCCCACGCATTGACCCATTGGCGACGCCACGGCCCCTGGAGTTCCTCGGGGACCCAGGCGAGCGTCATACCCACCAGCTCTCCGTCGTTGTCCCTCTCCACCTCGTCCGCCTTGGCGGCGAGGAAAGCCTGCAGCGCCGCAACATCATCCGCCGGGATGTCCCGGCCGTGGCGACGCAGGAACCCCTCCAACTGGAAGACCCGGCCCTTGGCGCCGAACAGCATCTCCTGCGCCAGCGTCGGGCAGGCGATCCGGCCGGCGGGGTCACCCAGATATTCGCGCAGCAACTCCGGCTCCGGCATCAACGCCTCGGAGAGCATGTGGCTCGTCGAGAAGCCGTCCATCGCGTTGGCGACGGGGATCAGCGAGAGCGAGGAGGCGCGGTAGGAGATCGCGGCGAGGTCGGCGGCCTCCTGCGGGTTGGCGCCGAAGAGCACGGTGTAACCGGAGGACAGCAGCGCGTAGATGTCGTCGTGGCCGGCCATGACGTTGAGGGAGTGCTTCGACACCACACGCGCGGCGACCTGCAGCACGAAGCCGCCGATCTTCTTGCCGACGGTGACGAAGTGGGACTCCATCGCGTAGAGGATGCCCTGGCTGGAGGAGGCGTTCGAGATGAACGCGCCGCCGGTCAGGGCCGCGCCGAGCGCACCGGACTGGGCGGAGTGCTCGCCCTCGGGCTCGAAGAAGAACGCGTGCTTGCCCCAGACGTTGACACCACCCTCGGCGCGCGCGGCTTCATACAGCTCGGAGATCTCGGTCGAGGGGGTGATGGGGTAGCCGATGACCCCGCCGCAGACCTGGCTCATGACGTGAGCCACGGCGGCGTTGCCGTTGATGACGGTGGGTTGCCCCGGGTACTTCGCTGTGTTCGCGGTCATTTCGTTTCCTTCACCGGATTGCCACATCCGGTCTCGTCGGCCGCGCGCCACCGCGGCCCTGTCGCGGTTGGAGTCCTAGGTGTCGGACTCCTCGGGGTCGACATGCGGGAAGAATCCCGACGTGCCAAGTTCGGGTGATTCAAAGAGGTCCGTGGCAAAGTCCTCCGGCGGGGGCTGGTCGAGGACGTCCGATTCCGCTCGGGTCATCACGTCGCTCATCGCCTGCCTCCAGTCGTAGGTGACTCATCGGCAGCGGGCGGCAAACCTCGACCCCTTGCGCGGCGCACCACGTGGTGGCCGACGCTTGTCCTCGCTGTGGACCTTTTCATCAAGTCACTTCGCGCGGAGGAACGCAAGATGGAACGGAGTGGATTACGCCACACCGCGACGGGTGTCGGTCCTCGTTCCTAGAGTCGCGGGTATGACGTCGCTCCCGTTCTCGTCCGATGCCCTCGACCGCTCGCGCGCCTGGATGGCTGCTCATGGCCGGCCTCTCGAGCGGGTGCGGCTCGCGCAGGTGGTCGGCACGGCCACCCCCGGTCAAGTCGCCGAGGCCGTGTCCGCCTATGCCAACTCCGACGGCGGGGTCGGCAACGCACTCGAGTCCGACTGCCGCGCACCGGAATCCAGTGCCCTCGGTGCGCTGACGGCGCTCGACATCCTCCGGGCACACCGCGTGCCGGGTGACCATCCGCTGGTGGGTCAGGTGTGCCGATGGCTCGTCGAGAGTGTCGAGTCCGATAGGCAAGGGCGCTTGGTATGGCCGTTCCTTCCCCCGTCGGCCCAGGCCAGTACGCATGCGCCCTGGTGGGACCAGAGCGAGCCGGGTCAGCTCGCCGAGACGTTTGCCGGGTATGCCGCGAACCCGGGTGTCGCGTTGACCGCTCACCTGTGGCGGCGCGAGGTGGCTGCGCCGGGGAGCGTGCCTGCCGAGATGCTGGCCCAACTCACCCAGCAGGTGCGCGATGTGGCTGCTGACGGTGTCTCGGCGGAGGAAGTGAACGCCCACGATGCGTTGGCGCACTTCGCCGGAGAAGCCGCCACGCCCGCGGACGCGCGGGAGGCGGTCACGGCATACCTCCGTCGGGTGCTTCCGGAGCGGGTGATGGCGACGGAGGCCGACTACGCGACATACGGGATCCACCCGCTGTGGATCGCGCCCACGCCGGCGCACCCGCTCGCCGCCGCCCTGGCCGACACGCTGCCGATGGCTCTCGACCGGACGATCGCGAGCCAGCAGCCGGACGGCTCGTGGGCGACCTTCTGGGACTGGGGTGGCTGGCACCCGGATGTCTGGCCACAGGCCGAGCAGGAATGGCGCGGTTCGCTGATCGTCCGCAATATCGCCGCCCTGCTGGCTCATGGCCGGGTGGTTCGCCCGTAGCGGTGGGTTCGGGCATTACGCTCGGCGCCACACCGGTCGCCGATTCCCGAAGGAGCCCTCATGCGCCGACCCAATGTCACTGTCCTCGGCGGAGGGTCGTGGGGCAGTGCGATCGCCTCGATCGCCGCTCGAAATGCGCCGACTCTGTTGTGGGCGCGCGACGAGGCCACGGTCGCGGACATCAACGAGCGGCACGTCAACTCGCGCTACCTCGACGACCTGCCTTTGAATCCTGCGCTCCGGGCGACGAACGATCTGGAGCACGCCATCGCGACGGCAGACGTGCTGGTGCTCGGCGTGCCGTCACAAGCCTGCCGGGGAGTTCTCACTGAAGCAGCCGAGCACCTCCGCCCGTGGGTGCCGATCGTCTCGCTCGTCAAGGGCTTGGAGCAGGGCAGCCGGCTGCGGATCACGGAGGTCGTCCGCGAGACCCTGCCGGGCCATCCCGTCGGTGTGCTCAACGGGCCTAATATCGCGCGCGAAATCGCGGCCGGGTACGCCGCCGCCGCGACGCTGGCGATGCCTGACCAACAGCAGGCGGAGTCACTGCAGAATCTGTTGCGCTCCACCATGTTTCGCGTCTACACCTCAACCGATGTCGTGGGTGTCGAGGTGGCCGGGGCGCTGAAGAACATCTTCGCCATCGCGACCGGATTCGGCGACGGCCTGGAGGCCGGTGACAACACCCGGGCCATGGTCATCACCCGGTCGCTGCGCGAACTCTCGCGGCTCGGAGTCGCGATGGGCGGGCACGAGCAGACCTTCTCCGGACTCGCCGGGATGGGCGATCTCATCGCCACTTGCACCTCCCCCCATAGCCGCAACCGCCGCGTCGGCATCCGCTTGGCTCAGGGCAAGACGCTGCCCGAGATCGAGGCCGAACTGAAGCAGGTCGCCGAGGGCGTCAAGTCCGCCCCCGTCGTCATGGAGCTGTCCCGAGAGCATGGCGTCGAGATGCCCATCGCCCGCGAGGTCGACGCCGTCCTCAACCACGGCCAGACCGCCGTCCGTGCCTACCGGGGATTGCTGCGGGAGGCGCCGGAGCACGAGTTCCACGGCGATGCCTGGTAGGGGCTCCCCTTGTCAGGACCGGTGCTCCGGACCTCTCACGGCGACTGCGCCGTGTCACGGTGAACCACCGCCGATCATCGGCCGACGCGACCTGGACAGAGTCGATTCTGCACCACTGTCAGTGGTCAGTGCTATAAGCTCGGCGCACACGTAATCCCTTGGGAGACAATAATATTTCTCGAAATAGGGGTTGCGCGATCAGTCGAACAGATGTAGCATGAGGTATGGCAGTCCACCCCAGCACACCACGCGATCCCGGGTCCGGTGACCTCGGGATCAGCGACGTGCTGAACCTCGTGCGCGACTGCACCGCCGCGCTGTCATCCGTGCGTCAGGAGGTCGGCGCAGCCACCGAAGCGCAACTTCTCGACCTCGTCAGCGAACTGGGCGAACTCGCCTTGTGGAGTGACGCCGCGGAGGTCGCCGTCGTCGGCGACGCTCTCACCCGCGGCCTGCCCGCCGCCTCTCAGGTGCCTCTGAGCCCCGCCGACTGGATCGCCACGGCCTCGCGGCGGCATACCCGCGGTTCGGCGTCCCGCGTGGTGAAGATCGCCGAGGCCCTGCGGTCGCCGACGATCACCCGACCCGCCGGGGCGTTGGCCCCCGGCCAGGACGGCGAGGTTCTCGGCGAGGCGATCCTCGGCGCCGTCGTGCCGCTGCCCTGCGGCCAGGTCGCCATGGACGAGATGCGGCGCCTGGCACCAGATCTGCAGCCCGCCTTCGTGCCGGCAGCGTGGGAGGCCTACGCCCTCGTGGGGGCAGGCGGCGACCCACGAGAGGTCCGGCGCATCCGGCCCGAGCTGTATGCCCGCTTCGGCCGCCCCGACCGGTTGAACGATCGCGACGAGGGAGCCCGCAAGCATGCGTTCCTCTCCACCGGCGCCGTCGACCCGGTCGACGGCCTGACTGACTACCGGATGTCTCTCAGCGCCGAATCCGCTGCGATCCTCGAGGCCGCGCTCGACCGTCTCACCAAACCCCAACCCGGCCCCGACGGGGGCGCCGACCCCCGCTCCTACCCCACCCGACGAGCCGATGCCTTGATCGAACTGGTCCGGCGCGCGACGACACACGGCGTCGTCCCCACCGTCGCGCCCGACACCGGCGCCGGGCTCCAGGGGGATGGCCCGGGCCACCCAGCCGCCGATCGCCCAGCCGCCGAACGCCCAGCCGCCGGGCGTCCGGCCAGCCAGGTGAGCCTTATCGTGCGCCTGAGTGACCTGCGCGACGAGGACGGTTGCGCCACCACCATCACCGGCCTGGACGCCGGGCGCTACCTGTCGATCGCGACTGCTATGCGTCTGACTTAGATCGGCATCTGGCTGGGAAATCAGCCCACAGGTTGGCGGCGTGCCTGAGCGACCGGGAGGTCGGTGCAGGTGTCGAATCCGAAGATGAGCAGTACGAGCGGGGCGGGTCCGGTGGCCCGCAAACCGAAGCGGCATCTGCCGCCGAGCGAGAAGTACGAGTTGTGGGTCTCGGTGCTGACCGGGCAGGCCACCCAGAGCGAGGCGGCCAGCCGGTACAAGGTCGATCGGTCCACGGTGGTCACGGTGTGCCGGACCGCGAAGCAGGGGGCGTTGGACGCGCTTGCGGCCTCGGTGCCGGGTCGTCGCGGCCAGTCGGCCGAGCAGCAGCGGGTGGCCGAACTGGAGGCCGAGGTCGAGCGGCTGCGGGCCACGATCACCGAGCAGGCGGTGGCGCTGCATCTGCACGAGGGAAAAGCTCGTTGGGACTGAGTGCCGGCCCGGTCCCGACCAGGGTCACCGCCGAGGTGAAGGCCGGCTTGCTCGACCTGGTCGACCACGCGGCCGGCGCCGGGTGGTCGCAGCGGCGGGCGTGCCGGCTGCTGGACCTCGACGAGGACCGGGCGACGGCGTGGCAGCGCCGCCGCCGCGAGGACGGGCTCGAGGGTCTGGTCGACCAGGCCCCCGGCGGTGGCGCCGTCCACGGTCTTCTCGACTCCGAACGCGAGGCGATCGTGGAGCTGTTCGAGGCCTGGGGTGGCATCGACCGGTCCCACCGCAAGCTCGCCCACCGCGGGTCGCGGCTGTGCCTGGTCCATGTCAGCGAGTCCACGGTGCGCCGTGTTCTCGCAGATCACGGGCTCATCCTGCCCGGTCCGGCACCTCGGGAGCCGGCGGAGAAGAAGCCCTGGCCGGACTGGCTGGAGTGGAAGCCCCGCAGGATCTGGGCCTACGACTTCACCCACTTCCCGCGCGCCCGACGCTGCGCGGTCGCGGTGCTCGACATGGTCTCGCGCAAGTGGATCGCGACCCTGGTCAGCGCCGAGGAGACCTCCACCCAGGTCGAGGTGTGCTTCCTGGCCGCGCTCGAGGCCGAGGGCCTGCTCGAGGTCATCGACGCCCGGGACACCGCACAGCTGCGCGAAGCGCTGCTGTCCGGGCATCCCGAGCAGATCGAGCGAGCCGTCGACGGAGGCCAGGTCCCGCTCCTGCTCGCGGTCTCCGACAACGGGCCCCAGATGCGGTCCCACTCGACCCGGGAGTTCCTCGCCGGCGTGCACATCGCCCAGCACTTCGGCCGCCCGCACACCCCGACCGACCAGGCCTGGATCGAGACCCTGTTCGGGCACGTCAAGGGCGAGTGGCCCCACCTGGAGAAGATCGTCGATCCCGGCGATCTCGAAGCCGAGCTCGACCACGTCCGCGAGCAGTACAACAGCGTCCGCCTTCACGCCTCGATCGGCTACGTCACACCCGACGACGAACACGAAGGCCGCGGCGACGCCATCAGGAAGGCCCGCCGAGACGGACTCGACCAGGCCCGCCAAGAACGCCTCGACCACCACCGACGGAGTCGAGGACAATGAACAACACAACCACGAGCACGACACCAACGCTGATGGCTATTGATCAGCCCGGATGCCGAATTAACTCAGACACACCTCACGCGGGCGATGCGTCGGTGGAGTTCGATCAGGCCGTTGATGGCCTCGGTGCCGCCGTTGTTCGCGCCGTCGGTGTCGAAGTAGCCCAGGAACTCGGTGCGCCACTGGTTGAGGGTCTTGCCGAGGCGTTTGACCTCGCGGATGGGGCAGGTGGGGAACTCATCGAGGATCTTCTCGGCGATTGCGCGGCCGGCGGTGACACACGTCAGTGGCCAGCGATCGAGGCCGGCCTGCTGACCGGTTACTCCAACGCCCGATCAGAGGGCTACAACGGCTCGCCAAAGCACCAAGGCCGCAACGCCTTCGGGTTCCGCAACACCCAGAACCAACGCGAGGAATTGTCAAGACCTGTGGATTGGTGTGTCATGAGGCGAGTTGGTCATCTCCGTTCTGGTTGTCTTGTTCGACGAGTTCGCCTTTGTCGAAGCGTGCGCCGGCTCGGACGAGGGCGACCAGGTGGGGCGCGTTGACGGCGCGCCAGCGCCGCTGCGCGGACTCGATCAGCTTGAACGCCATGGCGATCCCGGCGGCTCGGGTGCCGGGGCCTT
>Ga0209460_1001570_pt1 | contig 12633 bp, 8 predicted proteins | sample EBPBio132013_DNA_FD_185868 | JGI IMG/M metagenome (GOLD analysis project Ga0209460, IMG submission 185868) | Wastewater treatment Type I Accumulibacter community from EBPR Bioreactor in Madison, WI, USA - Reactor 2_5/13/2013_ DNA (SPAdes)... | ecosystem: Engineered > Bioreactor > EBPR >...
CCACCGCCTGAACCTGTTGTTGAGGCTTTGGCACAGTCAGCAAGAAAACCCAATACTCATGGGTATTCAGGCTACAGAGGCATACCGGAATTTCGGAAGGCTGTATCTCGATACTATGAACGACGATTTGGCGTTCAACTAAACTCTGATACAGAAGTACTCGCCCTCATTGGTAGCAAAGAAGGCATTGTCAATCTCAGCTTGGCTTATTTAGGCGCTGGTGATTCAGCATTAATTCCCGACATTAGCTATCCGTCCTACTCGATGGGCGCACGTATTGCTGGCGGGGATGTTCATTGGCTCCCCCTTTCAGCTAAGACCGGTTTTTTACCTGATATTACGTCTGTTCCAGATTCGGTTGCCGATCATGCAAAGTTACTTTGGGTCAATTATCCCAATAATCCAACGGGTGCAACTGCAACATTGGACCTGTATCAAGAAATGGTAGACTGGTCAAATAAGCACGACATTCTGCTTGTTTCTGATAATCCATATGTCGACGTAACGTATGACGGTTTTAAAGCGTCCAGCGTGTTACAGGCGAACAATGCCAAGAATTGCACGATTGAGTTTATGTCTTTCTCAAAGACCTTCAATATGGGCGGGTGGCGTTTAGGGGCAGCGGTTGGAAACGCCATCGCGATAAAAACGCTTTTGCAAGTGAAAAGTAACATGGATAGCGGACATTTCCGCCCCATTTATGATGCGGGTATCGTTGCGCTAGATACAACGCCACAAAGCTGGATTGACGAGCGAAATATGGTCTATCAACGGCGGCGTGATCGTATTATCGAAACACTTCCACATATTGGATTAAAGGCCGCTATCCCTAAAGGTTCGCTCTATGTTTGGGCAGAAGTAGAAGATGGTGACGGCGATAACTATGTAAAACAGGCACTCGATCAAGCGCATATTGGTTTTGCCCCTGGTAGCGCTTATGGTACTGGCGGCAAGAAGTACATCCGTATAAGTCTAGGAATTTCTGACGAACGATTGGAAGCAGCCCTAGAACGCTTGAAGACTTGGTACCCAAACAGAAAACCATTGCAAGACTGAGAAATTTTATGCACGAGTTGTTATCAGGAACACCCGAAAAAGAACGCGCCCTATTGGTTGCAGCACAGGTAAAAAACAGCCGGCCTTTGCTCAGTATGGATGCTTCGCTGCAAGAATTAGCAATGCTTGCGGATACGGCAGGTCTAGAAGTTGCAGGGCAAGTCGTCCAAAACATGCAGCAAATTGATCCCAATACTTATGTTGGGTCTGGCAAAGTCGAAGAAATTCGTGATCAGGTGCTTAATCTGAATGCACAACTGATTATTTTCGACGATGAGCTTTCACCACGCCATCAACGTCAGTTAGAAAAAGAATTTGGCGAAAATATCAAGGTTTTGGATCGTTCAGCCCTAATTCTCGACATCTTCGCGCAACATGCTCGTACGCGCGAAGGTGCTTTGCAGGTTGAATTGGCTCAATATGAATATCGCTTACCACGTCTGACACGACAATGGACGCATCTTGCCCGACAAGCCGGTGGTGGTGCTGCGCGCGGTGGTAGCGGAGGCGTAGGCTTACGTGGCCCCGGCGAAACACAGCTCGAAGTCGATAAGCGCGAAATTGGGCGAAAAATTTCCAAGCTAAAAGAAGATCTTGAGCATGTTCGTGAGCATCGCAGCCATTATCGCCGCCAACGCAGCCGCGCGAATATCCCTGTGATTGCATTAGTCGGTTATACCAACGCCGGTAAATCCACGCTTTTGCGGACGATTACACAATCCGATGTCTATGTGGCGAATCAGTTATTTGCCACCCTTGATCCTTTGACTCGAAAGGTTGATTTGCCATCAGGTCGCCATGTCCTGATGACCGATACGGTAGGGTTCATTCAAAAGTTACCTACGAACCTTATTGCCGCCTTCCGTGCAACACTGGAAGAAATTATCGAGGCTGATTTACTTCTGCATGTGGTTGATACGTCGCACCCGAATGTGCAGCAGCATATCGAAGCGGTCGAAGACACCCTTGCGGAACTTGATGTACCTCCCATACCCCGCATTTTGGTGTGGAATAAGATTGATCAATGGAGTGACCAACCCCTTCCCAAACGTTTTGGGCAAGAACACTATATAGCTGAAATACCTGTGTCAGCACAAAACAATATCGGGATTGGTAATCTTCTAGAAGCAATTGAAACCGCACTCAGCAAACACATTCGTACGGTTAAACTTCGCCTGCCTTATGATCGCGGTGATCTCGTTTCGCAGCTTTTCGAGCTAGCAACAGTGGAAAACCAAGAGCATACGGAAGATGGGGTGGTCATTACCGTTCAACTTCCTCCATCGTTACAGGAGCGATTTACCCGCTACCAGATTAAATAAGGGCGAAGCAGCATGTTCAAACGTATTGATGAGTCAGGCTGGTTAGCTAAACGTATCGCCAGCCTTTCCGAATTTATGGCGAAACGTAGAGGTCTGCCGGTTGTCATTGGAATCGTACTCATCATAATCAGTTTTGTTATTCAACTGATCGATGTTTATGCTGTTTCCCAGCCGCTTCGATTGATCGGTGTAATTACGCTCAACGTTGGGATTTTGACTTCCCTTATTGGGTTACTACTAGCAGACCCGCTTGGAAAATAACCTGTGGAAATTGCCTATCGGGTATTAGAAACAATCGAAGAGCTTGAGCAGGTTGTCGATCTTGAAATGCTAGTATGGGATTTACCTGCTCGAGATGCAACACCTTCCGGCTTACTACATGCGATGGTCAATAATGGCAGTCTCGTTGTTGGAGCCTATGATAATCAGGTGATCGTGGGAATGGCTTTGATGTTCCCCAGTTCTCAACATAATCACACGCATTTATGGTCGCATATGGCAGCAGTGCATCCCAACTATCAAGGGCAAGGCATTGGTTTTGGGCTAAAACAATTCCAACGAATTTGGGCGCTAGAAAATGGATATAACAGTATGGGATGGACGTTTGACCCACTCCAACGGGGAAATGCGAACTTCAACCTTCACGTCCTTGGTGCGACGGCCAATATATATCATGTCAACTATTATGGTGACCTCACCGACGGGTTGAACGCAGGTTTACCATCAGATAGGCTTGAGACAACATGGTCACTGAAAGCACCTCGCGTTAAACAACTGAGTCAGAAAAAAAGCCCTACCCCGTTAGTGACATCAGGCAATATTTCAAATTTCCATTTTCTCCTGCGCCGAAGCCAAGAGAATCTACAGTTGAATGCATTCCCTGTTGTTCCCCAATTTTGTCTAGCAGAAATCCCCCAAAACGTAAATCATCTCAAACATGAAATGCCAGAATTAGCACTAAAGTGGCGGTTAGCCTTGCGTGATACCATGCAACACGCTTTTGCTGCCGGTTACACAGCACACGACCTTGTGACGATTGAAGATCGTCCTTATTACGCTTTAATGCCTACTGAGCGGTGGTATTTGTATGTTTTAGAGTGTGCCGACCAAACACTCTATACGGGCATATCACCTAATCTAGCCCGCCGCTTAAAGTTACACAATTCGGGGCGCGGCGCGGCCTACACCAAAACACGTCGTCCGGTAAAGCTGCTGGGGGCATGGGTTTATCGCAACCGGCAAGAAGCATTGAAAGCAGAATTTGCATTTAAGCAGCTTCAACGATCAAGCAAGCTCAAACACATTACTCAAAAACTATCTTTTCAAGATGCGGCATTTGTTGAGAGTGACACATAACTCAATAAAAGCGTTGTACATTTACTCTCTAAACGGAGTGTAGTGAATAAGGCAACATTGGATTTGTTGCTATGATCGCATTAGACGGTTAAAATTCTTTCCACATGAATCCAATGGATCATATGTATTCACTCATGTATTTTAATGGAGGAGTTGATGATGGGTTTGCGTCACCGTAGAGTGTTGTTTGTCATTCTGATGTTAGTGCTGATGATTCCTACACTTGGAACTGTAATCGCGCAAGAGTCGGCTGCGACCGTCGCTTGGCCTGATTTGGGTGGCCGAGAAATCACCGTTGCAGTGGAAAATGCCTACCCTCCATATAACTCGATTGTGGATGGGGTTGGTGTAGGTTGGGACTATGATACCTTCACTGCAATTTGCCAACTGTTGAACTGTGTTCCCGTGTTCGAAGAAGTTGCATGGGATGGTATGTTACTCGGTATTGCGAATGGTCAATATGACGTGGCAGCAGACGGCATCACCTATACAGCCGAACGCGATCAAACGGTTGATTTCTCACAGCTCTATCAAGCATATGATGAAACACTTCTAATTCGCGAAGACGATACACGCTTCACCACTTCGGACGAACTTAAGAGCTTGGATGATTTTTTGGTTGGTACACAAATTGGGACAACCAATGAAATTACAGCAAAAACGCTGTTCGGTGACGATCATGTCCGCAGCTTTGAACAATTTGGCCCTGCAATTGAAGCTCTGAAGAACGATGACGTTGATGCAGTGGTGGTGGATCGTCCGGCTGCTGAAGGTTATATCGCTGCTCAAGGTGGTTTAAAGACATTGCCTGAGTCCCTAAGTGGTATCCAAGGGTTAGCTTTCGCCTATCCTCCCGGTAGCGATCTCGTCTACCCTGTAAATGCAGCGATGTCTGCTTTACAAGCCAGCGGTACATGGGATGAGATTTTCAACAAGTGGTTTAACTCCGCAAGTTAGTTAGAAGACTGAGTAAATTTTTAGGGGTGGGCATAGTCTCACCCCTTGTTTTTATGACCACAAAAGGATGTCGAAATGAATTCAACGGTTCCCTCAGCAGAACCAACCCCTCCATTGCAACCACCTCAGCTTTTGAATCTTCAAGGTTTTGCCCGAAACCTTCTACAGAAGCGTGTGTGGTTCCTGCTTTTTATCCTGCTCGACATCTTGGTTCTCAATGCAATTGCGACTCAACCGGAAGTCACCAAAGTATGGGATTATGTTGTCCCCGGTTTGGCTGCAACGATTCGTATTACCGTATTCTCTTTTGTGGTAGCAGTTGTAATTGGCTTGATCGTTGCATTCGGGCGCATTTCAAAAAATATAATTATCTACAATTTGTCTACACTTTATGTAGAAATCTTTCGAGGGTTACCCCTATTAGTAATTATCCTCATTTTTAACTTCGTACTTACTCCGGCGATCATCGATGTCGTCGTAGGGAGTAATCCCGATCAAGCAAATATGCCTTTTGTTGATGACTTAATTCAGCGATTGATCGGCGTTCCGGGCGATCAAGTCTCAACCACCGTTTTACGTACCCGTGATATTGATGCTGAAGTTCGTATTGTGCTAGCATTTGCGGTCACATATGGCGCATTTATGTCTGAGGTTTTTCGCGCAGGTATCGAAAGCATCGGGCGTGGTCAGGTTGAGGCAGGTCGCTCATTAGGGATGACATATGTACAAGTCATGTATTATATTATTCTGCCTCAAGCGATACGCAACGTACTTCCTGCACTTGCCAACAACTTTGTCTTTCTATTAAAAGATACGTCTCTTGCATCCGCCGTAGCTGTCCCAGAAATTTCTTATCTAACACGCCAGTATTCGAGCAACAACTTCCGCTACCCAGAAGGGTTGCTGGTGTTGTCGTTCCTCTATGCAAATCTGACGATTGTATTGTCGATGGCTAGCGTATATCTCGAAAACCGTCTTCATAAAGATCGTATGGGCGCACGATGATTTGAAATATACGTTACGTTCGTATATGACCAATATAAAAAGCGGGATAATCAACTATCCCGCTTTTTATTAACCCGAAGTACAAGTATGCACTAATTGCCTGTTGGTGTAGTTGTCAGATCCACCCAGTAAATTTCAGGGCTAAAAATGCTGTGAATAAATAGTTCCATATCAGATGAGATGGTGAGGCCAGAGAGCGGTGCAGCGAGTTCACTATACACAACAATTTCGACTTGCTCGCTGCTGCAACCACCATTTTCCCGGCATGTCTCAGGATTAACACGTCCAACGACCCCGCGCGTACCGAGAGAGTAGCTGAAATAGAGTAGATCATCAGCAGCCATCGTGATATTCGTGACGTTCTGTAGTCCCGACACTAATGCATGAGATTCGTTTTGAGCTTCAGCATCAATTGGCTCTGTCTGTTCCACCAACCCATCCGTTGAATACCATTCAATCGCGCGCCGGGCGCTGCCGGTGTTCGCTACATAAATATAGCCATCATCTAAAGCAATACCGGTAGGTGAACGAAGTTGCGAGATAACTTGTTTAGGTTCTGCTGCCCCAACCAACACAACATTATTCCCACGTAAATTCGTCACCAAAAACTGCGTATCATCGAAAGCTACAATGCCCCAAGGCCCTTCCATGTTTGAGGCAACGGTTTTAACCACGCCTTGAGTAATTTCTATAACGGTATTGGATTGAAAATCAGGTATCCATAGACTTGTGTTACTTTGTCCGGCTTTTGCAACCATAGCATGGGCGTTTTTAGGCCCATAAATGTATTGAGCTGTTACACCAGTTTCGGCATCAATCTCGTAAATTGTCCAATCACCCGTACAAGCCGCGAATAGTTTTCCATCAAACCAAACAAGACCATTTGGGCGCTGAACATTCCCCGTTAATAGCTTTAGATCAGCTTGTGTAAACGATGTCGTTAGAGGTGGCGCACCTGCATTCGAACGCGGCGTATTCGTAACCATGACTTGTGGAGCCGCAGAAGCCGTCGGGGGGGGAGCAGGCGGTGTGCTGGTTGCACTTGACCCTTGTGCCGAAACAATACCCTGCCCTATAACAACTACTAAAATTGCAATTGCTGATACAGTGGTAGCAATATACGTGTGTGTCTTCATTGAGCCCATCTTGTGACTAAGTTTATAGTGTTGGTTGTGCCTCTATCATTGCTGGAAGCAGCACGTAAAAGACTGTACCTATTCCCGGCGTGCTGGTCAACCTAACTTCGCCACTATGATTTTCCACAATTGTCTTAACGAGGCTTAAGCCTAGACCAGTTCCAGTGATGTGTTCAGCTCCATTTTGTCCTCTCTGGCCGCCTCTCCAAAAGCGCTCAAAGACATGCTCCTGTAGCTCAGGCGGGATACCAATTCCATTATCTTGAACAGCGAAACACAAACGATTTTTTTCTAATCCAACTTTTATGATTACGTGACCATTTGACTTGGTGAATTTAATTGCATTCTCAACCAGATTAACGAGCGCTTGACCAAATTGATCGGGATCAGCCTTAAAATGGGGTAAATCATCACCGATTTCTGCTTGCAGCGTGATACGTTTTTCAGACGCTAAGTAACGCATATCCTGCATAACTTCATTGACTACCTGTTCGGCAGTACAAACCTCTGTGAGTAGCTGTCCGCTTTTTATTCTCTCAAGGTCAAGAACGCCATTTATAATTTTGTTCATACGAGTAAGTTGTGTGTTTATCGCTGTCATCGATAAATCAATTTCAGGGTTACGAAGGAGTTCGAGATCATCATGCAGCAGTTCAAGGTTTGCCATTGCTGCTTGCAAGGGATTCTTAAGATCATGACTCGCCATCCGAATCATTTCGCTTTTTAAGCGATCTAACTCCTTCAGTTGGCTAATATCATTCAGAACAGCGACCCAACCTGATGATTGCGGTTGACCTAATGATGCTACATGACATAAGTATGTCTGATTATTAATGCTAACTTCATAGATATGCGCCTGTTTTTGCCGCAGATCACGTAACGCAGCACGAAAATCAGATGGTAATAAATTGCGAGGCGTTAGATTGATAAGGTGTTCACCCAGCGTCAGTTGAGTATCTTTAAACAACCTGCGGAATGCAGGATTGGCGAACACGAGCTGTAGTTTTCGATTGACTACCGCGACAGGATTTTCCGTACTCGTCAAAACGGTTTGCAATTGGTTGTGAGCAGCTTCAACTTGTTGGGTTAGACTCTGTTGTTCGCCGAATAGACGGCTGTGAGCAATTGCGACAGCAGCTTGTGCCCCTAAAAGCTCTAGCAGTTGAACATCTTGCTTCTGGAATAAACGTCCCTGTTTTCCCGCGATAACCAGTAATACACCGATGGTCGATTCACTATAAATCAGTGGAACCCCAATAACAGAACCAAAGGTTTCGGTTCCATAGGCGAATTCATGGATACCTTTCCAGTCGCGCACATAATTCTCAAGGTAAATCGACTGTTTTGTCTCGGCTACTCGCCCGGCGACACCATCACCTATGTCAATTTGTAAGTGTAGAGAAACGGATGGTAGATCGTAAACACTGACCAATTCGAGTTGATTTCTATCATTTTTTAGAAAAATACCGGATGCATCGGCATTCAACCACGTTACAGCTTGCGTAGCAATTTGATTCATGACGCGATCAAGCGCGATATGGCTGGTAATCGCAAGGCTAACTTTGTGGACAGACTCGACTTGAGTAATTCGTTCCGCTAACGGGGTGATGATTTCACGGCGTAACATGGCAAAACTGATGAGTAAAGCTGATACGCCGCCTAAAGTGATTGATAGTGAAGCAACTTGCAACTCAGGATTTAAGAAGCCTAAACTTTGGCTAATTGCAAACAGATTAAGGCCTATAAATAAGCCGTGGCTTCTGATTTTGCGGCGATAGCGCCATACCAAATAGAGCGTAACGCCATCAAACATCAGATAGAAAATTGCGGAAAGCGGAGCAAACCGATACTTGAAGAAACCATTGCCTAAGGTCGAGAATTGTATGGGCGCATCTGCAAAAATTAAAACCGCTTGATAACCAACAATTAGAAATAAGCTTGTGAAAGCAAGGAGGCGAAAACGCCGTGTGTGAACCCCAACTAGGATCGCCGTCATAGTATAGAGGGCGATGCTTGAGCCTGTAAACCCGATTTCCATTATCGTGATAGCGAGCTTAATCACACTGGAATTGGGAGAAATAATTGACAGTGCCAGTGTGAAAAGTGAACCGACATTCCAGAGCATTACCAATAGCAAAAAGGCAGCAAAAAACTGATTGAGTTCTTTGCGAACATCATTCCATAACACGATTAGCAAAAAGCCCAATGAGAGCGCTAGCGTCAAGCCATTGGAAAGTAAGCTAACTGTGTTGAAAAAAGCCATAAGTTATTGAGGTTTTGTTATCAGTGGTGATTGTTTTTCAAATCGGTATCCAATGCGATGCTCAGTCAAAATATAGACCGGGTTTGCAGGATCAGGTTCGACTTTGCGCCGCAGTTGGCTAATATAAACACGAGGGTAATAAATGTCGTTGATATATTCCCTACCCCACACCTGTTCCAGCAAGTCGCGCTGGGTGACCACCCGCCCAGCATTTTCTAACAAGGTTGCGAGTAGTTTAAATTCAGTCGGGGTTAGATGTATTTTGCGGCTGTCGACGTACACATGGCGACGATGCAAATCAACATTTAAGTAGCCGTCATTGTAACCCTGCTGACTTTCGGACGAAGCGATTTGAGAACGCCTCAGCAACGCACTAACTCGGGCAACAAATTCATTTAACCGGATAGGCTTAATAATATATTCATCTGCGCCTGCATTTAACCCCTCAATGATGTCTTCCTCAGTAATGGCTTGTGCGGAAAGCATCATGATGGGCGTATCAGCAATTTCACGGATCCGCTGGCAAATAGTCAGGCCATCCATGCCACCGGGCATAACGATGTCGAGTATAACCAAATCCGGGTGTTCGGCGTGGAAAGCACGAAGTCCCTCTAGGCCATCGGCTGCCAGCACCACCTCAAACCCTTCGCGGTGCAGTTTGCGTCCAAGCGCGTCACGAATTGCCTGCTCATCGTCAACAATTAGCGCCTTCATCATCATCCCCTTCGTAACGCCTATTCACTTGGTTATAGAAGCACCGGTAGGTGATTTGCAAAAGATGAAATTTACCTTTAAAACAGTGTAGCATCGGTTTCAGGCACTAACAAGTAAGCTCTCTAGGTGTGAAATAGTCAGCTTAACGTCAGGTTGGGATAGGTAATAACTGTTATAATCACTCCAGATATGTTCATCAGACCCGAGAAAGGCATTGTCATGGCTCGATTAGCCAAGATACAGCTCCTATATTGCATTTTATTACTTCTTAGCTTAAGTGCCTGTAATCTCAGCAATTCACCTGAGCAGCAGCTTGCTCTAACCGAAATGCCGACGAATACGTCCGCACCGACACGTACTTCAATAACCGGGGTAAGTGGCGTGCCGACGACACTACCCATTACGCAGGTCGCTCCACCTACAAGCCAATCGCTCGTATTACCGCCGACCTCGAATTCGATTCCGCCAACATTCCGCCCCTTCCCTACCAATACCCCGACACCGATTAGTATTGTGATTCTGTCACCAATTCCGGGAAATGTTGTAGCAGGGAATGTGCAAGTGTTGGGCGCAGCCATTCACCCGTTGTTCTTGCAATATCAACTCGAATATGGACCCGACCCCAATCCGGGGAACCTGTGGTATCCGGCGACCGGCATCTCACAGAATTCCGTATTTAATGGTCTGTTAGGAATATGGAATACAACACTGGTTCAGGACAGCGTATACCAGCTACGGTTGCGTGTGACTTTACGCGATGGCACGAGTCTTGCTACCATTGTCAATAACATACGTGTACAGAACCAAGCGCCGACACCAGTTCCGTCAGCAACACCCAATATTCCGCGTCCAATTGCTGCTTTTACGCAAGACCGGACAACCGGACAAGCGCCGCTCGTTGTGCGCTTTATTAACCAGTCCAGCGGCAGCATTACAAACTTTACGTGGACATTTGGTGATGGTGGCAGCAGTGCCGAAGCTAATCCTGTTTATACCTTCCGTGCGCCCGGTGTTTATTATGTGACACTCGGTGTCAATGGCCCCGGTGGCACATCGAATGTAACACAGCAAATTAACGTTCAAAGCCCGTCCGCACCTGTGGCAGCCTTTACGCAAGACACGACCAGTGGGCCATCGCCACTAACGGTTAAATTTACTAATCAATCGACTGGTAATATCACAAACATCAACTGGGCATTTGGTGACAGTACAACCAGTACTGATCCTAACCCAACACACCAATTCACCGCAGTTGGAACCTATAACGTTATCCTCACCATCGTTGGCCCCGGTGGTACCTCGTTTGTCACGCGGAAAATCACGGTTCAAGATCCTGTGGTACCGCCGCCCGTAGCAGCCTTTACACCGGATAAAGTTACAGGTAATATTCCATTGCAGGTTCAATTTGCAAATCAATCTACAGGGCAAATTACCAGCTACGCATGGGATTTTGGCGATGGTCAAACAAGTGTCGATAAGAATCCTGTGCATACCTTTGCTGCCGCTGGAGAGTTTACGGTTAAGCTGACCGTAATTGGCCCCGGCGGTCAAAATGTTGCCCAGACGAAAATTACTGCAATTAAGCTGCCGGACGCGCCGCTTGCGGCATTTACGCAAAACACAACTTCCGGTAATGCGCCATTGGCCGTACAGTTCACTAATCAATCATCAGGCAATATCACCGGTTATAGCTGGGATTTTGGCGATGGTTCATCCTTAAGTACCGAAAAAGATCCATCACATACATACGCCTCAGTTGGTACTTATACCGTCAAATTGAAGGTGACTGGCCCCGGTGGAACGAGCGAATCACAATCGACTATTACGGCGACAAAACCCATTGAGGTACCTGTCTCCGCCTTCCTCGTGACACCCTCGACTGGTACCGCGCCGTTGAACGTGCAGTTTACTAATCAATCAACCGGCGAAAGCCTGACATACAGTTGGGATTTTGGGGATGGGTCTACCAGCACTGATGCGAATCCCACGCACACCTATGCGACTGCGAATACATACACTGCAAAATTGACGGTCACGAACAGCGCAGGTAGCAATTCCAGTCAGCAAACCGTTACGGTGACGACTGCTCCCGTAGCACCGGTTGCTAGCTTTACCGCTAACCCAACCAGTGGTAATGCTCCACTGACTGTCACATTTGTCAGTACATCAGTTGGTGACTTCAACACGTACGCATGGTCGTTTACGGATAGCAACGGAACACCGCTCGGCACTGCTGATACGGCGAACACGAGCTTCCTGTTCCAGAATGCCGGTACTTACACCGTCACGCTCACCGTGAGCGGTCTGGGCGGCAGCGACACATCCGATCCCCAAACGATCACTGTGAATGCCGCACCTGTTGCGCCAGTCGCCAGCTTCACGGCTGACCCAACGGCGGGCGATGCGCCGCTAACGGTCAACTTTACCAGCACCTCGACCGGCGATGGCTTGACCTATGCGTGGGACTTTGGCGACGGCACGACCAGCGCCGATGCCAACCCATCGCATGAGTACGCCCAAGCTGGGCAGTACAATGTCACACTGACCGTCACCAATGCCGGTGGCAGTAATACCTCTGCCCCACAGACGATCACGGTAAACGCAGCGCCCGTAGCACCGGTTGCCAGCTTCACGGCTGACCCAACGGCGGGCGATGCGCCGCTAACGGTCAACTTTACCAGCACCTCGACCGGCGATGGCTTGACCTACGCATGGGACTTTGGCGACGGTATGACCAGCGCCGATGCCAACCCATCGCATGAGTACGCCCAAGCCGGGCAGTACAATGTCACGCTGACCGTCACCAATGCCGGTGGCAGTAATA
>Ga0209460_1001572_pt1 | contig 12626 bp, 10 predicted proteins | sample EBPBio132013_DNA_FD_185868 | JGI IMG/M metagenome (GOLD analysis project Ga0209460, IMG submission 185868) | Wastewater treatment Type I Accumulibacter community from EBPR Bioreactor in Madison, WI, USA - Reactor 2_5/13/2013_ DNA (SPAdes)... | ecosystem: Engineered > Bioreactor > EBPR >...
CGCATAATAAGCGAGGCGACATGAGACATCATCCATCGGGTAAAAATAGGTTTATGATGCCAGTATAACGTATATCAATTTTAAAAGGGTATTGGGCTTTCGGCGGAGGGAATGGGTAAACCGCGTCTTGCTAATCTTCTTGGCTAGCACCGCCAGATGCTCAAGCATCCGGCTCCCTATTCCGGCAGGAAGGAGGCTAAAGCCCCCTCTGACCTGCCGGGAAACTTAACTTGCTGCGACCATTAGCCATCAAAAGGCGATTATTCTGTACTTCGCGATATTGAATTAACGTGCGAGGTGCAGCGCCCATACAGGAGGTTTGTGGCTAGACGCTGGTGGGTTTGGGTTCCCATTTACCGGTTTTGATGTTCTTGTGGTAGACATTTTTGACGGCTGCCCACGCGACTTTGTGGGCGGTTTCCTCGCGGGTGGCATCACCCCGGCGGTCGCTTTTGCTTTTATATTCGTCCCAAGCGTTGTTATAGGCCGCCAGATAGATTTCCTGCCCATGTTTGGGGAGGTAATCGGTGACTGCACCGGGCAGGTCACTTATATTTCTGAATGGCATGTTACTTCTCCTTACTTATCTGACGTTTGACGCGGATGCAGGCACTAGGCGTTTTCATCCGCAGCTTGTTGATTATTTTGACTGCTTGACCCTTCGGATTCGATAGGAGATTCGTCCATGCCCAAGCGCCAACGGCGAATTTCAATTTGACCCTCGCGAACGCGGGTTTCGAAATGCGGTTGTTCATATGTGGCGGGGCCGTGAACCACATGCCCATCTTGAAGATCGAATACGGATTTGTGCCACGGACATTCGACGCAGCCGTCTTGCAATGTGCCTTCTTCGAGCGGGCCACCGGCGTGGCTGCAAACGGCGCTGATGGCCGAGATTTTGCGGTTGTGTTTGTAGAGCAGAACCGGATAACCTTCGACATCGACCCGATGAAGGGTGCCTGATACGAGTTCCCCGGCGGGAAGCGTGGGTGTCCAGTCGTCCGCGATTTTCTTTTCAGGCGTGTGGTTGACCCCGACGCGGCGATGATAAACCAGATCACCACCGAGCCATGAGGCAAACGTCATCAGTCCTAATCCGAGAACTGCGAAGTAGAAGCCGGATAATTGGTTACCTTTCGCCCGTACGCGCACCGAGCGCCAGAAGAAAAACAGCGCGACCGAATTGATGATGCCATGTGCAGCAGCGTGTCCAGCCGCATTCTGCTTGATACCGGAAAAATCGGTTATACCCGCGAGGGCAGTGGGTACAGCAGAAATCGTGCCGAGGGCGATCAGGCGGTTGGCGGCTTTTTGGGAGGTACGCGAGCGAGTCAGTAAGCCAAGAAAGTCGAACAGCACGCCGAGCGTCCAACTGCCGATGGTGATGTCGGTCAAGATGGGGTGCAGGGGGTGACCGACCTGCTTGCCGTGAAGGACATCAGCGACTTCGCGTCCTTCTTCACCCTGCGCGAAGATGGCTTCCTGAATTTTTCGTGAGACTTCTTTGCTGCGCTGCTGGAAGCCGGGATAGTTTTCAACGAATTGATCAACTTGAGCGCGTAATTGTTGGGGTATCGACACGGATGACATCCTTTAGAACCACAGAATTGGTGGATCATGCGTGTAGCATAAAAGATGACAGGCGAAACCACATAAAGCACCCGGCCTATTTGGGGGTAGTGCTAGTGGGTGAAAATTGGGAGTAGTTATCAGTTGTCAGTGGAAAGGCAGTATTTACAAATTAAGTGGTGTTTAAACCCTCACCCCTAGCCCCTCTCCCTCAGGGCGAGGGGAACCATACGGGGGGCACGACCCTCCCGTACGGCGGATGTTGTGGAGTTAGACGATGGGTGGGGTGGCGGTGGTGATGAATATGGTGACGAAGGCGAGGACGGCGACGAGTGTACCGAGGCCGATGGCAAAGACGCGGCCACCTTGTACAGCCGTTTCGGTATCAGCGGTGTATTGGGCGTGGGTACGCAGCCAAATGCCGAGGTGAGCGCCGGCGTAACTGATGGCGATGCCCATAATGAGGCCGAATACGAGCATGAGGGGTAACGTTTCGGCGTTGAAGCGCGGGTAGATCATGATCTGGGTGGTGATGAACGCGCCGACGGTGAGCGTGGCGAGTACGATGGCAACCGCAGCGCCGAGCAGGGTTGCTGACGTGGATGGCTGGCGCAAGCGGAAGGCGTACCACAGGTCGAGGGCGATCAGCGGTGGGAGCAGGATGAGGTGGGTTTTGAAGCTGAGGCTGGCGGGCGGTGGCATGGCGTTTAGGCCGACGAGCAGCACGATGCGGGCGAGCAAGCAGGTGAGGCCGACGAGCGTGGCGGCACCGACAACGCGGGTGGTATGGAGAGCGACCATGCCCACGAAGGCGGCGATGGTAATGACGACAACGGGGTAAAGCCATTCGGGACGCTGCCAAAAGGCATCTGACGTTTGACCGATGCCGATGGATTGCAGGTTTTCCCACTCGGTTGTGCCGAACTGCGTGAGCATGAGGATGACGAGGGCAAGCAGACCGATGACCAAGACTTCCTGAAGGCGGAGACCCCGTAAGAAACGCCAAGAGGCAGCAGGCACACAGGACAACTGCACAGCAACGGCGACCATCATCACGGAGACGAGGCCAATTGCCAGCATGAGGTGGGGCAAGCTCCACGCGGTCAGGTCGATGCCGTAAAGTTCATGCCACAAGGGATCGAGGGGCGTGACGACGACTTGAAAGCCACAAGCCAACGCGAGTAAGCCCAAGATTGGTTCGGCACGGAACCGCTGACGCATGTCGCCGCGACCTTGCATGATGGGCCACAACCCGACGAAGGCGAACAGGGCGACGAGGCCGATACTGATATAAATGAGGATATGTGGTCGCCAGAAGAAATCATCGACGGCTGCGCCAACGCCGTAGGTGCGGTGCCAGACCTCGTCCCAGAGTGCGCCGATACTAAAGAGCAGTCCGCTAATCAACATGAGGACGCTGATGGTTTGGCGGGTTGAGGTGGAACGCGCGGCGGGTTTGATGACGCGATTGGCGGGCATGGGCGACAGATACAGCCACCAGACGGCGGCACCAAAAATGATAATGACCGCGATAAGGATGCCAACACCGAGGTACAGCAGCGGCCCGACGGTGGCCGAGCCGCCCCAATGCACGAGCGCGAGCAAGACGACTACCGCGCCGAGGGTAGCGAGCAGGGTTGAGAGTCGGGATTGATTGCGCTGCCAGAAGTCGATCATTATGAGCTTCCTTGTGGGAGTGAAGGCGAGTCGATCATGGTATCAAGAATCAGTTGATATGAGGCTGGTGTGATGGCAGCCGGGCCTTTGAGCGGGTTTTCCATGAGTGAGGTGAAGTAGATGACGACCGCCACGAGCAGGGCATAGCAAACGATGAGCATGATATGAAGGCGAACGTTGGGGACGTAGAAGAAGTACGTGACAAAGATGGTTAGAACAGCACCGCCGAGGATAATGAGCCACAAGATAGACGGTAGCGCAGTATCCACAAAGTCGATGCGCTGACGGCGGAGGGTGATGAAGTTGTTGTACTGACCGAAGGCTTCTTCGTGGATGACTTTTTGGCCTTCGGTAACGGGTTCAAACTGTAAGAGTTTATCCTGAAAGCGGTTGATAATTTCGACACTGCCTGCAACAACCTGCCCTTCTTTTTGAGCAGGCCATGACGTGTTGATAACGAAGGTCAGGTAGTCGGCAAGATCAGCGCGGAGTTCATCACGGAGGGGCTGCGGGTAGCCGCCAACATCGCGGTAGAGCGCACCAACCGAAGCGGCTTCGGCGGAGATGATCTCGACGGCGCGGGTGTAGTTTTCCCAGTTGGCGACGGTGATGAGGCCGAGGGCGATGCCGTAGAAGGCGGCGATGGCCGCGGCGTAGAACTGAACCGTGTCGTCGGTTTCATCCGAGATGCCGAAGTGATGGCGGATGTAGCGGCGGGTGACGAGCAAGCCGCTGACCGCGAGGGCGACGGTGATGAGGATGACGAGCAGCAGCGAGACGGCGATGGGCAGATCATTTAACGGCTGCATGATTTACTTTCGTCAGGTTCGATAGGTGTCAGCGGTGTGCTGTTTCATTATAGATGAAGTAAGCGCATTTGGCGGTGGGATGTGTAGTTGCAATGATGTTTCAATCACCACTATAATTTCGGCGCACTGAGTATTCATTATTCTAACGCAGGATATAAGTTATGACCGCTGATGTTTATAACGATCAAAAGGACACACGTTTAGATGCGGCACAGCAAAATTTAGCCCTCATTGAAACACGCATCACGTATGTCCTTTCTCACTTGCAGGCGGCGGTGAAGCTGCTGCTGAACCGGCAAAGCGCGGATGATTTGATCGTATGGGATGCGGAACTGCGTGACCGGTTGGTGATTGATGATTTTGAGACTCATATTAAACACTGGCAGTTTTTGATACCGAATGATCTTGACCAACTGGCGATGTTGGCGCATATGCTGATGACAAAATATCCTTTTAACATCAATAAGTATCCCCAATTAGCAACCCACCTTCGCCTAAAAGATTATGAATTGCAGCGCACATACTTTGCTTTGTTCAGGCGAGACCTACTGCTGCAACCGCCCGAAGTGGCGCGCCGTACCACTATGCCGAATACGGTTAATAAGTTGACGGACTTCTTGTTAAGCAACGATGTGGGTACCCAGCTTGAATGGTGCTTACTGCGGCGGGGCGAAACTTTGTTTTACCAAGGCGATGAGGGTGACAGCTTGTATGTGGTTATGGAGGGCTTGGTGCGTGTGAGCGCACATGCTGGCGGTGAGGAACGCCTGCTTCTGGAGTTAGGACGTGGCGAGATCATGGGTGAGATAGCGCTGCTAACGGGTGATAAGCGCAGCGCGACCGTTTACGCGGTGCGTGATACCCAGCTTTGCAAACTTTCCAAAGCAGGTTTTGAATTCCTTATCAAAAAATATCCGATTGTGATGATGCAAATTTCGGTGCAAATGGCGCACCGAATGAATCGTCAAGACCCACGGCAGACACCGTTTATCCGACCGGTGATGTTGACGGTGCTTCCACTTACAGGCGGAACACAGGCGTTTGTGTCGCGTTTAGTGGATACGCTAACGCAGTTTGGTTCGACAGCGCATTTTAACCGCGAACGCATCAGCCTTATGTACCACAACAGCCACGCGAACAGCCGCTTAAATGAACACATCGACGATTATGAATTCGTTGCATGGTTAAACAGCCAAGCGGCGCAATATCAGTATGTGGTTTATGAGACCGACACGGAGATGAGCAGTTGGACTCAACGCTGTATCGAACAGACTGACCGTATCCTGCTGGTGGCACAGGCAGACGAGCAACCAAGCATGAGTTCGATTGAACATGCGCTGCGGCAGCAGGACACCAAGTTGGTCGCGCCAGCGGAATTGGTGCTGCTGCACGCTGACCAGAAGCGGCGACCAAGCGGTACGGACGGCTGGCTGAAGTCGCGTAATGTGGTACGGCATCATCACGTACCGCTGGATACGAATGCGGGTATTGAACGGCTGGTACGGTTTTTGCGCGGCAAGGCAGTGGGCTTGGTGTTCGGTGGTGGCGGGGTGCGCGGTTCGGCACACGTGGGTGCAATTCAGGCGCTGAATGAGGCTGGTATTCGGGCGGATTTCGTCGGCGGGACGAGCGTGGGTTCTGTGGCGGCGACGCAATATGCACTGGAGTGGAGTGTCGAAAAGATGCTGCGGGATTCCGAGGATTATCTCGCGAGTACCCATGTGCTGCTGGACTACACGTTTCCGTTTGTGGCGCTGGCGGCGGCGCAGCGGGTGAACCACGGACTGACCAAGCTGTACGAGGATATACGGCTGGAGGATTTGTGGATCAACTGCTTCTGTGTGAGTACGAACTTATCCAACAGGCAGATTCGCATCCATAAGGACGGCTTAATCCGGCGAGCGGTACGAGCAAGTATTTCGCTGCCGGGGATTTACCCACCGGTGCTGGATGACAACGGTGACTTTTTAGTGGACGGCGGTCTGATTAACAATGTGCCTGTGGACATCATGAAGCTGGCTGTGGACGGCGGAACGGTGATCGCGGTGGATGTGGGGCAGGAACAAGGATGGGGAACGGATTATGAATTCGGGGACAGTGTTTCCGGCTGGCGTGTACTGCTGAACCGCATCAACCCTTTTGTGAAAACGAAAGCGTATCCTTCAATCTTTTCAACTATTCTACGGTCAGCCACCATTGGTAATGATGCCGCTGTGGAGGGGAAGGCGGCTTACATTGATTTGTACTTGAAGCCGCCTGTTGACCATTTTGGACTATTTTCCGCGAATGCATATCAGTCGATTTATGAACTGGGTTATAACCACGCTGTAACCAAAATCAAAGAATGGAACGATGCAAAGGTTTGATCGTTCCTTCGGCTATTGTTAGCTGACCGCATCTTTGGTTTTGACTTCGTTGACGATACGCCAGATGTCCAGCGGATTGGTGTTTTTGAGCGCGTCCGGCAGCAGTGCGTCAGGCGTATTCTGGAAGGCGACCGGACGCATAAAGCGCTGGATGGCAGTGTAGCCGACCGAAGTGGTGGCTGGCGCGGTGGTGGCGGGATAGGGGCCGCCGTGCATCTGCGCGTGGACGACTTCAACACCGGTCGGGAAGCCATTCCATAGGACACGACCGACTTTTTCGCGCAGGACATCCAGATAGGGTTGAGCGGTGCCGAGATCGGTGGATTCGGCGTGGATGGTGGCGGTTAAGTTGCCATGCAGGGCGCGGAGGGCGTTGGTGAGTTCTTCCGACGAGGCACAGGTGACAAACAGGGTGACTGGCCCGAAATGCTCGGTTTGGAGGGCAGGATCGGCGATAAAATCTGAGCCTGTGGTTTGCAGGACGGTGTTGGCATAGGCAAATGCATCACCGTCAACGACATAACCGCCGGTCAGCGTGTGAACGGCGGGTCGGGATTGGGTGGACGCGACAGCGTGTTCTAAACCACTTTCGATTTGTTCATTGAGCAGCACACCAGTGGGACGGGCAGCCATTTTGTCGCGGTAGGTGTGGATGAAGGTTTGCGAATCGGCACTATCGAGCAAAAAGACGAGGCCGGGGTTGGTGCAGAACTGCCCGGAACCCATCGTGGCGGAGGTGACTAGCCCTTCGGCAAGCGTTTCGGCGCGGGTGGCGAGTGCGTTGGGGAGAATGACGACCGGATTGACGCTGCCCATTTCGGCGTAAACCGGAATAGGGTTCGGGCGTTGGGCGGCGGTGTCGAAGATGGCACGACCACCACGGAGCGAGCCGGTGAAACCAACGGCTTGCAACAGCGGGTGCTGGATTAACTGCTGTCCGACTTCGACGGATTCCCCTTGGAGGAGCGAAAACCAGCCAGCGGGGAAGCCAGAGGCGACGATGGCACGGTTGATGGCTTGGGCGAACAACTCGGACGTGGCGGGATGACCGGGGTGTCCTTTGACGATGACCGGATTACCGGCTGCCCATGCCGAGGCGGTATCACCACCGGCGACGGCGAAGGCGAAGGGGAAGTTGCTGGCGCTGAACACGGCGACCGGGCCGATGGGGAAGCGCATCCGGCGGATGTCGGGACGCGGGGCGGGCTGACGATCCGGCAAGGCGGTGTCGATGATGGCTTCAACATAGGTGCCTTCGAGCAGGAGCTTGGCGAAACCCTGCAACTGTCCAGTGGTGCGTCCACGTTCACCGGTGAGGCGCGGCAGGCCAAGACCGGTTTCCATGTCGGCAGTTTGCAAGAGTTCGTCACCGAGGGCGTTGATTTCGGCGGCGACTGCCTCCAGAAAGCTGGCGAGTTTAATGGCGGAGAAATTGCGCGATTGCTCATACGCATCAGCAGCGGCGACGACAGCGGCGTGGATTTCTTCGGTGGTGGCGTTGTGGAACTGGACACTGCCAGCCTGCTTGGTGCGCGGATTAACGCTGGTAAAGGTGGCTGTGCCGAGCTGGCTGGGTTCGCCGGCGATGAAGTTACTACCTGTAAAGTTGGTCATGGTGACCTCCAATTTGTTATTCAGAAATAAATGATGCACTTTTGGGGCAAATTCCGCTGGTGGCTATAATACTACCAAATGATAAGCCTTCAAAAATGCGTTTGATTCTTACGGAGTACTGAATATGACTTTAGCAGGAAAAGTGGCATTGGTAACGGGCGGGTTGGGTGATCTTGGCAACGAAATGGCGCTGCATCTAGCCAGAGAAGGGGCGGCAGTAGCACTTTGGGATTTGCGCGGTGACGACGAAGCGCAGGAACGGGTGCAGCGGGTGGCAAGCGCTGGCGGCAAGGTGCTGTACCAACAGGTCGATATTGCCGACCGTGGGCAGGTGGATGCGGCGGTAACGGCGCTTGTGGTGGAACTTGGTGGTTTGGACATCGTGTGTGCGAACGCGGGGATTGTGGAAGCGAGGCCGTTCCTTGAGATACCACAGGACAACTGGCAGAAGCATGTGGATGTGAACCTGACGGGGACATTCAACGTGGGGCAGGCAACGGCGCGGCAGATGGTGGCGGCGGGGACGCAGGGGCGCATCATCGTGACGAGCAGTTGGGTGGCGGAGATTCCGTGGCCGGAGAACACGGCGTACAACACGACGAAGGCTGGCGTGAATATGCTGATGAAGCAGATGGCGCGAGAGTTGGCGCAGTACGGCATCCGTGTGAACGCGGTTGCGCCGGGGATCGTGAAGGCGGGGCTGGCGGGGAAGCAGCTTGTCAACGAACCGCAGTATGCAGCGCGGGTATCGAAGGTGATTCCATTGGGGGAACCGGGGACACCAACCGAGATTGCACAGGCGGTGGTGTACCTGGCAGGGCCGATGACAGCGTATATGACCGGTTCAATACTGCTGCTGGACGGCGGATGTTCGTTGTTCCAGTTCGACGGATGAAGCAAACAGATTGAACCGCAGAGGAATAGGGAGGAGATTAACCGCCAAGTCGCCAAGAACGCCAAGTAAAGCAGAGGAATACAAGAAGATTCACCACAGAGGACACAGAGAAAGCAGAAGATTGAACCGCAGAGGCGCGGAGGACGCAGAGGAATACGGAGAGTTTTAATTACAGAGAGATACAGAGAGGGAGGGGAAGATGAGCAAGTTACGGGTGGGGGTGATCGGGTGCGGGGCGATTGGGCAGGTGGCGCATATTCCATACCTGAACCGATACGACGACAAGTTTGAGCTGGTGGCGTTGGCGGATGTGCATCAGCCGACGTTGGACGCGGTGGGCGATCATTACCATGTGGCGGGGCGGCATACCGATTGGCGGGAGCTGGTGGCGAGGCCGGATGTGGACGCGGTGGTGATTTGCCACAACGGGTCGCATCGGGATACGACGATTGGGGCGCTGCAAGCGGGTAAGCATGTGTTTGTGGAAAAGCCGTTGGCGTGGAATTTGCGCGAGGCGAAGGAAGTCGCGGCGGTGGCAGGGGCATCCGACCGGATTTTGCAGATGGGTTATCATAAGCTGCATGACCCGGCGTTTGCGGTGGCGAAGGAACACCTTCAGCAGATGCAGGAGGTGGGCTTCGGGCGGATTACGGTGCTGCATCCGGCGAACGAGTTGGGTTTGTCGCCACATCGTATCCGGCGGGGGAACGGCGTGTACCAAGAGGGGCATGTCGATACCGGGACGTGGCAGCATCAAGTCGATGTGCAGCTTGAAGGGGACGCGGGTGGCAGTTTATCGGCGCTGGTGGACGAGGCGTTGGGTACAAGGAAGGGGAATAATGCGCTGCGGCTGGCTTACGGGCAGTTGAACGGCAGCATTATCCACCAGATTTATACGCTGTACGGGTTTTTGGGTGCGCCGAGCCATGTGGTGAATACGAACGTGTGGCGGGATGGGCTGTCGATCCATGTGCTGATTGCGTACGCGAATGATTTGCGGGTGTCGTTGGATTGGCATTTCTTACAAGACCTCAAAGATTATCGCGAAGAATATGCTTTCTTTGGCAACGATGCGCGGGTGATGATGCAACTGCCGAGTCCGTACTTCCTGAATTTTCCATCGCCAGTGATTGTGCAGGGGCATGAGGGCGAAACGGCGTGGGAGAAGCGGATCGTGGTTAACTACGAAGAAGCATTTGCGAATGAACTGCTGACATTTTACGACAATGTGCAGGCAGGACGGAAGCCAGCGTTGTGCTCGATTGATGACGCGGTGGCACATACGGAGTTCATCCAGCAGGTAATTGATAAGGCAGAGAATTAATGCTTTAACGCAAAGGCGCTAAGAGGCAAAGAACGCAAAGCCTTTTAACACAGAGGCACAATGACACAAAGTCACAGAGGGATTTTGAACCGCAGAGGTGCGGAGGGCGCAGAGGAATACGGAGAGAAGGCAAAGGCGATTCACCACAGAGGCACAGAGGACACGGAGAAATGCAGAGAATATTGAACCGCCAAGTCGCCAAGAACGCCAAGATCAGAAGGGAGACAAAGGCGATTAATCACAGAGTAATACGGAGAAAGGTAAGGGAATTATGACGGTACGAGTTGGGGTGGTGGGGACGAGCTGGTGGGCGGATGCGATGTATTATCCGGCGTTGAAGGCACATCCACAGGCGGAGTTGGTGGCGATTTGCGGGCGGAACGAGGCGAAGGCGCGGGAAGTGGCGGCGCAGTGGGGTATACCACAAGTGTATACCGACTATAACGCCATGATCGACAGCGGTGCGATTGATGCAGTGATTGTGTCGACGAGCAACGAGACCCATCAGCCGATTACGTTGAAGGCGGCAGCGGCGGGGTTGCATGTGCTGTGCGAGAAGCCGTTGGGGCTGAGTTATGCCGAAGCATTGGCGATGACGGAGGCGGTAGAGGCAAAAGGGTTAAAGAACCTGACACCGTTTACCTACAGTTATATGCCGACGGCACGGTACATTAAGGAACTGATCGACAGCGGTTACATCGGGCAGCCGTACAGTTTGAACCTGCGATATTACGCGGGGTACGGGCGTAACGGCGATTATATGTGGCGGTTCGACCAGTCGAAAGGCGGAGCGGGAGCCGTTGGGGATATTGGGTCACATTTCCTGTATCTGGCGACGATGTTTTACGGGGAGATCGAGGGTTTGTACTGCCAGCTTGGATTCACGGTGAAACGACCGGATGTGGACGGCGACGGAAAGCCGTATCCGGTGGCAGATGACCAAGCGGTGGTGACGCTGCAATTTAAGAATGGGGCGCAGGGAGTCATTCAGGTGACGACGTTGGCGTATGATGCGACACCGTTCGGACAAACACATCATTTTGATTTTCACGGGTCAGCGGGAACGATCTACAGCTTTACCGATTGGGACACGGTGCAGCAGGTGAAGGGTGCGAAGGTTGGCGAGGGTGTGCCGAAGGAACTGCCGATACCGGAGCATATCTGGAACGGGATGCGGCACGACACGGTGCATAACACGTATAAGGATACGTTTAGAACACAGGATTTTATGGCGCGGCAGTTCGTGACCGGCATTGCGGAGAATAAAGAAGTGCGACCAAACTTCCGTGACGGGTTGATGATTCAACGGCTGATTGAGGCGGCGGTGAAAAGTAATGCTGAGAAACGATGGGTGGCGGTGAGTGAGATTGGATAGCGCCGAGTTATGAGTACCGAGTACCGAGAAAATATCAATGTTTGAGTTGATTGATGGGTGTGAAGTGGAGCGACGACAATGCGGTTAGCAGGGAAAGTGGCGCTGGTGACAGGGGCGGCAAGAGGCATCGGCAGGGGAATTGCGATGCGGTTTGCAGCGGAAGGGGCGAAGGTCGGCGTGGTGGATTTATACGACGCAGCTTGCCAAGCGGTGGTGGATGAGATTACGGCAGCGGGTGGCGAGGCATTGGCGCTGGGCGTGGACATCAGCGACGAAGCGAAGGCGATGTGGGCGGTGGAGCAGATGCAGCAGCACTTCGGTACGGTGACGGTGCTGGTCAACAACGCGGCGGTGATGCCAGCGGGGAGTGTTCATGAGACGGCGATGGCGGATTTTGACCGCTGCATGGCGGTGAATTTGCGCGGGGCGTTTGTGATGAGCAAGGCCGTGATACCGGGGATGCTGGCGGTGGGTACGGGCAGCATTATTCATATGTCGAGCGTGACGGGGACGTTGGGTTTGCCGGGTTTGGCGGCGTATTCGATGACGAAGGCGGGGTTAGCTGGTTTGGCGAGGGCGATGTCTACCGATTATGCGCGGCGAGGGATACGGGTGAACAGCGTGGCACCGGGGACGATTGATTCGCCGATGCTGCACGACTTTTTGGCAGCACAGCAAGATCCAGAACCGCTGCGGCAGCAGTTTGACGATATGCATCCGATTGGGCGGGTGGGACAAATTGATGAGGTAGCGAGTGTGTTCGTGTTCTTGGCTTCGGACGAGGCGAGCTTTGTGACGGGGGCGAATTACAGCGTGGACGGCGGGCTGAGCGTGAAGGGTGAGCAGCCACAGGATTAGTCGATAGTTTTTAGTCCGTAGTCATTAGATCAATGCGAAAGACAATTGAACCGCAGAGACGCAGAGGACACAGAGAAATGCGGAGAAGAGAAAACGAATCGCCAAGAACGCCAAGTGTAAAAACAGAGAGAAGAATCAA
>Ga0209460_1001576_pt1 | contig 12593 bp, 5 predicted proteins | sample EBPBio132013_DNA_FD_185868 | JGI IMG/M metagenome (GOLD analysis project Ga0209460, IMG submission 185868) | Wastewater treatment Type I Accumulibacter community from EBPR Bioreactor in Madison, WI, USA - Reactor 2_5/13/2013_ DNA (SPAdes)... | ecosystem: Engineered > Bioreactor > EBPR >...
GCCGAGCAGTCGGGGTGTGGCGTTTGTGTTCCCGGGGGTGGGCGACCATTACGTCGGCATGGCGGAGGGGTTATATGCGACGGAAGGGGTGTTCCGGGCGACGGTTGACCGTTGCTGCGCGCTGCTGGCGCCGCTGCTGGGATCGCCGATCCGAAAGGAGATCTACCCGGATGGCGGTGCGCCAGCCCAGACCGGTGTCGACCTGCGTGCTCTGCTGCGCGAGGATGCGACGCCGGGGTCGGCGGGGCGCTTGCACCAGACGGCGTGGGCACAGCCGGCGGTGTTTGTGGTGGAGTATGCGCTGGCGCAGCTGTTGGCGAGCTGGGGCATCCGACCGCAGGCGCTGCTCGGCTACAGCCTGGGCGAGTACGTGGCAGCGACGGTCGCCGGGGTGTTGAGCCTGGAGGATGCCTTGACCGTGGTCGCCAAGCGCGCCCAGTGGATCCAGACCCAGCCGCATGGCGCGATGCTGGCCGTCTCGCTCGGGGCTGACGCAATCGGTACCTACGTGGGCGGGGAGGTGGCGTTGGCGGTGGTCAATAGCCCGATGACCTGCGTCTTGGCCGGTCCGCAGTCCGCGCTGGAGGCAGTGAAAATCCGCTTGGACGGTGATGCGGTGGCCAGCCGCTGGCTGGAGACGAGCCACGCGTTCCACTCGCCGATGTTGGCGCCAGTGCAGGCCGAGCTGACGGCGCTGGTGCGCACGCTGCGGCTCCAGGCACCGCGCATCCCGTATGTCTCCAACGTGACCGGGACGTGGATTACCGATGCAGAAGCGACCGATCCGGGCTACTGGGCGCGGCATATGGTCGAGACGGTGCAATTCGCCGATGGCGTTGGCACGCTGCTGGCCGATGACCCGGTGGTGCTGGAAGTGGGACCGGGGCAGGCACTGGGGTCGTTTATCCGCCAGCACCCGGCCTGTGGGCGTGACCGGTTCGGCCAGATCGTGGCCACGGTGCGTGGGATGACGGACCCGAGCGATGATCTGGAGGTGCTGTTGAGCGCGCTGGGGCGGCTGTGGCTGCACGATGTGGTGGTGGACTGGGCCGGTTTCCGTGGCAGCGAAGTCCGCCAGCGCATCCCGCTGCCGACCTACCCCTTCGAGCGCCAGCGCTTCTGGGTCGAGCCGAATCCTAACAATCGACTTGCGGACTCGTCTCAGTCGGTACGTCGCGCAGATCTTGAGACCTGGAGCGCAATCGGATCGTGGAAACGCAGCGGCCCGGTGGCTAGCGCTAGGGTTGGAGCGTGCCTGAACGAGCCGCACTGCTGGCTGATGCTGGTTAATGATGACGGCCTAGCCGTCGATGTGACTGTATGGCTAGAGGAGCGCGGCCAGACCGTGATCACGGTCAGACCTGGCGCGGCCTTCGCCCAGCACAGCGCAACGGCGTATACCGTGCGTGCCGGCAGCCGCGACGACTACACTACCTTGTTGCAAACGCTCGGTCGTCAGGGCCAGACGCCTAGTCGCGTTGTCCACGCCTGGTTGGCGACTGCCGGCGACCCCGCCGCGGACGAAACCGCCGCCGGATTGGACCACGCGCTTGACCATGGATTTTACAGCCTGCTGGCACTGGCCCAAGCGCTGGGCGACCAGGGTGTCGAGTGGTGCGAGATCAACGTCATTACCGCGGCCATGCAGGAGGTCACTGGACAGGAAGATCTGCGCATCGCCGCCGCCACGGTGATCGGGCCATGCAAGATTATTCCGCAGGAGTCGCCGACCCTGACCGCGCGCTCTATTGACATCCTGCTGCCGGCCAGCCCCGCCGAGCGGGCGACCTTGGTCGCGCAGCTGGGCGCCGAGCTGGCCACTCCGCCGACCGGTGACCAGGTCGCCTTCCGCGGCACCCATCGCTGGGTCCAAGTCTTTGAGCCGTTGCCGTTGTCGGCGGCGCCCGCGTCTCATCCGCACTTGCGGACGGGCGGGGTGTACCTGCTGACCGGTGGCCTGGGCGGCATCGCCCTCGGCCTGGCCCGCGATCTGGCGGCGACGCTGCAGGCGAAACTGGTGCTGGTCAATCGCTCCGGCCTGCCCGACCGGGACACCTGGTCGGCGCTGCTCGAACGCGACGGCGAGACGACCGGCGTGGGGCGGCGCATCCAGCAGGTGCTAGACCTGGAGGTGCTGGGCGCGGAGGTGCTGGTTATCCAGGCCGACGTCACCGACGCGGTGGCGATGACTGCGGCGGTGAACCAGGCGCAGGCACGCTTCGGGACGATCCACGGTGTGCTCCACACGGCCGGCGTGCCGGGCGTGGGCTTGATGCAACTTAAGGATGCCGCGACGGCGGCGGCGGAGCTGGCGCCCAAAGTCCAAGGCACGCTGGCGCTGACCCAGGCGTTGGCCGGGGTGCCGCTCGATTTCCTGGCGTTGTTCTCGTCGGTAACATCGGCGACGGGCGGCGGGCCGGGCCAAGTGGCCTACTGCGCCGCTAACGCCTTCCTCGACGCCTACGCCCGCAAGCATGCCGCCGACCACGGCCGCACCGTGGCGGTGAGCTGGGGCGAGTGGCTGTGGGACGCCTGGTCTGACGGCCTGCAAGGTTTTTCAGCCGAAGATCAACTCCGCTTTCGGGCCTACCGCCGCACGTTCGGCATCACCTTTGACGAAGGCGCCGAGGCACTGCGCCGCATCTTGGCCTGCCGCATCCCGCACCTGTTTGTGACGACCGAAGACGTCGTTGCCATGTTCGAGGATAGCAAGGGCTCGGCGCTGCGGCGCGCCGCCCGCCAGGAGGACGCGGCCCAGCGCTACCCGCGCCCCGAGGTCAGCACCTCGTTTGTCGAGCCGCAAAGCGAGCTGGAGCAACAGGTCAGCGCGATCTGGAGCGAAGTGCTCGGCATTGCGCCGATCGGGGTCAATGACAACTTCTTTGATTTGGGTGGGAACTCGCTGATCGGGATTCAAATTGTGACGCGCTTGCGCCGAACATTCCAGGTCGCGCTTCCGCTGACCATTTTATTTGACGCACCCACAGTGGAGGAAATGTCTATTGCGATTGAAATGATGCTGATCGACGCGATCGAACACGCAAGCGAGAGCGCGGCGAAATCTGTTTCCCTGATCTGATAACGCAATTCTATGGAGGAATCAATGGCTATCAAAAAAGTTGGCGTGATTGGCGCTGGTGTGATGGGTATTGGGGTTGGCCAGAGCCTGGCCCAAGGCGGCTACGAGGTGGTCTTGATCGACATCAACGATCAGATTCTGGAGCACGCCGAGCGCGAAATCCGCAGCAACCTGCGGCTCTTCAAAATGCTTAATAAAGGCGTGGAGCTGGATATCGCCGCGACCCTCGGCCGCATCACCTTCACCACCGACTACGAGCACCTCAGCGACGCCGACTTCGTAGTTGAGAACGTGGTTGAGAACTGGGAGATCAAGAAGGCCGTCCACCTCAAGCTGGATGCCATCTGCCCCGCCCACACGGTGGTCGCCGTCAACACCTCGGCGATCTCGATCACCCGCGTCGGCTCGCTGACCAAGCGCCCGTCGCAGATCGTCGGCATGCACTTTATGAACCCGGTACCCATGAAGCCAACCGTCGAGGTGATTCGCGGCTATCACACCTCCGATGCGACCATCGCCACCGCCAAGGAATTGCTAGCCGGCATGGGCAAGAAAGGTGTCGTCGTGCAGGACATGCCCGGCTTTGTTTCTAACCGGGTCTTGATGCTGACGGTCAACGAGGCGGTCTTCCTGGTGCAGGATCAGGTCGCCAGTGCCGAAGAAGTCGACACTATCTTCAAAGAATGCTTCGGACACAAGATGGGGCCGTTGGAAACCGCCGACCTGATCGGCCTGGATACGATCCTTTACTCGATCGAGGTGCTCTACGAGAGCTACAACGATAGCAAGTATCGCCCCTGCCCGCTGCTCAAGAAGATGGTCGATGCCGGCCTGCATGGCCGCAAAAACGGCAAAGGCTTCTATACCTACGAGTAGCACTTCACAGCATGTTCCGTCCGGGCGACGGTTCGTCGCGCCCGGAGATTGATATGGCCTTTTTTAATGTATTTCAAGGAGACAATTCCATGACCACCGATAGTCTGACCGTTGAAGACATCAAAGCCCGCACCCGCGCCTTCATCGGCAAATTCTTCAAGAACATCGAGCTGCAGGATGATGAGGATATTTTTGCCCTCGGCTTTGTCAATTCGCTGTTCGCCATGCAGTTGGTGATGTTTATCGAAAAAGAGTTCGGCATCGCGGTCGAGGACCAGGATCTGAATATCGATAATTTCCGCACGATTAACGCGATGGCCGATCTGGTCAAGGGAAAAGTGCTGTAGCGCTATGCGCACAGGTGTCCGGCAGCGGAAACGCGCATGGCCGCGTCTCCGCTGCCGGACACCTGGGTGCCTGGAGGAATAGTGAATGCGAATCGAGCTTACCGAACAGCAAGCCAGCGCGAAGGCGGCGTTTCGCGCCTTCGTCGATCATGAAATCGCGCCATACGCCGACCAATTCGATCGCGAGGAGCGCGTCCCGACGTCTGTTATCCAAAAGCTGGCCCGCGAGGGCTACCTGGGCCAGGTTGTCCCCGAAGAACAAGGCGGCACTGGCACCGATATGGTCACCTTTGGTATCCTCAACGAGGAGTTGGGGCGCGGATGCTCATCGATCCGGAGCCTGCTGACGGTGCATAGCATGGCGGCGTTCGCCGTATTGAAGTGGGGCAGCGCAGACCACAAAAGCCGCTTCCTATCCCGGCTGGTCAGCGGCGAGATCATCGGCGCGTTTGCCTTGAGTGAGCCGAACATCGGCAGCGACGCCAAAAGCGTCGAAACTTCCGCCCGCCTGGTCGGCGACCGCTACGTGCTCAACGGGCGCAAGCGCTGGATGACCTTCGGCCAGATCGCCGATGTGTTTTTGCTGTTCGCCCAGGTCGAGGGCAAGGTGACGGCCTTCCTGGTCGAAAGGAACAGCCCCGGTTTCTCGACCGAGCCGATCAAAGGCATTCTGGGCACCCGCGGCTCCATGCTGGCCGAGCTGCGCTTGGACGATTGCGAGATCCCCAAGGAAAACCGCCTTGGCGGGCTGGGCTTCGGTCTAGCGGCGATCGGCACGTCGGCCCTAGATATCGGCCGCTACAGCGTCGCCTGGGGCAGCGTTGGCATCGCCCAGGCATGCCTGGAAGCCTGCGTGGAGTACACCAGCACCCGGCGGCAGTTCGGCGTGCCGATCAAAGATCACGATTTGGTGCGCCAGATGATGACCAATATGATCACGAACACCAAGGCGGCCCGCATGCTGTGCTATCAGGCCGGCTATCTCAAGGATAGCGGCGACTCGCGCACGGTGATGGAAACATGGATCGCCAAATACTTCGCCTCGACCGCAGCCATGAAGATCGCCGCGGACGCCGTCCAGCTTCACGGCGCCAACGGCTGCAGCGAGGAGTATCCGGTGCAGCGTTACTTCCGCGACGCCAAGATCATGGAAATCATCGAGGCCAGCACCCAGCTCCAACAGATGAACATCGCCCAGTACGCCTACGAGCACTAAGGCGTTTACAGAACGAAAGGAACCTTGCCAATGGCCGTGCAGCAGACCGCCGAGCTGATCAAAGAAGAGAAAAAAAAGAAATCGGTTAAGTGTGTTGTCTGGGATCTCGACAACACGGTGTGGAAGGGCATCCTGCTCGAAGACGAGCATGTCACCCCTTTCCCCAACGTCGTCGCGGTGATCAAGGAGCTTGACAGCCGCGGCATCCTCAATTCGATCTCAAGCCGCAACGATCACGACCTGGCCGTGGCCAAGCTCGAGGAGCTGGGCCTGCTTGAGTATTTCCTGTACCCGCAGATCAACTGGAACTCCAAGGCCTCCTCTATCAAGGAGATTGCCAAGCTGATCAACATCGGCCTCGACACCTTCGCCTTCGTCGACGACCAGCCCTTCGAGCGCGAAGAAGTCGCTTTCGAAATCCCCGATATGCTGTGCATCGACGCGCTCGACAGCGAGAAAATCCTCGACATGCCGGAGATGATGCCGCGCTTCATCACCGAGGACTCTCGGCTGCGCCGCCAGATGTACCAGAGCGATATCTCGCGCAACGGGGCCGAGCAGGAGTTCCAAGGCTCCAACGAAGAGTTCCTGGCTACGCTGAAGATGGTCTTCACGCTGGCCCCGGCTCAAGAGGATGACCTGCAACGGGCCGAAGAGCTGACCCTGCGCACCAACCAGCTCAACACCACCGGCTACACCTACTCTTACGACGAACTCAACGCGTTCCGCCACTCGGGCCGCCACAAGCTCTACATCGCCTCGCTGGACGATAAGTACGGCACCTACGGCAAAATCGGCCTGACTCTGGTCGAGTGCGGCGAGGAGATTTGGACGATCAAGCTGCTGCTGATGTCCTGCCGGGTCATGTCGCGGGGCGTGGGCACGATTATGATCAACCACGTTATGAACGAGTGCAAGCGGGCCGGGCGCCGCCTCCAGGCCGAGTTCGTTTCCAACAACCGCAACCGCATGATGTACATTACTTATAAGTTCGGCGGCTTCAACGAGGTCAACCGGATCGATGATCTGGTGATTTTCGAGAACGATCTGTCCAATATCCAGCCGTTCCCGGAGTACATCAAGGTCAACATCCTGAATTAGGCTTGGCCGCGCCGACCGGGGCGTGGTTATTTGTCGGACGCATGTTTCTCAATCTGGCTGACGGGCAGGCGCTTGGCTTCGCGGGCGCGTCTGCCCCGCCCATCGAAGGATTACCATGTACACAAAAGAAGAACTCTTGAAGCGGCGCGCCCAGCTTTCGGCCAATCAGCGCACGATGCTGGACAAGCAACTCCGTGGGGAAGCGATGCTCCAGGCCGATCCAGGCTACGCCGCGATCGGTAAACGGCCGGCCGATGCGCCGACGCCGCTGTCTTTTTCCCAGGAGCGCCTCTGGTTTTTGCAGCAGCTTGACCCCGCCAACGCCGCGTTCAATGGCCTGCGGCCCATGATGATCGCCGGCCCGCTGGACATCGATCTGATCAACCGGGTCGCCAGGGAGATGTACCGACGCCACGAGATCCTGCGCACCAGCTTCCGCTTGGTCGATGGCACCCCATGCCAGATCGTGGACCAGGATCTGCCCCGCACGTACGCCGTGCCGGTCATTGATCTGGGCCACCTGCCGCCCGGCGACGTCGAGGCCGAGGCACGCCGGCTGATGGCCGAGGAGGCGCTCACGCCGTTTGACCTGGGCCAGGCACCGATGATGCGTCTCACCCTGATCAGCCTGGGCGCCGCCGAGCATGCGCTGCTGCTGAGCCTTCACCATATCGCCTATGATGAATGGTCTAATCAGATCCTGGTCGATGAGTTCTCCGTGTTGTATCGGGCCTTCGCCCAGGGCCAACCCTCGCCCTTGCCCGAGCTGCCGATCCAGTACGGCGATTACGCCTACTGGCAGCGCGAGTGGTTGCAGGGATCGGTGCTGGAAGCCCAGCTCGCCTACTGGGCCGAGCAGCTCGGCGGCGCGCTGCCGACCCTGGATCTGCCGACCGACCATCCCCGGCCTGCGGTCCAGAACTTCCGCCTCCGTACCGAGCAGACCCTGCTGCCCGCCGATCTGGCCGCCGCCCTGCGGGCGATGAGCCAGAAGGAAGGCGTGACCCTGTTTATGGCCCTGCTAAGCGCCTTCAAAACCCTGCTTTTTTACTATACAAATCAACCTGAGAGCATTGTCGGCACCTTTATCGCCGGGCGGAGCCGGCCGGAACTTGAGCGACTGATCGGCTTTTTTGTTAATTCGCTGCCGCTGCGCAGCGACCTTACCGGCGATCCCACCTTCTCCGAGGTGCTCAAGCAGGTGCGCGCGGTGACCCTGGGTGCCTACAACCACCAGGATGTGCCTATCGAGAAGCTGATCGAGACCTTCACGCCCAAGCGTGACCTCAGCCGAACGGCTATCTACCAGGCGATGTTTGTCTTGCAGAACGTTCCCAAGCCCGGTGATGCCGCCGAGCCGTCGGCCCTAGTGATCCGCGAGTGGCAGGATGCCGACGCTTCGGCCGGCGCCGACCTCCAATGCGACATTACCCTGATGGTCTACGAGTTGCCGGATGGCGGCCTGCGCTGCCAGTTCGAGTACGACTCGTCACTGTTCGAGGCGGCGACGATCCAACGCATGCTCGCTCAATTCGAGACTCTGCTCGCGGCGGTCTCCAGCAACCCCGGCCAGCGCCTCTCGCGTTTGTCCTTGCTGACTGACCAAGAGCGCCAGCAGGTGCTCTATGACTGGAATGCCACTGCGGTGCCGTTCGCCGCGGACAGCTGCATCCACACGCTGTTCGAGTCCCATGCGGCCAGAGCACCCCAGGCCATCGCCCTGGTGCATGGCAAGGAGCGTCTGACCTACGGCGAGCTTAACCGGCGGGCCAACCAGCTGTCCCACTACCTGCGCGCGAGCGGAGTGGGCTCCGGGGGGTTTGTCGGGCTGGCCCTGGAGCGATCGGTAGAAATGGTGGTCGCGGTGTTGGGGGTGCTCAAGGCCGGCGCCGCCTATGTCCCGCTCGATCCGACCTATCCGGCGGCGCGCCTCCAGTTTATGCTCGCAGACGCCGACGTCGGCTTCGTGCTGACCACGGGGCGCCTGCGTGATCGCCTGGCCGGCACTGACCGCCCGCTTCTGGAGTGGGAAGCTCTCGGAAGTCTGGACGCGTATCCGTCCGACGACCCGCCGGTTCGCGCCACTGCCGCAAGCCCGGCCTATGTGATCTATACCTCGGGATCAACCGGCCAGCCCAAAGGAGTGGTCGTGCCCCACGGCGCGCTCGTCCAGACCTACCAAACCTGGGAGTCAGCCTACGGCCTGGATGGTGCCGTGCGCTGCCATTTGCAGATGGCAGCGTTCTCCTTCGATGTCTGCACCGGCGATCTTATCCGCGCGCTCGGCTCCGGGGGCACCCTCGTGATCTGCCCGCGCGATACGCTGCTCGCCCCCGCCGACCTGCACGCGTTGATCGTCGCCGAGGGCGTGGACTGCGCCGAATTCGTGCCGGCGGTGTTGCGCGAGCTCGTCGCCTACCTGGAAGGCTCCGGCGGCGACCTGGGTTCTATGCGCCTGCTGATCGCCGGTTCGGATACCTGGTACGGCGAAGAGTATGCTCGGGTCGCCCACCTCTGCGGCCCTGACACCCGCCTGGTCAATTCCTACGGCGTCACTGAGGCCGTGATCGACAGCACCTACTTCGAGGCCGGCGCGGCGGCCGAACTGCCCGCCAGACGCCAGGTGCCGATCGGCCGGCCATTCGCGGCGACCCGGGTGTACGTGCTCAATCGGCTTGGCCAGCCGCAGCCGATCGGCGTGCCCGGCGAACTCTACCTCGGCGGCTCGCGGCTGGCGCTGGGCTACTGGCGGCGCCCCGGATTAACCGCCGAGCGTTTTGTTCCCGATCCCTTCGCCGGGGAACCGGGTGCGCGGATGTACCGCACCGGCGATGCCGCCCGCTTCCGCGCCGACGGCACGATCGAGTTTCTCGGTCGGATCGACCAGCAGGTCAAGTTGCACGGTGTCCGCATCGAACTGGGCGAAATCGAGGCCATCCTGCTCCAGCATCCCGGCGTCATCCAAGCCGCCGCTGCCATCCGCGAAAATCAACTCGGCCGCCCCATCCTGGTAGCCTACCTTGTGACCGACGCGCCAGGCGACGAAGCGGCCTTGCGGGCGGCCCTGCGCGAACGGCTGCCCGAGCATATGGTCCCCGCAGCGACTGTCATTCTCCCGTCCCTGCCGCTGACTCCCAACGGCAAGATCGACCGCCAGGCCCTGCCGGGGCCCGACCTTGGCAGATCGGAGATGAGCGCCACCTACGAGGCGCCTGGGAGCCTGATCGAGGAAACGCTGGCCGAGATCTGGGGCGAAGTCCTCAAACGCGAACAGGTCGGCATTCGCGATAACTTCTTCGAACTTGGCGGCCACTCGTTGCTGATCACCCAGGTGATCTACCGGGCCAATGAGGCGTTTGAGCTTGATCTACCCCTACGCAGCCTTTTTGAAGAGCCGACGATCGCGGATTTCGCCCTGAGGGTCGAGGAAGCGCTCCTCGACAAACTTGAGCAACTCGACGATGAGGAAGCCCAGCAGCTGATCGAGGGGTTGTAACGGCAATCGGGTGTCACTAGGAGCCAGTTAGTTCTCTCATCTCAGTAGGAGTGTGTTAAATGTTGGGATTCAATTCTTCCTTGCCATTGCCCGAAGGGCAACCGGACCAGCCAATTGACCTCACGGCAATGGCAGCGTTGGACGCCCAACAGGCGTGGAACGCGACTCACAGCGCCTATCCTGCTGATGCCTGCATCCATGAGTTGGTGGAGATCCAGGCCGCGCAGACACCCGATATGCTTGCCCTCGCCGACCCACTGGCTCAGGTCACCTACTGGCAGCTAAGCAAGCGCAGCAACCAGCTCGCCCATTATCTGCTGGCCCAGGGCGTTACCCCTGACACGCCGGTTGCGGTGTGTATACCGCGCTCGACGGATCTGGTGGTGGCACTGCTGGGCATTCTCAAGGCCGGCGGGGCCTATCTGCCGCTTGACCCGGCCTACCCGGCCGAGCGCTTGGCCTTTATGCTAGAGGACTCCCGGACGCCGCTCGTGCTTACGCGCGCTGGATTGCTTCGACCCGAGGACGGTCTGCCGAAAACCGTCAAGCGGATCGCGCTCGATGATATGGCGAGTCTACTGGCCAATCAGCCGACCAGCGCGCCGTCCAGCCAGGTCGGCCCGGCCAATCTGGCCTATGTGATTTATACGTCCGGCTCGACCGGCCGCCCCAAAGGCGTGGCCATCGAGCATCGCAGTGCGATCAACCTGATCGCCTGGCACCAGCGGGAATTCGCCGTCGGCGCCGGCGACCGGGCCACCCAGGTCGCCAGCCCGGCCTTCGATGCGGCCGTCTGGGAGATTTGGCCCTATCTTACGACCGGGGCCAGCCTGCATATCCCGACCGAGGAGCTGCGGCTGCTCCCGACGGAACTCAAGGATTGGATGGTCAGCCAGTCGATTACTATGTCGTTTCTACCCACGCCGATCGCCGAGCGCATCATTGCCCTGCCCTGGGAAGGACCATGCTCGCTGCGAGTGCTGCTGACCGGCGGCGACCGCCTCCAGCGGCACCCCGACCACGAGTTGCCCTTTGTGCTGGTCAACAACTATGGCCCGACCGAGAATGCGGTTGTGAGCACCTCCGGACTGGTCGAGCTGGGCGCGGACCACGGCCAGCCCCCCTCGATCGGCCGGCCGATCGCCAACACCGAGGCCTATATCCTTGACTCAGCCATGCAACCGGTGGCGGTCGGCGCGCCCGGCGAGTTGTACGTCGGCGGCGCCGGGCTGGCGCGCTACTATCTCAACCGGCCCGGCCTTACCGCCGAGCGCTTTGTTCCGCACCCGTTCAGCCGCCGCCCTGGCAGTCGGCTCTACCGCACCGGTGATCGCTGTCAGTATCGGGCTGACGGCTCGATCGAGTTTTTGGGCCGCATCGACTTTCAGGTGAAAGTGCGCGGTTTCCGCATCGAGCTTGGCGAGATCGAGGTCTGCTTGGTCGGGCATCCGGCGGTCAAGGAAGCCGTCGTGGCGATCCAGGAGATGCCCAGCGGCGACAATCGACTGGTGGCGTTTGTCGCTCAACGCCCCGGCCCGGCCGTCGATAAAGCCGTTCTCAAGGAATACCTGGGTCAGCACTTGCCAGAGTATATGGTTCCGACGGCGATCACAACCATCGACTCGTTCCCGCTTACCCCAAACGGCAAGATCGACCGCCGGGCGCTCCTGCTCCACGCCGCCGTGCCAGTGGCCAGCGACCGAACCGCCCCGACCACGCCGGTCGAGGCGCAGGTCGCTGCGATCTGGGCCGAGGTGTTCAGCATGCCGGAGATTGGTATCCACCGCCACTTTTTTGATCTGGGCGGCCACTCGCTGCTGGCCAGTCAGATTGTTTCACGTGCCAACCAGACCTTCGGGGCGGCGCTGCCGATGCGCCAGCTCTTCGATACGCCAACCATCGCCGGCTTGGCGGCGGTGATCGGCGCACCCGGCGCTGCCGGCGGCCAGCCGGCGGTCTTTGGGCCGATCACCGCCCAGGATCACCCCGCTGGGGCAGTGCTGCCGCTGTCGTTCGCCCAGGAGCGCCTCTGGTTTCTCAACCAGCTTGATCCAGCCAGCGTGGCGTATACGATCCCGCTGGCTTGGCGTATCTCCGGTGAGGTCGATGAAGCGGCGCTCAGGCGGGCACTCAACGATCTGGCCATGCGCCACGCGCCGTTGCGGAGCGCCTTTCCTACCGTCGATGGGAGGCCGGTCGCCCGCATCAGCGAGCAGGCCTCTATCCCGTTCGCGGCCATCGACTTGGGCGGGCTGGATGGCGCAGCCAGGGTGGGCGAGGCCGAGCGGTATCTGCTCGCTGAGGCGAGCCGCCCCTTCGACCTCGCCGAGGGGCCGCTGCTGCGCGGAGCACTGATTCGCCTGGATTCGGTCGATCACCTGTTTGCGCTCATCATTCACCATATCATCTTTGACGGCTGGTCGGTGGACATTTTTACCCGCGAGCTGGCGGCTCTGTATACGGCGGCGTTGGCTGGCG
>Ga0209460_1001578_pt1 | contig 12575 bp, 9 predicted proteins | sample EBPBio132013_DNA_FD_185868 | JGI IMG/M metagenome (GOLD analysis project Ga0209460, IMG submission 185868) | Wastewater treatment Type I Accumulibacter community from EBPR Bioreactor in Madison, WI, USA - Reactor 2_5/13/2013_ DNA (SPAdes)... | ecosystem: Engineered > Bioreactor > EBPR >...
TAGCGAGGAACGTGCGACCGCCCTTACCCTGACGACCCTCGAAGTTACGGTTGCTCGTGCTGACGGCATATTGACCGGGTTGGAGTTGATCCCCGTTCATCGCGATGCACATCGAGCAACCAGCCTCGCGCCATTCCGCACCGGCAGCCTTGAAAATTTCGTGCAGTCCTTCGGCTTCAGCTTGAGCCTTCACCTGCTGCGAACCGGGGACGACCATCATGCGAACATTGGATGAAACCTTACGACCGTCAATCATACGCGCAGCTTCACGCAGGTCGGAGATGCGGCTGTTGGTGCAGCTACCAACGAATACCACATCTACAGGTTTGCCTATAAGTTTTTGTCCCGGTTGCAAATCCATATACTTGAGCGCCTTATCGAGCGCCATCTTTTCGCTGAAATCAGCCAAATTATCAGGATCAGGCACATTGGCAGCAATCGGCATTCCCATTCCGGGGTTTGTGCCGTAAGTAATCATCGGTGTCAGGTCGTGCGAATTGAGCACAACTTCATGGTCAAAAGCTGCGCCTTCGTCGGTTGGCAACTGTCGCCAGCCCGCAACGGCTGCATCCCAATCCGCACCTTTCGGCGCATAAGGGCGACCTGCAACGTACTCGAACGTTGTATCATCAGGAGCAACCATACCTGCGCGCGCACCGCCTTCAATCGACATATTGCAGATGGTCATACGGCCTTCCATGCTGAGGGAACGCAACGCATCACCCATATATTCCAACACATAGCCAGTACCACCCCCAACACCGATTTTGGCAATGACCGCGAGGATGATGTCCTTAGCGGTCACGCCGGTGTGAAGCGTGCCATTCACACGAACGGCCATCGTCTTCGGTTTGCTCTGGAGCAAGCATTGGGTCGCTAAGACGTGCGACACTTCACTTGTACCAATACCGAACGCCAGCGCACCGAACGCGCCATGCGTGCTGGTGTGGCTGTCGCCGCAAACGATGGTCATACCGGGTTGGGTTAACCCCTGCTCCGGCCCGATGACATGGACGATCCCTTGATTGGATGTGCCAAGATCGTACAGCGGAATGCCGAAGTCAGCGCAATTTTTCCGCATGACATCCAACTGCGCGGAAGCCATCGGGTCAGTCACGGGGATGATGCCGAGCGCATTACGCGGTGTGGTCGGTGTGCTGTGATCCATCGTCGCCATCGTGCGGTCAGGACGGCGCACTTTGAGGCCACGCTCGCGCAAGACAGTAAATGCCTGCGGCGAGGTGACTTCATGCACGAGATGCAGGTCGATATACAAAACAGCGGGTGTGTCCGGCGTTTGCGGGCGGACAATGTGGTTATCCCACACTTTTTCGAAAAGGGTACGTGGTTTACTCATATCTTCACTCGTTAAACTCTACAACTCACTGATGTGTTAGTCGCATTTTCCAGCGTGCTTTTACAATCTATTTTGTCTCGGATTGGATACCCACTTCCGAAACCTGCCCTTCCGGTTTTTGTCCTGCCATTCCCAATACGGCGACCATACGGTTGAGGGCGGCGAGATAGGCTTTCACGCTGGCAACAATGATGTCATCATCCGCGCCATAGCCACCAAATGAGCGTTTATCTTCACCATTTGGCGCAATACGCACGGTCACTTCACCAAGGGCATCGATACCTTCGGTGACGCTGTGGACGCTGTATTCGATCAAGCGGTTGGGCGACTTTACGACCAAATCCACCGCACGGAAGCAGGCATCAACCGGGCCTGTGCCTACGGCGGCGACAATCGCTTCTTCACCAACGGCGTTACGCACTTTGGCAGTGGCGGTGGGCATTCCCATCGTGCCGCAGGTCACTTGAATATCGATGAGGCTGAAAATTTCTTCCGGCCCGTGGAATTCGTCAGCGATCAATGCTTCCAAATCGGCATCGGTGACGGTCTTTTTCGCGTCGGCCAAGTCCTTGAAGCGGGCAAACACTTGATTCAGCGCGTCGCCGTCAACTTTATAACCTAGTTCATCCAACCGCACCTTCAGAGCGTGGCGACCACTGTGCTTGCCCAGAACCAAGCGGCTATGTACCAAACCCACCGTTTCGGGGGTCATGATCTCAAAGGTGGTGGCGTTCTTCAACATACCATCTTGATGGATACCCGCTTCGTGAGCAAAGGCATTCGCCCCAACGATGGCTTTGTTGGGCTGAACGTGCATCCCCGTGTAATTGCTGACCAAACGGCTGGTCTTCATGATTTCGCGGGTGTTGATGTTCGTCCGCAAGCTGTAGAACTTGGAACGGGTGTGAATCGCCATCACGACTTCTTCGAGGCTGGTGTTACCCGCGCGTTCGCCGATGCCGTTAATGGTCACTTCAACCTGACGCGCACCGGCCAAAATACCAGCGAGGGAGTTGGCAGTCGCCAAGCCGAGGTCGTTGTGGCAGTGGACTGACCATGTGACACCACTGCCGGGGCCACCACCGGGGGTTTCGGCAATCAAGTTACTCATGAACTCGCCCCATTCCTCTGGGGTGACGTACCCGACAGTATCTGGGATGTTGAGGGTGGTCGCACCGGATTCGATGGCGACCGCACAGGCTTCGACGAGGTATTGCAGTTCCGCGCGTCCAGCATCCATCGGGCTAAACTCGACATCGGGACACAGACTACGCGCCAGCGATACACCATCGCGCACGATCTTTAGACCTTCGGCACGGCTGATGTTGCTGATGTGCTTGAGGTGAATATCGGACATACCGAGGAAGGTATGGATACGAGGTTTCGCTGCGGGCTTCACCCCTTCCCAACAAGTCAGAATATCTTTTTCGCGGGCGCGGGCGAGGCCGCAGATTACAGGGCCGTTGGCAGTACCGACTTCTTGAGCGATACGCTGGACAGCCGCGAGATCGTCCGGCGAGGCGGCGGGAAAGCCCGCTTCGATAATATCGACACCGAGGTTTGCCAGTTGGCGAGCAATCTCCAACTTCTCGGCGCTGCTCAGGGTTGCGCCGGGGCTTTGCTCGCCATCGCGCAAGGTTGTATCAAATACGCGTACCAGATTTTCATCTATTTGAATAGCCATGTTCGGGTGATCCTTTTGTTATATAAAGTGTGCGAGTAAATGCTTACTGTCGTAAGGTCAGCAAGGCCATCTTCGGGCATAGGACCACCCCCTTTCGCGTACTACACCATCACGATCATCCATGTGGTTCATCCCTATACTGAGTTTATGAAATGGTGTTTGAACATGGTTCATACAGAATACATTCGACCCAACTAGCTGCCTGAGCTGGCATCCTGCTTGATGCGTTTGGCATTCAGGAACGGCATCATGTCACGCAGGTTCGCGCCGACTTCTTCGATCAGCAAGTTATGTTCGCGGTTGCGACGCGGAATGAAGTTCGGGCGACCGTTCTTGACTTCCGCGATCCATTCACGGGCAAAGGTACCATCTTGAATCTTATTCAGCACGCCCGCAAATTCTTCCTTGACCATGTTTTCAACCTGATCGCCGACCACATAGCCACCGTATTCGGCGGTGTCACTGACGCTGTACCACATATAGCTCAAACCGCCTTGGTACAGGAGGTCAACGATGAGTTTGAGTTCGTGCATACATTCGAAGTAGGCGACTTCCGGTTGGTAGCCAGCCTTGACCAACGTTTCGAAGGCCGCGCGAATAAGACCCGTTACGCCACCGCAGAGAATAGTTTGTTCGCCGAACAGGTCGGTTTCGGTTTCTTCTTTGAAAGTCGTTTCGATGACACCGGCACGGGTGCAGCCGATGGCTTTGGCATAAGCCATGCCGAGCGCTTTGGCGTTGCCAGTCGCGTTCTGGTGTACGGCGAGCAATCCGGGTGTACCTGCGCCGTCCTTAAAGACTTCACGGACGCGGTGACCGGGAGCCTTCGGCGCAACCATCGTCACATCGACGTTGGCGGGCGGGGTAATTTGTCCGTAGTGAATATTGAACCCGTGGGCGAACATCAACATGCTGCCGGGTTTCAGGTTCGGGCCAATGTCATTCGCATAAACATCCGCTTGCTTGGTATCCGGCACCAAGATCATCACCACATCAGCTTGCTTGGTGGCATCCGCGACCGAAAGCACTTCCAAACCGTCGGCCTTGGCCTTCTCGGCGCTCTTGCTGCCGGGGTGCAAGCCGATAATGACCTTCGCGCCACTATCTTTGGCATTCAGCGCATGAGCATGTCCTTGACTGCCGTAACCAATTACCGCGATGGTCTTGCCGTTCAGCAGCGAAAGGTCGCCATCTTTGTCGTAAAACATCGTTGCCATTTAAATCCATCTCTCCGTATATAAGGGTAACTACCCTTTTCGCTTAAAATGAACCCCAACAGGCTCATCAATATGCCGTAATTGTAACCAATCTTAGGCGTTTCGCCGCCCCCGAAACAACGCACCGGGGATCTGGAACCGATAATTCGGCTGTACATCCATCGCATCGCGCACTTCGCTTGGCGCACCATCAAACAGGATTTTCAGCATACTGATGTTGAGTGCGGGCGTGGCGATACGCTTGACCCACGCATCAAAATCCAACGGCAAATCCCATGTAAACAAGATCTCGAACGTGAAATCCGTGTCGGTAAACATGCGCTGCCACTGCGAAATGCTATGGTCGCGCACATGCGATGGGTCGCGCAGCAGTTCAATCGTCTGCAAGAAGGTATCCAATGTCGGGTCTTCTACCGCGACAATATCGCTCAGAATGAACTGACCACCGGGCTTGAGTACCCGTTTGAACTCCGCCAACGCTTTCGCTGGATGAGGCCAATGATGGGCGCTATAGCGGGATACGACGCGATCAAAGCTCTCGTCATCAAATGGCAGATATTCAACATCCCCTTGCTCGGTGGTCAAGTTCGTTATTTGACGCTCGGACGCAAGGCGCTGCACCTGATCAAGCATGGTTGCAGTAAGGTCATAGGCGATGACATGCGCTACCTTCGGCGCGAAAGCAAGGGCTGTGTGCCCTGCCCCACAACCGGCATCCATCACCTGTTCATGGCCTGTAAGTTCTGCCAACTGCACCATGCGGGTGAGGTCTTCACCGGAGGCATGAACGGTGCTAGTGGCATAATTGACGGCGACTTGACCAAACTGCTGCTGAACCGAAGCCTTTACATCCTGCATCATTATTCCCGTTTCTTTTCCTACTTCTCTATATGCATCAATTACACGCCGGTTGCATCCAAGTTACTGTTGGCAATCGGCACATTGATGATCGGCTCGTAATCACTGTCTAGAATACGAATGCCACGCCCCATCGCGACGACACCGGTACGAACCATTTCCATAATGCCGATTGGTTCTAATTCGGCGATCAGGGATTCGACGATGCTTTCCTGCGCGGTGATTTCGATGATGGCGACCTTCGGGCCAATATCGACAATACGCGCCGGATAACGGTCGCAAATCTCGGTCACACCATTGCGTGAGTCAACATCGTCTGTTCGCACCTTAATGAGTGCCAAGTCGCGGCTGACGAATGGTTCTTCCGAGATGAGTTTGACATCCAGCACATTGACCAGCTTAAACAAGTTGGCAGCGATACGGCGACCATTACCCTTCTCGGCATCGACCACGATGGTCATGCGCGAGAGATTCGGGTTATGGGTACGGCCAACGGTCAAGCTGTCGATGTTGAAATTGCGACGGCGCATCATACTGACGACGCGGTTGAGGACACCCGGCAGGTTTTCGACCAGCGCCACCAAAATTTGCTTGTTTGTGTTCGGTTTGTCTATCATGCTTGCACCTCACCCGGTTTTGGACGGCGTATCATATTATGGAGATCAGCACCTGCGGGAACCATCGGGTAAACGATTTCTTCCTTCTCGATCACATACTCGATCAACACGGTTCCTGCATGGTTACGCGCAAAATTCACAGACTCCTCCATCTGGTCGCGGCTGGTGACACGCATCGCGGGGATACCGTAAGCCTGAGCCAGTGCCACAAAGTCAGGATTGAACATGGGGGTCGCGTGATAGCGTTCCTCGTAAAAGAACTCTTGCCACTGGCGCACCATACCGAGGAAGCCGTTATTCAAAATCGCGATATTGACCTTGATGTTCTCTTGCTGGGCTGTCGCCAGTTCACACAAGGTCATCTGGAAACCGCCGTCACCGACAATTGCCCACACATCTTCCTCCGGCTTGCCGAACTTCGCGCCAATGGCTGCCGGGAAACCGAAGCCCATCGTGCCGAGGCCGCCGCTGGTGAGCATTGTGGCGGGGCGCTGATGTGGATAGTACTGCGCTTCCAACATCTGATGCTGCCCCACATCGCTGACTGTGATCGCATTCCCTCCGGTGAACTTCCAAAGATCGTTAATCACCTGTGCGCCTAAGAGCTGATCTTTACTGGTGTGATGCAAGATATCACGTTCGTCGCCGTCCTCTTGCCACTCGCGAATTTTCGCGATCCACTCCCCATGCTTCTGTGACTTCAAATCCGGTAGCAACTGCTGGAGTACGGTCTTGAGGTCGCCAGCGATACCCACATCCACTCGCACATTCTTATTGATTTCCGAGGGATCAATATCGACATGGATTTTCTTAGAATTGGGCGAATAGGTCTTTAAGTTACCGGTTACACGGTCGTCGAAACGCATACCGAGAGCGATTAGCAAATCTGCTTCTTGGATGGCGAAGTTACAGGCTGCCGCCCCGTGCATACCCATCATACCGACAGTCAACGGATGGTTTTCGGGCAGCGCACCTTTGCCGAGCAGCGTTAGGGTTACGGGGATTTGGGCGCGTTCCGCCAATTCCTGCAATTCCTTCGAAGCGCCGGACATCGTAACACCGTGCCCAGCCAGAATAACCGGCTTCTTGGCATTCTTGATGAGTTCCAAGGCATCTTCAATTTGCTCGTTGCTGGCACGGTTCGCAGGGCGATAACCACGCAGCTCGATTTCGTGTTCGGGGTAAACAAACTCGGTCAGCGCGTTCTGAATATCCTTCGGTATATCGATCAGCACTGGGCCGGGACGACCCGTACGAGCGATATGGAAGGCTTCCTTGACGATGTAGGCCAAATCATCCACATCGGTGACCAAGTAGTTGTGCTTGGTGATCGGGATGGTGATACCGGTAATGTCGCATTCTTGGAAGGCATCCGAGCCGATTGCACCACGCGACACCTGCCCTGTGATACACACGATGGGCGACGAATCCATCATTGCGGTAGCGATACCGGTTACCAAGTTGGTCGCACCGGGGCCGCTGGTCGCAATCGCCACGCCAACTCTACCGGTTGCACGTGCGTAACCATCTGCCATGTGCGATGCGCCCTGTTCATGGCGTACCAGCACATGCCGAATTTGTGGATATTGGGTCATGGCATCGTAGGTCGGCAAAATTGCGCCACCCGGATAGCCAAAGATGACATCCACCCCTTCACGGATCAAACATTCCATCACAATCTGAGCGCCAGTTAATTTCATTATTTCGATCTCCTCACTCCGGCTTACGCCTTCTGCGTTAATAATCTGGCTTAATTAGTCACCGCTGGCGGGTTCTGCTTGCCGCACAGGGGTCAACCAACCGTAACGATCTGGCTGTTCGCCAGAGGTAATCGCGAAAAATTCATCTTGAACCGCTTTGGTAATCGGCCCACGTTTGCCTTCGCCGACCTGCAAACGATCTACGGAACGTACAGGCGTAACTTCAGCGGCAGTACCCGTGAAGAAAATTTCATCAGCGATGTACAACATATCACGCGAGATGGTTTCGAAGCGGACTTCAACACCTTGATCCTTCAGCAGCGTCAATATAGTATCGCGGGTGATCCCCATCAGAATGGATGAGCCGCCGCCGGGGGTATAAACAACCCCGTTCATGACAACAAATATGTTCTCGCCAGCACCCTCGCTCACCGTACCGTTATAGTCCAGCGCGATGCCTTCACTGAAGCCGTTGTCGTGCGCTTCCATACTGATGAACTGGCTGTTCACATACTGCCCACCGATTTTAGCAAGCGACGAACCGGTATCGGGAGCCATACGCCGCCACGAGCTGACCTGTACATCAACACCCTGTTCGATGGCTTCTGCGCCGAGGTATTTGCCCCATTCCATCGTAATGATGACCGCTTCAGTGGGGTTCTTGCGGCCTTCTACACCCAGCGCGTTTGAACCACGGAACAGCAGCGGACGCACATAACAGGCTTCGTGACCGTTGCGGCTGATGGTTTCAATAATCGCGTTATTGATTTGTTCCTCGGTAAACGGCACTTCCATACGCGAAATTTTGGCCGAGTTGAACAAACGGTGGGTATGCGGTTGTAAGCGGAATACCGCTGGCCCTTGAGGGGTTGAATATGCCCGTACACCTTCAAATACACTTGAGCCGTAGTGTAAAGCGTGAGTCATAACATGGACGGTTGCATCCTTCCACGCGACAAGTTCACCATTTTTCCAGATATATTCAGCGGGCATTGTCATCTCTCCATTTAAAATAAAAACGCTTCCCAGTATTCACGGAATTTCCGTTTGAACGCTGGAAAGCGTATTGTCCACTTGGGTTTGAGTATGACGCTGGCTCATACTCGCAGTCGAGCCACACGAGGCACGGCGCGCTGCCTGACCCATTTGTGCGGTCGGTTGAGCCATAAAACGTGTTGATCTACTTTGAAACGACATCATCATACTCACTCTGTTATCTGAAACAAAAAGCCCCCGGCTTGGGGGGCTTTACTGTTATCACTTTCGATTTTAGTCAGCGCCCAAGCCGTTATAACCCGTTGGTAATTACGAGTACAAGAAGGCTAATAAGGCTAATGACAGTTGCGAAATTCTTGTGGCTGTTCATTTTCACTGACCAATATACAAACTGAACTTCGTATAGAGTAACGAGGTTCACTAAAGTTGTCAACCCTTTCGCCTAAAACGCCTCAAATTCGGATAAGTTACCCTATTTGAGTTGTACAGGCTGCACACTTTGATGCTCTGACAACCACTTCTGTGCATTCGTAATCTGTTGGCGAACGGCTTCCGGCGCAGTGCCACCGACAGCTTTGCGCTTGGCGACCGAAGCTGCAAAATCGAATACAGCCATGACATCTTCGGTAAATAAATCAGAAAGACCACGAAAGTCATCATAGGTCAGTGAGGTAATTTCTACCCCGCGACTGGCAGCAAGACGAACGGCCTGCCCTGAAATGTGATGCGCTTGACGGAAGGGCAGCCCCTTGCGAACAAGGTAATCCGCAAGATCGGTTGCAAGCATATCACCACCGAGCGCGGCTTTCATCTTGTCGGGATTCAGGTGAAGCGTGGTGATGATAGCAGTAACGACAGGTAGTAAGAGCAGCATGTTATCAACACTATCGAAAACCGCTTCTTTGTCTTCCTGCAAATCTTTGTCGTAGGTGCTGGGTAGTCCCTTGAGGACGACGAGCAGACCCGTTAAGTTGCCAATTAAGCGCCCGGTCTTACCGCGTGCCAATTCCATCGGGTCAGCATTCCGTTTCTGGGGCATGATACTTGAGCCAGTGCTGTAGCGGTCATTCAGAGTGATGTAGCCAAACAGCGGATTGCTGTAAATGATGATGTCTTCGGCAAGGCGGCTGAGATGCGTCCCGATCAAAGCTAACGCAAACAAGAACTCAGCGACAAAATCACGGTCACTGACTCCATCAAGGCTGTTTTCAGTGTAAGACTGGAAGCCGAGTTCGGCAGCAAGGAGCGCACGATCTACATCAAACGGTGTACCGGCTAACGCACCCGAACCAAGCGGCGAAACAGCAGCGCGGCGGGCAGCATCCGACAAGCGATCACGGTCGCGGCTGACCATCCAGAAAAAGCTCATCAACCAGTGACCTGCCGTTATCGGTTGAGCCGGTTGTAGATGTGTGTAACCCGGCATCAGCATTTCAACATGCTGGTCAGCTTTTTCGATCAATGCTGTTTGCAGGTTAGCAAGTCCAGCATCAACCTGAGACATGGCATCCAGCACCCATAGGCGGAAGTCGGTCGCCACTTGATCGTTGCGACTGCGCCCGGTATGCAGCTTACCCCCCACAGCACCTACCAGTTCGGTTAAGCGGCGCTCGACAGCGGTGTGTATATCTTCATCACCGTCTTTTAACTCAAATGCCCCACTTTCAAATTCCCCAAGCACCTGACGTAAGCCACTTTCAATCACAGTGGATTCGTCAGGCGTGAGGATACCAGTGGCAGCAATCGCCCGCGCATAGGCGATACTGCCAATGATGTCCTGCTTATAGAAGCGTTTGTCGAAGCTGATGCTATCTTGCAGCGCACGCAGATCAGCGTCGCTTGGTTCGGCGAATGCCCCACCCCACAGCATTATTCATCACCTACTTTGTAGCGGCTGTGACCGGTGCGCTGGATGGCAAGCTGGGCATCCACCTTGAGCGGCAGGCCAAACAAGCGGATGAAGCCTTCAGCATCCTTCTGATTGTAGACGTTCTCTTCGCCGAACGAGGCATAGTCCTGACGATAGAGGCTGTAATCGCTCTTGCGACCCGCGACGATCATGTTGCCCTTATAGAGTTTGAGGCGAACGGTTCCGGTGACCTGTTCCTGCGTAACCTTCACAAAGGCATCCAACGCTTCGCGCAGGCGGGTGTACCACTGTCCGTTATAAACCAGTTCCGCATATTTCAGCGCCATTTGATCTTTATATTGGAGGCTGTATTTATCGAGGCAAATGGCTTCGAGCAAGGTATGAGCGCGGCGCAGCAGCGTACCGGCTGGTGTTTCATAAACACCGTGGCTCTTCATACCCACGAGGCGATTTTCGACAATATCGGCGCGACCGATGCCGTGTGCGCCAGCGATCTTGTTGAGCAGCATAAACAGTTCGACAGGCGGTAAAACTTTACCATCGACGCTGACGGGAATACCTTTTTCGAAGCCAATCTCGATATACACCCCTTCTTCGGGCGCGTTTTCAGGGCTGGCGCTGATCTGGTACATATCTTCTTCCGGCTCGTTCCACGGGTCTTCGAGCAGACCACCCTCATGACTCAGATGGAACAAGTTGCGGTCACGGCTGTAGATTTTCTTTTCAGTCGCCGTTACCGGAACATTGAATTCGGCAGCATAGGCCAGTGCATCCTCGCGGCTGCGAATATCCCATTCACGCCACGGCGCGACAATCTTCAACTTGGGGTTGAGTGCCATCACGGTCAGTTCAAAGCGAACTTGATCGTTACCTTTACCAGTCGCCCCATGAGCGATGGCATCCGCGCCTTCAAGTTCGGCCACTTCGACCAAGTGCTTGGCGATCAAAGGACGCGCGAAGGACGTACCGAGCAGGTAGTCACGCTCGTATACTGCACCGGCTTGCAGCGTGGGAAACACAAACTCCGTCAAAAATTCCTCGCGTAAATCACGAATATAGAGCTTACTCGCGCCAGACTTAAGAGCTTTTTCCTCTAAACCCGTGAGTTCCTCTTCTTGGCCCAAGTCCGCACAGAAGCAAATCACCTCAACATTGTTGTAGTTATTACGAAGCCACGGGACGATTACCGATGTATCCAACCCGCCGCTGTAGGCGAGAACGATTTTCTTGATACCTTGCGTGTCAGCCATACCTGCCTCTTTTGAGAAATGAAAGAAAAACCCCGCTGAAACCGGGGGTGAATTGCGAGAATGGGGGTGAGGATAACGCGGGCGTAATGTTTTCGTCAAGCGACCATCCAAACCGGCACTTAACACCACACTTGGTTCAGATCGCTGCCCTGTCATTTAGTGACTGTTGGGCTGGGAAGGTGGTGATAATCGGTCGCTATTGCTATATTCAGATAAGTCACACAGGGAATCAGCCTCAACTCAGGAGTATAAAACATGCAAATTCTTGGAATAGATATTGGCGGTTCAGGTATTAAGGGCGCACCTGTCGAAATTGATACGGGCGAAATGGTCACTGAACGCTTTCGTATTCCTACACCTAACCCTGCCGACCCAAACGCAGTAGCTGATGTTGTAAGGGACATCGTGAAAAATTTCCAATGGAAAGGCCCGATTGGCTGCACCTTCCCTGCGATTGTACGACGCGGTGTGGTTGAAAGCGCAGCTAATGTTGACAAGAGTTGGATCGGGACGGACGGACAAAAACTCATTCAGAAGAAAACGAAATGCCCAACCATTTTACTGAATGATGCGGACGCGGCTGGCATTGCCGAAATGCAGTTCGGAGCGGGGCGGGGCAACGACGGGGTTGTGTTTATGTTAACGCTTGGCACAGGCATCGGCAGCGCCATCTTTAACAAAGGCGTATTATTACCCAACACCGAGCTAGGGCATTTAGAAGTACGCGGTAAAGATGCGGAGTTGCGGGCATCTGACCGTACCCGCCAAGAAAAAGAGTTGGATTGGGCAGAATGGGGCGAACGGTTGAACGAATATATTGCTCGCCTTGAGTATCTATTTTCGCCCGATTTGTTCATCATCGGCGGGGGTGTCAGCAAGAAGTCAGACAAGTTCCTACCCTACATCAGAACAGTACATGCGGAAATCGTAACGGCACAACTGCTCAACGACGCGGGTATTGTGGGCGCGGCGATGGCAGCTTCGGTATTGGCAGGTTAGCGCCAATGGATGCCACACAACTGAAAC
>Ga0209460_1001579_pt1 | contig 12573 bp, 11 predicted proteins | sample EBPBio132013_DNA_FD_185868 | JGI IMG/M metagenome (GOLD analysis project Ga0209460, IMG submission 185868) | Wastewater treatment Type I Accumulibacter community from EBPR Bioreactor in Madison, WI, USA - Reactor 2_5/13/2013_ DNA (SPAdes)... | ecosystem: Engineered > Bioreactor > EBPR >...
CATAAGGCTTTTGCAGAGCCTTGCCTTACCACTTGGCCACGTCGCCATAGGGTTCAGATTATAACGGCTGGCAAATCGAGTATCAAGTCTTAACCTCAAAAATCGACTTCATAATCAATTTTCCGCCTGCCTCTGGCGCATAATCCTAAAAAACGCCATAATATCCACCATGACAAACGACGAACGCGACCTCAACCCTGAATCCGAAAATAATCCGGCTGGCTTTGACCAAACCGACGATGATTTGCGTTATGCCCCTCCTGCCGACAAACTACCACCCGTCTCCGAGCCGGAGGACGAAACCGAACAGGAATCACTGGCGATTGCGGATGAGGAACTTGAACCCGTTGTAGAGGAAGATCTGGTTGAGGAAACCGTTTTAGAGTCGGACGCTGATGATACCGTCATCCTAACCGATGTCGAATCCGCCGTATCCGATTTACCCTTAACGGAAACCATTACTGAACCCTCGGTGGAGGTAACAGGTGATTCATTGCCGGTCAACGTTACTGATGGGTTAGACATCGAGGCCGCGCTGGCTGCCGTCTCCACACTGAACGATGTCATCGCCGAGCAAGAGGCCGCCGAACAAGCACGCCTCGCCCGCATCGAAGCCGATGCACAGGCCAAAGCCGAACGCCAAGCCCGTTTGGAAAACCCCGAACGCTATTTTCCCGTACCACCCCTCTCCACCCTAAAACGGGGGCAGCTTGCCTCGGTCATTCCGGCGGTGCTGCTCATCGGCATTGGTGGGTGGCTCACCTTTAGCGGGACATCCCTGCGCGTCTTGCCGGATACCAATCTGTTTATCACTATCATCTTGGTCGGTATCGGCCTCGCGCTCTTCACGCGCTGGCTCGCCGCCCGCCGCTGGTCACGCGGTTCGTTGTTATTTGGGCTTTTATTCATCGCCTTAGGCGGGGTTTACTTCTACTTGGCTCAACCGGCTTCGGTCGGACTTCAACAAGGCTGGCCGCTTTTCATTGCCGCCAGTGGGTTGGCCCTGCTGCTGACGTGGTTACTTTCCAGCCCGAAAGAACCACGCCTCGTACTGCCCGCTTTCATCTTACTAATCGCTGGTGTGGCCGGTTCGCTCATCACCCTGAACCTGCTGCCGACCGATGTTACCTTCTTCGCCGCGTCGGTTTGGCCGGTCGCGATTGTCATCATCGTCCTCATTTGGCTGCTGCCGTTGGTCTTCAGGCAGCGTCAATAAGTGCGTATCGCAATTGATGCCAGCCGGTGTACCGTTGCCCGCGTCACCGGCACCGAAAATTACGCCATTCAACTGATCCGGTCACTCATCCGCCTGAACACCAAACACAACATCACGCTCTACTTTCGCGACCAACCGCGACCGGACTTGTTTCCGTCCTCACCCCTTGTCGAGCAGTGCGTTATTACGTTTCAACGCGCATGGACGCATCTTCGCTTCGCCGCTGCCCTCTGGCAAGATCGACCGGATGTGACTTTTGTGCCTGCCCACACCTTACCTATTCTTTTTCCGGGGCGGGCTGTTGTAACCGTGCATGATCTCGGCTTCAAACACTTTCCACAAGCCCACCCGGTCAAGCAGCGCCTCTACCTTGATTGGACGACCCGCTATAGTGCCAGCCGCGCCTCGGTCATCTTGGCGGACAGCCAAGCCACCGCCGACGATTTACATCAGTTCTATGGCACCCCCACATCGAAAATCCGCGTCCTCTACCCCGGTGTGGATGCACCCACAGTTGGCAACATTGAAGCAGTACGGCACAAATACCAATTACCCGAACGTTACTTCCTATTTATAGGGACGCTTCAACCCCGCAAGAACATCGCCCGCCTCGTCCAAGCCTATACCCGCTGGCGCGAGCAAAACCCTTCCGACCCCGCCGGATTGGTGCTGGCAGGGGGTAAGGGCTGGCTGTATGACCCTGCGTGGACATCGGGTGTTGAAGGCATCCACCAGACAGGCTATATTGATGACGTGGATAAAGGCGCACTGTACGCCGGAGCATTAGCGCTTGTATTCCCATCGCTCTATGAAGGTTTCGGCTTTCCAGCGTTGGAAGCCATGCACAGCGGTACAGCGGTGATCGCCAGCCGTACATCCAGCCTGCCCGAACTGGTTGGTAATGCTGGCTTGCTAGTTGACCCTTTAGCTACCCAATCAATTGCGGATGCCATGAGCCAGCTCGCACAAGCCGAAAGTCTGCGCCAATCGTTAATCACCAAAGGCTACCAGCGGGTTAAAACATTTACGTGGGAAGCCGCTGCCGTTCAACTGCTAAGTGCGCTTGAATCAGCGCAATACTGAAGCCCATGAAAATCCTACTGTTCAACTCGAATCAACATGCGTGAACGCTACCTCATCGTCCAACTCGCCGATCTGGGCGACCTCATCCTCTCGACTCCCGCGCTTTCCGCCCTTCGAGAAGCCAAACCGGACGCGCACATCACCCTGCTCACGACGGCGCATACCGCGCCCGTGATCGAGGGTCTTCAACTGGTCGATGAAATCATCACATTCGACAAGAAACAGTTCAACGGGTCACGTGCGTTCTTTCAACCCGCCAACCTCCGCCGCATCTTCGCTCTAAGGAATGGCAACTATGATGCGGTCGTTTTCTTTCACCACTTCACCCTCAAACTCGGCACGCTTAAATTTGCCCTAATCGCCTTTGCCTCCGGCGCAAAACAGCGCATCGGCATAGATAACGGGAACGGTTGGTTTCTCACCCATCGCTTACCCGATGATGGCTTCGGGGCAAAACATCAGGCGCAGTACTGGCTCGATTTGGTGGGTTTACTCGGCGCATCGCCAGAACCCCGCCCCGCGACCGTCACTGTCAGCCCTGCTGAAACGCTCAGTACCCGGCACTCAGCACTCAGCACTGTCATCATCCACCCCGGCAGCGGGGGTTACAGCCTTGCTCGCCGTTGGGATGCTGCCCAATTCGCCGCGCTTGCCGATGCCCTTCATGAACAGTACAACGCCCAAATCGTGCTGGTCGGTGGGCAGAACGATGGTGGCGATGCTATCAAAGCCGCGATGAAAACCCAACCGTTGGACTTAACCGGACAAACAACCCTCGCCAAACTGGCAGGTGTCATTCAAGCCGCCGATCTCTATATCGGTGCGGATAGCGGTGTGATGCACCTCGCGGCTGCTGTTGGCACGCCCCTTGTTGCGATTTTCGGTCCGAGTAATGCGGAGGCGTGGGGGCCGTGGACACCATCAAGTAAATCGGTCGTCGTCCGCAGTGCGCCTGAATGCAGCCCGTGCAGCTATGTCGGGCACAGCATCGGCTTGCGTGAAGGCTGCCCTGCCCGCACCTGTATGCGGATGGTCACGGTCGCGCATGTCCTCGACGCGGTGAAGCACATCACAGCCGAAGATTTTACAGGAACGCGCTTCTTACCCTCCAAACCACTTCCTGCGCCACGCTGGCAAAAACGTATCCGTATTCTCGGCCTCCCCGTCGATGCCATCACCTATCCCGAATGGCTGGATTTAATTGGCAAGTGGGTTGCATCAGATCGCATCCACCACGTCTGCACCATCAATCCCGAATTTATGATGATCGCGCGGCAGGATGTGAACTTTCACAACATTCTCTCTCGCGCAGATTTGTGTGTGCCGGATGGTATAGGCTTGTTGTGGGCAGCCAAGCACCTCGGTCAGCCGCTGCCGGAACGAGTCACCGGCTCGGACGGTGTGCCGAAAATCGCGGAATGTGCCGCCCAAACAGGCTGGAAACTCTACTTCCTCGGCGCTGCCCCCGGTGTCGCCGATAAAGCCGCTCAAGTTCTCCGCCAGCAATATCTCACGCTCCAAATTGTCGGCATCTACAGTGGCAGCCCTGCACCAAACGAGGAAGACGCGATTGTCGAGCAGGTGAATGCCAGCGGTGCGGATATTCTATTCGTGGCGTATGGTGCGCCCGAGCAGGATAAGTGGATTGCCCGCAACCTTCCCCGTTTGCAGGTCAAAATGGCAATGGGTGTCGGCGGCTCGTTCGACTTTATCGCGGGTATCGTACCCCGTGCGCCACAGTGGATGCGGCGTTTCGGGTTAGAATGGTTATATAGGCTCTACCTGCAACCGTGGCGCATTCGCCGTATGCTGCGTCTGCCGCGTTTCGTAGTGGCGGTACTGTTAAAAGGTAATAATGGCTAATCTCAAACACCTTATCCCCCAACTCGCGGGGCAGCGCATCCTCGTCATTGGTGATCTCATACTCGATGAATACTTGACGGGCAAAGCCACCCGCATGAGCCGCGAAGCCCCCATTCCGGTACTCGAATTCGAGTCGCGTCAGTTGATCCCCGGCGGCGCAGCCAACCCCGCCGCGAACATCGTGGCGTTGGGCAGCACCGCAATTCAGGTCGGGGTCATCGGCTCAGATACCAATGCCGCCAGTGTCCGGCAAGTCTTGCAAACACGCGGCATCCAAATCGATACCCTCATCGTTGATCCCAGCCGTCCGACAACCGTCAAAACACGCATCATGGCGCATATGGGGTTACGCTTCCCGCAGCAGGTCGCCCGCCTCGACACCCTTTCCCGCGAGCCGATCAGTCGTGAGGTCGAAACGAGTATCACTGCCGCAATCAGCGAACAGATACCCCGTGCCAGTGCCGTCCTGCTATCGGACTATCATACGGGTTTGCTCACACCATCACTTGTCAACACGGTCAAGCAGCTTGCTTCAGAAAAAGGCATTTTGTTGACGGCTGACGCACAGGGCAAACTCGAAAAATATATTGGATTCGGGGTCGTCAAATGTAACGCCGACGAAGCGCGTGATTACCTCCGGCGCGATCTAACAACCAACGCCGACTTCGAGCAAGCCTCGCAGGACTTATGCAAATCGCTTGTGCTAACACGGGGAATGGTGATTACGCGCGGCGGTGATGGCGCGACCGTCTGCACCGCTTCCGGCGAAGTCACCCACTGCCCCGCACCCGCTGTCACCGATGTCTACGATACCGTTGGCGCTGGCGACACCACCATCACGGTCATTACACTAGCAGTCAGTGCGGGCATTTCGTTAGCCGATGCGACCAGCCTCGCCAATTATGCCAGCGGCTTGGTCGTGCGTCGCGTCGGCAACTACACCCCCTCACCCGATGAACTGGCATGGGCGATTGACAATTGGTCAACCGCCTAGCCGCCGATTACCCGCACGTTACGAATGATGATGTCATCAAAGCGCACCCACGCGGTTTCATCGACTGCCCCCAGCACGACACCCGTTTGCCCACTTTTGAAGCTGTCATCCCGTGCTTCCGCGATGAACACACCATTGACGGTGAAACTGAGATAATCCTCTAAACAAATCGCCTCAATCGAATTGATCGCATCGCCCTTTTTCACTGCGCCACTGCCCTGCCATTTCACCAGTTGGATCGGGTCCGGCGTACCGGATACAGCCTTCAAAATAGCAAACTGTCCGGCGCTGGAGAGGACGAAATAGTAACCGTTGCCCTCCGCATCCGCGCGGCACATCACCCCGAAGCCGTTCCCTTCAATCCCGCGCGTCTGCTGCAAGGTCGCCTTTATGCTCAGGTCGCTATAATTCACCGAATGAAGCGACCAGATATAACCCCGATCTCCCAGCACCGCGCCGTTCAGCGCACCATCGCTCACGCTAAAAAATGCTGCATCATCCGGCAAGCGGAATGTATCCCAAGCAGTCGTTGGGGTATCAAAGTGATATTCAGCTTCAATATCGCCGAAGCCAATCAGGGGTGTACGAACTTTATCTTGCAAGCCGCTGCAACTTGCCAACAAGGTGAATATCAACCAGCAGTATTTACGCATGAGGCTGTCCTTCATTGGTTGAACGACAGCCTCAGTATAATCGAAGCGGTTCGAGCAGAAGGAGGATTGATTCTAGATTTGCTGAAGTTTAACCGCTTGCAAATCCTTGATGACCGAGATTCCCCAGTCGAAAATCTTGTCCCAATCGCGAAAGTCGCCGTCAAAATTCGTCGGCCATGCGTGACCGTCGTAACGGGTTGAAAGCGTCCAGCGTTCCGTCCAATCAACCGAGCCTAAGTCCAGCTTTCCAGCCAGCGCCGTAATGCCACGGACATTGAGTTTCGCCAGCAGTTCCTTCGGCATGTAGTATTCCATAATATGACTCATGCCGTATTCTTCCATCACGCGGATGCAATTCACCCATACATACGTCGGCTTATCCTTGATTTGCCCCTCGAAACGCATCACAAATTCCGTCAGTGCGGGCAGCCACACGCCGGATTCAATCGCCGTTCCCAGTACAAATGCCTCATAGCCGTTCACATCCGTAATGTACTGCGCCTCGCGCACTGTTACATCATGACCATTCTGCTGCAAAATACTACCGATACGACGCGCCACATCGCCAGTAGAGCCATGTGCAGTAGCATAGGCGACTAAGACCTTCATGTTGTTCTCCAATGAGCTAACTTGTTCACATTACCAGTTTAGGAGGAGTGCTAATTCGATCACAGTAACCATCAGCACTTGCCTTCCATGATATAAGACACATGGCACGCTTGTTCGACCATGAGAATCCAAAGCCTCCACTGTTTAGTAGTTGCTGTAGAACCGTCGATAGCGCTATAATGACTTTCAAGTCCAGCAACATCGCTGATTTATGGTATGAAAGGTTCACCAAACCTTATGATAGAAGTTATTATTGATAGCATCCGGGTGAGTTTGATGTCGCAGCACCGGGTCGTTGTCTTAAAAGATAACAATAATGAACGCTACCTCCCGATCTGGATTGGCCCGTGTGAAGCAGAAGCCATTACCGTCAAACTTCAGGATGTCCCCACACCGCGCCCGCTCACCCATGATCTTTTGCGCTCAGTCATCCGCGAAATGGGTGGTAAAATCGCGCATGTTTTAATCAGTGATTTACGGCAAGAAGTGTACTACGCGCGTATTGTTATTGAGGTCGCTGGTGAGCAAATCGAAATTGACTCGCGCCCCAGCGATGCCATCGCCCTCGCTGTTCGTGCCGCTGTGCCGCTGTTCGTCAACGAGTCCGTAATGGATAAAGCCGCCCGCGAGCCAGATGAAGACATCGAAAAAGAATCGATCAGTGAAAACGGCAATGAAAAGCCTGATGATAAACGCCTGAGCGCCTTCGCAGATTTTGTCGATACTCTCGACCTTGATGACCTTGACGATAGGGACGAATAACGTCCTATTTCCGGTCTTTACCGATCATAGTCTGATACGAAAAGCGGTGCGACCATCTACCCGATAACGCACCGCTTTTTATCTCTCTTGCCCGGATGAATATGAACGATCCTATTTCGAACTGGGGAAACCTCCAAACGCCTTATAGTCAGGAAGCGGAAGAAGCCACCATCGGCGCTATTCTCGTTAATCCTGTGATGTACTTTTCGATAGCCGCTTTTCTCACGGCGGAAGATTTTTTTATTCTGCGTCACCGCTATATCTGGGAAGGACTAACCCGCCTCCACGAACGCGGCGAACCGATTGATTACGTCACCCTCATCCAAGAACTCAAGGATACGGGTCGGCTTGCCGAAATTGGTGGCCCTGCTTATATCACCCAACTCAGCAACGCCGCCCCCACGTCCGTCCACGCCGAGGTGTACGGTCGCCTCATTGAACGTGCCGCAACCCGCCGCCGTTTAATGGCCGCCTCAGATGAGATTAAGGCGCTTGCGCTCAACGAAGAAATGACCGTCGAACAGGTCATTGCCGACTCGGAGTCGCGTCTGTTCAACGTCACCGAGCGCAAGCTGACCAAAGAACTCATCCCGATGCGTGATGCGGTCAGAAGTTACTGGGATCGTATCGATCATCTTATGGGTGATCGTAACGCAGCATTAGGTGTCCCTTCTGGATTTAAAGACCTCGACAAACTCTTAGGTGGCTTTCAAAAATCCGACCTCATCATCTTCGCCGGTCGCCCGGGAATGGGGAAATGCGTAGCAGCAGGCACACTAATAACGACCGAACACGGTGTTGTTCCTATCGAAGACTTGCTACCTCAAAATGTCGATGGAATGCTGGATGACGAAGGTGGAACATTCTATCCACTCGAAATCGGCATCCAAACACCCACAGGTATGAAATACACGTCCCACTTCTATGATAGCGGTCTGCGTCCTACCCTCCGCTTCCGCACAAGAGCGGGATACGCTCTGACTGGAACACAAGTACATCCAGTATTGGTGTTGTCATCGACAGGACATAAAGTTTGGAAGCCGTTATCCGAACTGAAAAGCGGCGATTATGTCGCTGTACAAGCTCAAGAGCCGATTGAAGCGCAGTTTGTATTGCAACCTAATTTCAGATCAACAAGATATTCCGATTCAGTTGAACAAATTACTGAATATGCGCCGATAGTCGCCGATTTACTTTCCCCTCAGTATTACTGGGATGAAGTAACGAGCATTGAAGATGCTGGCGTTCAACATTGCTACGATTTGACCGTACCGGATGGTCATTCTTTCGTCGCCAATGGCATTGTCAACCATAACACCTCATTTATGCTCTCGGCTGCGTTGAATATGGCACGTTTGAAACAGCGAATCGCAATATTCAGTATGGAAATGGGTGTTGAACAAATTGTTCAGCGGCTGATCTCGATGGAAGCGGCGATAAATAGTCAGACATTACGACTGGGTACCTTAAACCAACAGGAATACAGTCGTTTTGTTCATGCCGCAGGTAATCTAAGCTCATTTCCAATCTACATCGACGACAGCGCCGCTCTGAACCCGCTCGAACTCCGTACCAAATGCTTGCGAATGCAGCGTGAACACGGTCTGGATCTAGTCGTGGTCGATTATTTGCAATTGATGAATGCGGGCGGCACATACGAAAATAACCGTGTACAGGAAGTCAGCTACATCAGCCGTAACATGAAGGAACTTGCCCGCGAATTCAACGTACCCATCTTATCAGCCGCGCAGTTGTCACGCGCCGTCGAACAGCGCCAGGACAAGCGTCCGCAGCTTTCGGACTTGAGAGAATCCGGGAGTCTGGAGCAGGACGCGGATATTGTGATGTTCTTGTACCGCGATGATATGTACAATGAAGCGACCGAGTTCCCGAATCAAGCCGACATCATCGTGTCGAAGCACCGTAACGGGCCGACCGGAACGATCTCGCTCTACTTTGAAAAGACCCTAACCAAATTTATGAACGCCGCCGAACGCAGCGTGGATTTGAGCCATATCTGATGAAAAAATTTCCCGGCTTTCCAGACGATAGCAAACTCAGCGCAACCGCTTTTCCGGCGTTGTTTTTCTCCGAACTCCTGCCAATGTTGGATGATCTACCAGAACTCAAAGTAATCATCTATTCCTTCTGGGCGCTGAACCAGAAAACAGGCGAATTCCGCTACCTGCTGCGCGAAGAATATGATAACGATACACTGTTAGAGGGATTAAAGGCTGCTAAGCCGCGAACCGACCCCCAGACCACGCTCGAACATGCGCTTGCGCGCGCCGTCGCGAGAAATGTGCTGCTGTGTGCGCCGGTCAACTTCGAAGAAAACGAGTTTGAGATTTTTTGCACCAATACGCAAAAAGGCCGTGTAGCAATCAGTCAAGTGAATGCTGGACAATTCATCAAAGGCTTTGATGGTCGACCGATTGAAATTCTGCCTGAACGGCCTAACATTTTCCGGTTGTATGAGGAAAATATTGGCAGCTTGACACGGCGTATCACAGATCACTTGAAAGATGCGCTAGAAACCTATCATCTCGAATGGATTGAAGAAGCGATTGCGCTTGCTGCCGATAACAACATACGCAAATGGAGCTATGTTGATGCCATTCTAAAACGTTGGGAAACCGAGGGTAAGAACAATGAATACTCTAGGCGACTGGATGAGCAAGATGGGAAACGGTATATCACCGGAAAATATGCCGACTTCATTGAACACTGAAGCCGACACGGGCCTCTGCCACATCTGCGGTGGGGAGTCCATTTGCGAAGGCTTAGGTGTTATCCGCTTTGATGTTCCTGTCGGCGATCCGCGCTTTGGCAAACTCTTTCGCTGCCCGAACAACCCTGTCGAGACCGATATTGACCGCCACGAACGCCTACGCCGCGTCAGCAATCTAGAGGCGTATGCGGATCGCAGCTTTTACAACTTTATCATCGACCGTCCCGGCCTCGAAGCCCAAGAGAAACTCTCACTGGAAGGCGCATTAACTGCCGCTATCGAATTCACTAAGTCGATGGATGGGTGGCTGCTGTTAAGTGGGACATACGGCTGTGGTAAAACACATCTCGCCGCAGCCATTGGCAACGCCCGCCTGCAACAGGGCGATAACGTCCTGTTTATGACAGTGCCGGATGTCCTCGACCATTTGCGCGGGACGTTTGCCCCCTCGTCCGAAGTCAGCTATGATGAGACATTTGAACGCATTCGCAACGCACGGCTTCTGATTTTGGATGACCTCGGCGCGGAAAGTCCGAGTTCGTGGGCGCAGGAAAAACTCTACCAGATCTTCAATCATCGTTATGCCCACCGTCTGCCAACCGTAGTCACCACCAACGTCGATATTGACCGGCTTGATCCACGCATACGCAGCCGGTTGCTTGATGGCAGCCTCATCCGTCATGGGAAAATTATTGCGCCCGATTACCGCACCGCTCAAAAGCCTTCCGACTCGCTTTCCGGCAAGTGGCATTACGCCGATATGACGTTCGACAAATTTGATACCGAACGCAATGCAACGCATGAAGAACAAGCCAACCTTCGCAAAGCGCTGGATTACAGCATGGCCTATGCCCAAGACCCACATGGTTGGTTCTTGATTATGGGTGCGAATGCAACCGGGAAAACCCATCTCGCGGCGGCGATTTCGAACCACCTCACGGCGCATGGCAAAGAAACCATCTTCATCACCGTTGCTGACTTGCTCGACTATCTGCGTGTCACGTTTAACCCCAACGCCCCTGTTACCTTTGACGAACGTTTCCAGTCCGTCCGTAACACGCCCTTTCTCGTGTTGGATGATCTAACCGCGTCCGGCTCGGCATGGGCGAAGGAGAAGCTGTTCCAAATCATTGACTACCGGTATGTTGCCCAACTTCCGACGGTCGTTACCACCTATTTGCAGATTGATGAACTGGATAACCGCATCCGTACCCGCATTTTAGATAGAAGACGCTGCTTCCCCTTCTCAATTACAGCTCGCGACTATCCCACACGGTTTAGATCACGCTCATCATGACGCTTGCACCCGCCCCCACCCTCACTGTAACGTCGTATCAACGCCGTCACCTACAGCCGATACGCGACTTACTATTCCACAACATCCACGTCCACAGTCATCTTGATTGGGTGGATAGCGACCAGTGGTTGGATTCGGGCGACACCATCACCTACCTCGCGTGGCAGCGCGGGCGCTTGGTCGGCGTGTTGGGGTTATCCGCCCCGCTGAATAACAGCACGTGGATACGCATTGCGGGGGTTTCGGACTTTATGAGTCCTCAAGACGTATTACCGGTCTTGTGGGAAACGATCATCCCGATCCTCAAAACGATGGGGGTCAAAATCGTCGGCCTGCTCGGCATCAGCCAGTGGATGACTCACTACGCCCCCTCGCTGGGCTTCCGCTATGGTGAAGAAATCATCACCCTCGCGCGCGCAGATGAACCCCTTCCGCCTGCGTTAGCCAACCCGCCGCGCATCCGGGTAGCCGAACTGCGTGATATTTCGCAGATCGCTGCCGTCGACCAAGCCGCTTTTACGCCGCCGTGGCAAATGTCCTTCCACGACCTGCGCCAAGCCTATCGGATTGCATCAAGCTGTACCATCGCCGTAGAAAACGACCGTATCCTCGGTTTCCAAATCTCCACCTTTTTCTTTGATGGCGCTCATCTTGCCCGACTCGCGGTTCACCCTTCATCACAAGGGCGCGGCGTAGGTGGGGCGCTGCTGCGTGACTTGTTGGAACGTTACAACCGGCGGGGCATCGAGTCCATGACGGTGAATACGCAGTCCTCGAACCACCAATCGCGCAACCTGTACGAACGCTTCGGATTTCAACCCAACGGCTACGACTTGCCATACTGGTCGGCTGTGCTATAACGCGCTGCGCGATTATCGTCTCATCATCATCGAAGATTATTGCATCAAAGGAACATCTGGATGACGGTCATATACTACGAGCAACATGCGAATCCGGGGTATCTTGCCGAGCGTCAAATCGCCGTCATCGGCTACGGAACTTTTGGCCGCCCCGTCGCCTTCAACCTGCGCGACAGCGGGGTCAATCTCATGATTGGCGCACTCAATGATGTCAGCGGCCAGCAAGCGGTCAGTGACGGCATGAAAGTTGGCAGCATTGAAGAAGCCGTCGCAGAAAGCAATATCCTGCTGATGCTGCTGCCGGACGAGATCATGCCCGCCATCTATCTCGAACGCATTTCGCCGCACCTCAAGCGCGGTCACACCCTCATCTTTAGCAGCGCCTATACCGTCATGTTTCGCTTTATCGAGCCGCCGCCCTTCGTGGATGTCGGGTTGATCGCCCCACGCATCCCCGGCGCGGTCGTCCACCAACTCCACGAATCCGGTGATGGCTTCCAGAGTT
>Ga0209460_1001583_pt1 | contig 12535 bp, 17 predicted proteins | sample EBPBio132013_DNA_FD_185868 | JGI IMG/M metagenome (GOLD analysis project Ga0209460, IMG submission 185868) | Wastewater treatment Type I Accumulibacter community from EBPR Bioreactor in Madison, WI, USA - Reactor 2_5/13/2013_ DNA (SPAdes)... | ecosystem: Engineered > Bioreactor > EBPR >...
TGGCGATCCCGATTGAAACTTGCTTCAGAACGTGATTCCATCTTACATCTGTTATCAGAAGTGTTGAGGAAGTATCTTGACCCGACTGCCACGGACCGCCATCCTCCGCGTAGCGGCTTCGTCCAACCCCTCGCTCAAGCTGACCCGCTAACGCAGCTTAGCTCGAACGTTCGGCATCATGAGAGGCGACACGCCACATGCTCAACCAACGACTTAACGAGACATCGGAATGCAACTGAGATTGACGTATCAGGGATTGCTTCTTGGTGCAAATGGGAAAAACACTCGTGCCGCACACAAACACGAAATTCGTGTCGCACTTCATCAGCAACTCCGACATCATTGGGAGATACATCCATACCTGTCGAAGGTGGCGCTTCAGGATGCTGAAAACCCAAGCAAGTATCACATGATCCTTCCGTTTATGGAGGAGAAATACAGCCGGTTCGGCTGGCGCTTCGTGCCGCTTGTCACCGAGTTTTTCAAGGTTCGATGCTCGATTCAGATACTCCTACTAAGACCTGATCTCCCGGGAAGTATCATTCTATCCGGTGATATTGATAACCGACTGAAAACACTGTTTGACGCATTACGTTTGCCTCATAGTGTTGATGAGTTGGGTGGCGCGGACGCACCTTCTACGGAAGAGCTACCGTTGTACTGCCTCTTGGAAGATGACCGCTTGATCGATCACGTGTCTGTCGAGACGGATGTGTTGCTTCAGCCGGTGTCAACTACCAATCCAACCAAGAATGATGTCCGAGTTATCATCACGGTTAACTTGCGTCCGTATGTAATGACCACTAACAACATGGTGTTTGGATAGTGGTGCGCGACACAGAATCAGTGCGAATGATGCCGAACCCTACATACGAGAGGGACAGCCCAAAAGCAGGCTGCCCCTCAATTCTACGTTAGCGAGCTTATGGAACCGTACGAGCAAAACATCCTCCAGCACATCGAAAAGCACGGGTGCAGCGTTACCTCAGTGTTCGACCCGAAAGAAATAGATCCCCCATTTTCGTACTCCATCGGGATCGCCAAGTCATCCAGCGCACCGGAACTCATCATTGTCGGCCTCGGTTCCAAACTATCGCACTGGATGGTCAATGAGTACAACCGCCGGGTTCAATCGGGCGAAAGGTTTCTCCCCGGCGTTCACTACTTGGGTTTCCTTGAGGACTTCGCGGTTCAATTCGGCCCCGTCGCGCGTGAGCACCGGGAGGAGTACATGCGATCCGCCTGCTGGCTGCATGGCGGCTCCGAGTTCGACGCGCTACAACTGATCTGGCCCAATACTTCCGGTGTTTGGCCTTGGGACGCGGAAGCCTCAGAGTGGCTCCGCGCTAACCAGCCTTTGCTTTCGGGAAAGGTCGCGTGACGCCCGCTAACACTGCGGTCAGGGCCGCTCCCTCCGGTCGCTGGGCGCTGCGCGATAAAGCTCTGCGCAGCGCCCCTTACCTACAACGTTAGAGAGCAGTAGCTATGCCATCGCCCATAGATATCAACGGCAGCCCGGTAGCAGTTGGCTCAACGGTGCGACTCCTATCCCTTTCCGGTCAGTGGCTCGAAGATTTACCCACCGAGGAACGATCCGACGTTATGTCTATGGTTGGCGAAATCTTCGTAGTCGAGGAGATCGACGAGTACGGCCATCCATGGGTGCGTAAGTCCTGGCCCAATGAGGCCGAAGGCAAGTGCCACTCTCATTCAGTTGCACTTGAGCAGCACGAAATGGAGGTCGTTCAAAATGCTCTCTAACATCCCGGCGTTCTAGGGACAGTATATATTTCCCGCGGCTGTTTTCCGCGCCCTTTCAACGCCGCCACTTTGCCCTTTCGGGAGTTCTAGGGACAGTATATATAATTCCCGCGGCTGCTTGCCGCGCCCTGTCAGCACCGCCACTTTGACTTCTTCGGTCCTAATCCGTTAGGATCAGTTTCGTGTGCTGTCCCTGAAGTTTTGCCTTAGGAGGCTCTTCTATGTCGCCGCTCGAAGCAAAGAGAATCGTTGAGGCTCTCGCAAGTGGCATTGATCCTGAGACGGGAGAAGTTTTACCAGCGCAAAGCACGTTCAATAGTCCGCAGGTAATTCGTGCGCTGTTTGTCGCCGGGAAAGCTCTCGATAGGGCGGCAAAACGTGCAGAGCGCGACAATTCACTCCCCGGCAACGCTGGGCGTTCTTGATCCGATGAGGAAGACAACGAGCTTCTCGCCGTCTTTGACTCGGGTGCTCCTGTCAAAAGCATCGCGGCAAAGCATGGTCGAACCCAGGGAGCAATTGCCGCTCGCCTCGTTCGTCTTGGGAGAATCAAAGACCGTGCTGAAGTTTACGCCGAGGCCCAACTCATCGATCCACCGGACGCCGCGCGATAAACCCGCGCAGCATCGCTGCGAGCGAGTGCGAGGGGCAGTATATGTAATTCCCGCGCCTGCCTGCCGCACCGCATCAACGCCGCCATCTTGACCCCTTCGGCGCTAGTCCATAATGGCGTGTTTCGCATGTTGTCCCCGAAATGCCCATTCTTTAGAGCGCTTCACATAGCTCCACAACAAACGATGCGAAACGTCCTGTTCATCTGTAGCCAAAACCGACTTCGAAGCCCCACAGCGGAACAAGTCTTTTCTTCGCACCCGGGCATTGAGTGTGCATCGGCTGGTCTGAATCGCGATGCAGAAAACCCGGTGACAGGAGAGTTGGTCGAATGGGCAGAGCTGATCTTCGTCATGGAAAAGGCGCATCGAAACAAACTAAGCTCGAAATTCAGGAAACACATCAAGGGTCAGCGCATCATTTGTCTCGATATAACCGACGACTACGAGTTCATGGATCCACTTCTCGTCAAGCTTCTCAAAGCGAAAGTCACGCCGGACCTTCCATCGTTGAACTCATCAAGCTAGTGCGCTCTGACGCTTCCGTCGAGAGGGGCGTTCAAAGCCACGCTGTGCGTTCCCTTCGCGCTTCGCGTTACGGAACGCATCACATCGAGTGTTGAGCGACTCCGGTTATCTGCATGAAAGATCAATAAAGACGAGGGCTACCACGCCGATCCGTGCAACCGACGAAATAGTGATCGGTCTTCCAGCGACCAAAGTGTGGCCGCTGTTGGCTGACGTAGGAGGGTATCCTCGATGGTGGCCGAAGCACCTCGGAATACGGTTACTCTCCGGCGGCGAAGAGCCGCTTGGCACGGAGGTCGAAGTACGCCCCTCTGGTGGGCGGCATTTTCGCTGTCGGGTCGAAGCGGTGGACGTGCCGAAGCGCATACGGCTTCGCTATTACGGCGGGTTCATCGATGGCTACGGTGAGTGGCGCCTGGAGCCGCTGGGCGACAAGACGCGCGTGATCTACAGGCTCGAGGCGCAGGCACACGGCTGGCTGGTTGTACTCCTTGGCAAGGTGCTTGATCTTGGGCGCCTGCACTCTCGGTCAATGCGGGATGTTCTGCAAGACCTCAAACAGGTCTTGGATCAGGAACAGCGCCTCAGAACACAGGTCCAGTAGACGTGCGGCCCAACCCGGCGCTCAAGCTTGCTCCCTTCGGTCGGTGGACGAGTGCGATGAAGCCCGGCAGCTGCGGTTCGCTCTACGACAAGGCCGCATTCAGTCGATGCCTGCTCGACACGATGACTGAGAAGACGGAGATCTCGATGAGTGCTTTGGAAGCACCCTACTCGGTGGACGACATCGAGGCGCGAGTCCTGGCCGCCATACGAGTCGCCGGTTTTGACCCCGATCGATGCTTGGCGCCAGTGGAACTTGCGGCGCTTGGCCACTTTCGCCCGGGCGGACTTCGCGCTTCTCGCGTACCGCGAGATCTGGCGAACATTCGAGCCGAAGATCGTATTCTTGCTATTGGCGCCGGGCTGGCAGACCCTGCCAGGATGCTGGCTCCGTTCCCAGGTTGCCAGGTTGCGTGCATCGATTTGTCGTCCGACTATGGCGTCTCGGCGTTGCTGCTGAAGCGCGTCACCGGCCTTGAGGAGCGAATCGAAGTGCGCGTGAGTAGCGCTCTCGATACTCCGTTTGCCGGCAAGTCGTTTGATGTGGTGTGGATGCAGAATGCGGCAAGGACATCGGGGACACGCGGAAGCTCTATGAGGAAGTCCACCGCGTCCTCAAGCCGGGGCGGCCGATTCGCTTTCCAGGAGACGGTCGCCAGCGAAACCGCTGCCACCTGCTTTCCGCTACCTTGGGCGACGGGTCCGGCTGGAAATTCCCTGGTTTGTGCCGGGGAAATGAGAACCGTACTTGCCCAAAGCGGCTTCCCCGCAGTTTGCTTCGCGGACCTTGGTGAGAAGCTCTTGCCGCCGGCCAACAAGTGGAACTCCGGAAGGTGTCGAGCAGGCGGCTCGGAGTCTGTCGGTGTTTTCGTAGACAATCTCGCACGGAAGGCGGCGAGCGCGAAGCGCCGCCTCAGAGAAGGCGAGATCCGCCTTGTTTTTCGAGCTGTGTTCAGCGTCAAATAACGGGCCGCTCAGTACGGCCTGACGGGCTGGTCAACCGGAACTGTCGTCGACAGACCGGTTACCAGCAGGGTTGGATAAGAAAGGAAGCTCCTCATGAATCTTGGCTACCGCATTTTCGTTGTGGGTGACGACAACTCGATCACTCCGATCTCGCAGCGATCGTTTGATGACTTTTATCTGAAACAGAAGCCTTCCATGCAACGGTTTTCCGGATGCACGATCAACGTCGCGACCGTCGTCTACACCCTGGAAAACAGGAAACCCGAGCAGATCGTCGAAATCGATTATATGCGCGTAATGGTCGATAAGGACGGCGCATTCGATCAGGAGCACCATGCCGATGGTTTCCGCCTGATGGCCAATCGTCTGGAGAAGATTCTTTGCGAGAAACCGCCGGTCGGTGAGTCTGGCCCGGTAGTCAATGCGATCGAGAAGTTCGATGAAAGGCGTTGGTCTCAACTCCATCCGCAGTTACCTGGGCCTGCGCACAAGCGGATACTCGAGGTTCTGTTTGGCTCCAGGCATGCCATCTAGCATGGCGCTCGAACTCGCCCCTTGCCGTTGCTGAGCGGGCATGGCGCGGTCCAGGCATCGCTGCCCGGACGCCGATCCGCTGCGCCTGACGGTAGATCCAACCTGGCGGCGTATGACGTATGACGCCCTGCAGATACGGCAGGAGCGCGATCGTTCGGCGCCATGAAGCGGGAGTTCCTGGGCTTCACGGCCAGACGCAGCGGCGCCGAACGCAAGGAGCGTGTGCGGCAACTGGGCCGTCGGAAGAGAAGTACCAACTTTGCCGCCGTCGTCGCCGCGCTGCGAGAATCCCTGTCTGGTTGACAGGCGTAGTGCGGAAGCACCGAGGTGCTGAGCACTCGGCGCAACCTCGACAAGTGGGTACGCCGCAAGTTACGCTGCCACCTCGGGAACAAGTGGGGTCGAGTAGGCTAACGGGAACGGCGCAAGCGCTGCGTTGGGCCAGGGGAGGCGTGGAATGTCGGCAAGTCGGCGCACGGTCCATGGCGGGCGTCACAGCAGTCGGCCCCGTCGATCGCGCTCCCGATGCGCTGCTTTGAACAAGTGGGACTGCCGAGCCAGACGCCGCGGCAGGAATTCAATTCAACGAACCGCCGAATACGTGACGCCTTCGTGCGGTGGCGGGGGAGGCTGCGAGGCGTTCTCCTGTGCCGGTCGGGCGTCCTGAAAGCAGGTAAGCAATGGCCAAGCTCGGAAGCAAAGAAAAGCCCATCGTCGTTCGCGTAAGAAGCGAAGAGCGCGGTCGGTACGTCGCCCACGTTTGTGCACAGCATGGATGGGACTACATCATTGGCTTCGCGAACACCGAGGATATTTCGGATCTGGAGAAAGCGTTGAACCCTCCTCAGCCAGTACGGTCGGTCAAGGTCGGCCGCAACGACCCATGCCCGTGTGGGAGTGGAAAAAAACACAAGCAATGCTGTGGCTCAGGCTAGGGCAAGAGGAGTCACCGCCGTCGCATCCCTCTGTATCGAGATGCCCAACGCTTCATTGCCGCGGCGCGCGCGTGAATTCGGCCGTGTCGAGCAGCCGTGGGCACACCCGACAACGCTTCCCGCGAATGCTGGCAACCAGCTCCCTTCAGCGCAGCGCATCGTCACATGTTCGACGTAAAGGAGCCCCTATGCCTCTGCGCGCCGTGAGTGTCTCTATTCTGCTGATCTTCTGCGTTGCCTGTGGCGACGCATCAGGGTTTCGCCAACCCACCCTCGAGCAGCGCCTCGTGTCCGGAAGGGTGATCCAGGTAATCTCCTGCCGTCTCGTGTGGGGTATCGAGCATGGGGAGCGACACGCGAAGCAGGATTCGTTTGCCCTTGAGTACGTCACTTCGCTATCAGCTTCGGCACGAGACGAGCTGGATCGTGAAGTCCTCGACGTGTTCGAGTTGATCCGCCCGGTTTCCGAGCAGTGGGGCTTCTCTACGGCATCCGTGGCCGCCTTTCCTTCGCCGGAACGATCCGGGAAGTACGATGTCTTCACCTTTTCGCGGTCGACCGATGGGCGCTGGTCGGTCAGCCGGACGGCGGCCAAGGTCTTCAACACGGAATCCGGTCACAAGCTAGGGCACTCATGAGGGGCGTTCTAGGGGGCGTTCTAGGGACAGTATATAATTCCCGCGGCTGTTTGCCGCGCCCTGTCAACACCGCCACTTTGACACTTTCGGTCTTCGTCCGTTAGGGTCAGTTTCGTATGCTGTCCCTGAAATTTGTGATGGTGTCGCCGTCGGCAACCGAGACGACGGTACCGGCGAGGGTGTCGGCGTGGGTGGGGAGGGAAAGGAGGACGAGAATCATGAGGAACAGTCCGTGCTTCACTATCACCGTGCCCTCTTGTTCTCAGTTGTTCTAACAATCGCTGTCACGCGCCCATTCAGTCAGTGTCGCCTTGGTCACTAACCGCACACTAGAAGTCTCCCTTTGCCAATATTGCCCTGCCCGAGCGCACTTCCAGATACCCTCTGGGCCAGTACTCACCTCGTGCCGAACTCATTAACAAAGCGGGAAAACCCTCTTCTGCTGAACTCTCAAGGGCCGTCTAGCGGGGCTTGGCCAAGCAACCTTAGCTACCTTGCTTGAGCCATCGTGCCTTCGTCCCGGCCCAAGAGGACGGCGAGCTCACTCCTTTCGCTGACGTGCATCTCCCCGTGGGAGACGCTGTCGGCTAGTTGCTCCACCAGAGTGTCCATCGGAGGCAGAATGTACCGATCATGCAACGCCAGACGCGTCCCGTCATCTGGCAGGTTCCTGTTGAGGAACAACATATCTCGATCGTGCGCTGCCCGAAGATGACGGCAGACGAGACATACGGTGCGAATCATTGACGCGTGGAACAGACGAGGGGGTAGCCTACGGTGTACGAATGGGTTGGCAATCCTCGCGGGCGGCTCGGCGGGAGTATCGGCGAACTTGGCGCCAGTTGCCATCAGGTAGAGTGCCGCTGCGTCCTCGAAGATCAGGCGCTCGATCAAAGCACCTTTCTCCGTCTTGAACAGCGCCAACGGGTGACTGTCGGACTCGTCGTCTCTGATGGGCTCTCCAAGGCAGAGCAATCCGTACTCTAGGGCCGTGTAGACCCCCACTTGAACACAATGTGCGCTGTAGCCGAGGAGGCCAAGATCTCCCTGCACCGCCCGCATCACTATTGGTTTCCGAGTCGCTTCACGCAACGAGCAAGACTGAAGAACTCTTAGCAGGACCAATCCGTCCCATCGCGATGTGGTACTTGCCTCAAACTCGAAGACGTTCGGACACCAACGACCTTTAGAGCCCTCATCAAAGTTCAAGCGCATGAACTGGCTACCAGCGACGACACTACCCTCAAATATAAGGCGGCGGTTTTTCTTAAGAAACTCTAGTCGATCTTTTCCGGACTGGAGCTGCTTGTCTTCCAGATGGGTATCAGCGTACTGCTGCAGATACTGGAACGACCTAATCAGGTTCCGCGAGAAGCTCCTGACATTCCCGTTAAACACTTGATCCAAGACATCCCTTGCGGAGAGTGCCTTGCCCCGAGTCAACAGCGGGCGCCGCAGAGCTGAGATGTGCGAAGAACAGAACTCATTGAAAAACCAAACGAACAGATCACGGATTTCATCTGATGGCCTCGCCGTTCTATCAACGTCGCTATGGGCGGTATCTTCGTACCAAAAATTCAGTTTCCGCCAGAACATTCGCTCAATGTCCGGCGCCACGACTTCGAAGCGCCGCACCACGGGCATTGGCCTCTGCTGAAGGGCGCCGGTCAACAGCTGCCTAAACTCCGTTGCAGTGTCGTCGCGGAATACGAAGACACAGCGATCGAATGGAAGGCAATGGCCACCCCCACAACGATACTGCGTCAGTTCCCTGAGATAGTCTAGGTACCACGAGCGCGCGCAGCGCTCGCCCAGCCACATCGAACGCGGCGCGTGCTCATCTGCCCGGAGGTTGTCGACACCATCAAAAACAAGGATCAGCCGCGGTCGCACTCCTGCATTTTTTTGGTACGTCGTCGTCACGAAATCCCAGGCAGCCCGAAAGAGCTGGCACGCTTCCACCGCAGAAACGTCGTTCTGGAGCACCCCGAAATACCATTTCAGATCTTGGTCCTGCCCCACAGAGAACATGTTCGTCTCGACTTGTCGCCTTCTTCGTTGCTCAGTGAGTCGCACCAGCTGCCATTTTGGCAGCAGTTCCGGAGCTGCCTCAGTGAGGTAAGCCTCAAAGGGGGAGAGCAGCACACCTGGCGGCCAAGTGGCCTCCCTGCCAAAAGCGGGTTGGAACACTACGTCATTCACAGCATAACTAAGGATGACCGAGAAGGCGTGAAGCGCCATGTACTCGTTCACAGTCAACGCTGGCAGTCTCCGTGCGTAGCGAATGCGTTCGTCGTTGAGGGCATGCAACTTCGCTATATCGGCACGGAGCCACGTGGTGTGCGCCATCTGCAGATCCCCGTGATTGACCGTAAGAACATAGTTTGTCAGCGCAGTCTTCCCTGATCCCCGTCTACCGACAACTTCGGCAAACCGTTCGCGACCTGATTTCAGAAAGCCCTTGAACTCTCCAGCCGATCGAGCCATCAAGCTTGGCTCGACGATGGTGTCGCCGTCACTCGAGGGCAACTCTTCGTCTTGAACAAATAGCTTCTTCAGTAACGCAGCCTTAGAAGGGTCGCTTGGGTTTGCAGACTGCCAGCCAAAGACCTTGTCCAGTTGGATAAGCAAGCGGCTCGGAGACTCGACAGGATTGTCGCGATCCTGGTCCACTAGTCCGCTATAGCCAACTCCTTCCGTGTCAACTGGCGCGGCCATAAGCCGCCTGATTGCGTCGCGCACCGGCATGACAACCCCCCATTTTCTTGTCTTCGGGCATGGGGCCCATGATGATCACTAGGGCCCGACGAGTAGTAGCGTTATAAGTGAAATGCCACTTAATGGTAGCATTCTCCCAGCGATCGATCACGAGCGTCAAGACTGTGCTCCCGAAAGATACCTGACTGGCGCCGCTGCCCAGACCCATCTAAAGGATAATTGAGTATGAAATGGCAGCATGTTCGCCGATCCGTATCAAAGCCAGCGATCCTCTGGTCTTGCCTTGCAATTGTTGCGTGGCTACTGTTCGTCGTAGCCGCGCTTAGCACGTCATCACCAAGTTGGTTGCCGGACGTCGTGTGGTCTATCCTCGCTCTACCTGCTGATGACGGAGTCCTGGAGGCGAGGGGGCAGTTCGGCGACTCGTTTGGCCCTTTCAATGCATTGGTTTCATCTTTGGCATTGGTGGGCGTCATCTCGACGCTCGCGCTCCAACAGACAGTCGCCAAGCAACAGCAGTTTCAGGAGCAACTCTTTCACGCCGTAGCGGCGTATCAATCTCTCCTGGAGAGTTTTGAAACCAACTATCGTACCAAATCTGGGGAGCCAGGCTCTCTCAGAGGTCGCTCAGCGTTACAGAATGCGTGGCAGCACTATGTTGTCGGGCCCTTCTTGAGAAGTTGCAAGGCGCCGGGTATGGACGACGTTGCCCGCAACGTAGGTAGCCTCTTTTTTGGCGAGACAGTGGGCTTTGCAGCGACTCAGGGCGCGATCGAGTCAGTCGACCGACAGGTTGCTGGCTGGCTGTCCACGGACGGGGCGACGGCGGCACTGGAGGTGCTGGGGCAAGCTTGGTGGGCTCTCTATTCCTCCCATAGACACCATCTCGACGCACTGTTTCGCGCATGGTACACCGTACATCGGATACTCAATGAAGCGCCCAACTACAGTGTGACCGTCGATGCACAGCGCCTATACGCGGCTAGTTTCCGGGCTCAAATATCCTGGATAGAGATGGTGTACATGCTAGCAAACCAAAGTGCCTTGCCGCACAACGCGATGTTTCCACGCGCATGCCGATACGCCAACTACTTTTGCGCGTATGACAACCTCGCCACCACAGGCGATGTCACTGTGACCCTGCTTGTGGAGGTGGCGAAAGCACGAAAGGCGAACCCATCCGGCAATGAGCTGACTCGCGCCGCATTCTCGCGCTAACACCGTTAACTTGAACCCAACCAGGTCCCTTCAGCGCAGCGCATCGTCACATGTTCGACGTAAAGGAGCCCCTATGCCTCTGCGCGCCGTGAGCGTCTCTATTCTGCTGATCTTCTGCGTTGCCTGTGGCGACGCATCAGGGTTTCGCCAACCCACCCTCGAGCAACGCCTCGTGTCCGGAAGGGTGATCCAGGTAATCTCCTGTCGTCTCGTGTGGGGTATCGAGCATGGGGAGCGATACGCGAAGCAGGATTCGTTTGCCCTTGAGTACGTCACTTCGCTATCACCTTCGGCACGAGACGAGCTGGATCGTGAAGTCCTCGACGTGTTCGAGTTGATCCGCCCGGTTTCCGAGCAGTGGGGCTTCTCTACGGCATCCGTGGCCGCCTTTCCCTCGCCGGAACGATCCGGGAAGTACGATGTCTTCACCTTTTCGCGGTCGACCGATGGGCGCTGGTCGGTCAGCCGGACGGCGGCCAATGTCTTCAACACGGAATCCGGTCACAAGCCAGGGCACTCATGAGGGGCGAACGCCGATGGGCGCCCTGCCCGGCATGGCAGCGGACTGTCTTCGCTCGCCGCCATGCATGATCGCCCGCATGTCATTCGATAGGAGAGCAGACGATGAGCACAGGCACGATTCGACTTCACCGGGTTCTGCGCGCGCCTCCCGAACGCGTCTACCGCGCGTTTCTGGACGCTGACGCGGTCGCCAAGTGGCTTCCGCCATACGGTTTCACCTGCACGGTCCACCACATGGATGCAAGTGTTGGCGGCGCCTACAGGATGTCGTTCACCAACTTCGCGAGCGGCCGCGCTCACTCCTTTGGCGGCGAGTATCGCGAACTGGTGCCCGCCGAGAAAATCCGCTACACGGACAAGTTCGACGACCCGAACCTGCGCGGTGAAATGCAGACGACGGTAACCCTGAAACCGGTGTTGTGCGGAACCGAACTCGAGATCGTGCAGGAGGGGCTTCCCGAGGTCATCCCGGTCGAGATGTGCTATCTCGGTTGGCAAGAGTCGCTCGCGCAGCTCGCCAAGCTCGTGGAGCCGGAGATCCCGGACCAATAGGCTGACGCCTGGCGAACTTCGCTGGCGACGCGTCGCCGGATCTCAGGCGAGCTTCCGCCGGCGCTCGATGACGAGGCGAATCTGCGAGACGATCGCCGAGACCGAGCCGATGCGGTCCGGCGCAATCTTGCCGTCCACGAAGCGGGAGAGCAGCCAGGCGGCTATCGTGTCGAGTTCTTCCTCGATGCCGTCCAGGCGCTCCAGCGGGACCTCTTTTGCCTCGCGCAGCATGGTCGAGAGTCGCGCGAGGTTCTCACTGCAGGATTTCCACTTCCTCGTAGACCCGGTGGTGCATCGCAATCGCCTTCGCTTCGTCGAGGGCGACGAACTTCGGTGGTTTTCTGGTCGCCTTGACGATCGTCTTGACGGCGTCGCTGATCGCTCCCGGACCGGCCGGTCCCATGACGACGACGGCAGCCACTTTCCTGTCGCGAAGCTCCACACCGAGGTCTGCCGGAGCGATCGTGACGAGATTGGCCGTTTGCCGGCCATACGACTCGACCACCGTGGCGAGGAGAGGATCGATCGTCGCCGCATCACTCGCAATGCCGATCTTCTTGCCGACGAGATCCTTCATCGCCGTCACTGACGAGTGTGCCGAAGCCATGAAAACGAGATTGATCCGTCTGACGATCAGCAAGGTTCCGCCGCTGGCCGCCGCCGGGTGATCGCTTCTGACGACGGCCAGATCGACCTTGCCGTCTTGTAACGCTTCGGCGCTTTCCTGGAGGTTCGCGGTCTCGGTCAGAGCCAGACGGACGCGTGGGCGCTGCTCGGCAAGTTCGCGCCGGAACGCGGCAATGAACTTCTGGCCATCGCTGCCGATCGGGCCGGTGGCGATGCGAATCGTGTAGTTGGGCGAGAACATCCAGGGAGACCAGGTCCACGCGGCGATGACGGCACCGGCGACGAGGATCAGGAATCCGACAATGGCGAGGGTTCTATTCAT
>Ga0209460_1001596_pt1 | contig 12435 bp, 10 predicted proteins | sample EBPBio132013_DNA_FD_185868 | JGI IMG/M metagenome (GOLD analysis project Ga0209460, IMG submission 185868) | Wastewater treatment Type I Accumulibacter community from EBPR Bioreactor in Madison, WI, USA - Reactor 2_5/13/2013_ DNA (SPAdes)... | ecosystem: Engineered > Bioreactor > EBPR >...
CGTCCACCGCTTGCTGCGTCCGTGCGGCCAGTACCACCTTCGCGCCTTCCCGCGCATAAGTCTCGGCAATCGCCAAGCCTAACCCGCGGCTGCTGCCGGTAATAACCGCCACTTTACCTTCAAGAATGCCCATCTTAGTCTCCCGTGCCAATCGGTGTTGGGTCTGCCGCGCCCTTGCCCCGAATCCGGTCGTATGCCCAGATACCTATCGCGATCAGCAGCGCCAGCACGATCATCACGATGTAATAAATCCCCGGTATCGCCACCAACTGCCACACCTTGGTGATGCCGCGTTCCGGTTGGATATACACCACCGCCGCGCCAATGGCATACACTGCGAAGATCAACCACTTCACACGGTTGGAGAGTCCCAACCCGTGCATTTGCACAAGGATGAACACGCCGAAGAAGCCGAAGAAGAACATCGGCCACAGATTGTTACCCTGCACAATTGCTACAATTGTCCCATGTGCCAGTACGATAATCTCCTGCGCCAGCATCCACCACTTGTTCACATGGATGCGTGTCAGGAACAGGCTGCCTTGCACGATAAGCAGGAACGTGTAGAAGAAACCTAGCAAATGCCCGTTGGTTGTCTCCATCGGGTGATACCAGAACGTATAACAGATCGCCCACGCGAACACATAGCCGTGGTACTTCCGCGCGAATGAGATCACCCGCTTGCCAATCGGCAGCCGCTTGCCCACAATTGCCCCGCGCCGGTTGTTCTCCATCAGCATGATCCAGATCAACATTAGAATGACTGACCCCTGCGATGAGAAGATCGACACGTCCTGCGCCAAACCGTCGTACCAGATGTGCGTTTGGACGAAGTGCAGCACCACGAACAGCGCGTTCACCCCCAGCGCCGCCACATTTACACCATGCAAACCCGCCGTGTACTTCGTCACCCGCCGCTGTGCGTACCAGATTAGCCCCCACCAGATCACCTGATGCGCCGCGTATAATCCCCACACGCTTAAACGGGTGATCGCTGTCGGCTCGGCTAACTTCCAGTAATACCAGCTTGGTCCTTGATCGGGCAGCAGCGTCGCCCGTACCGGATCAAGCAGCGGCCCCGCTATAAAAATGATCGCCGTAAACACGAATGCGAACCCCACGCCCCACCACATCGCGCGTATATCCGTGCGCGGCTGGTCAGATTTGCCCCTTGTCTTGACTGCTGTTTCAATCGTTGCCATCGCTCACCCCTCAATAAAATAAACCTGTTAAATCTCTCTCTGCGTTCTCTGCGTCTCTGCGGTTAACTGGCTTTGCTTTTCTCTGTGTCCTCTGTGTCTCTGTGGTTAATCTTGTATTGTCTTTGAATGGTGATTGATTCCTTCCAGCCATGTGTCGATCAAAAACCGCGCCATCGCCGCTTTCGGTTCGCCGTTCAGGAAATGCTCTGGCAAATTGTGTACCCCCTCGATCACCGATAGGAACGCCCCCGCCAGATGCACTGCCTTCGCTTTAGCAGGGGAGTCGTCCGCCAGCCCTTCGTCGAAAGCCCGCTGTAGCGGCGCGATCAACGCCGTAAATGCGCTGACCCGCAGCCTTTCCGCCTCGTGTGCGCTGATCGCGGGCATATCGGATTGCAGCATCCGCCCATAGTTGATGCTCGGTTGCGAAAGCAGCCACCCCGCCGCCGCGTACAACTGCGCTCGCAGGCCGTCACCCGCTTCGTTGATCGCGTTGTCCAACCCGACACGGTGGCGCTCCAATCCGCGTTCGGTGACTTGCACAAATAGCTCCTCTTTACCCCCCGGCGCGTGGTAGTATAGGGAGGCTTGCTTAATGCCGAGCGCATCGGCAATATCACGTAGCGTAACCGCCGCATACCCGCGTTCGCTAAACAGGTGTTCAGCCGTTTGCAGCACACGGTCGCGCGGAGACATTGCAGGTTCAACAACAGTATTCATAACACCTACCTAATATTTGTTAGGTAACATAAGTGTACCAGATTGACTGAAAATAAACTTCACATAAATGGGAGATGAAAGAAATGGCTTACGAAAATATTCTGGTTGAAACCCCTGCCGCTGGCGTAGGTCTCATTCGCCTCAACCGTCCACAGGCGCTGAACGCCCTCAACAGCCAGCTCACCCGTGAGGTGTTCGAGGCGATGGAAGCCTTTGATGCCGACGAAACCATCCGCTGCATCGTCCTCACGGGCAGCGATAAAGCCTTCGCCGCCGGAGCGGACATCAAGCAGATGGAAGGCATTGATGCCGTGACTATGTTTGCCGGACAAGACTTCACCGACTGGGTGCGCCTCACCCGCATCCGTAAGCCGATTATCGCCGCCGTTTCCGGTTGGGCGCTCGGTGGCGGCTGTGAAATGGCGATGATGTGCGACATGATTATCGCCTCCGAAACCGCCAAGTTCGGCCAGCCGGAAATCAACATTGGCATTATGCCCGGTGCCGGTGGTACGCAGCGCCTCACCCGCGCGGTTGGCAAAGCCCTCGCGATGGAAATCACCCTCGCGGATCGCAAGCTCACTGCCGCCGAAGCCCTGCAATACGGCCTCGTCAACCACGTCTATCCGGTCGAAAGCTACCTCGACGAAGCGGTCAAACTTGCCGGGAAGATCGCCACCATGCCCGGTGCAGCCGCCAAACTCATCAAGGATGCCGTCAATAAAGCCGAAGAACTTAACCTCCACGAAGGTCTCAGCTACGAGAAGCGCAATTTCTACCTGCTGTTCGGCACGGAAGATAAGGCCGAGGGCATGAAAGCCTTCATCGACAAGCGCAAACCCGAATGGAAGAATCGCTGATTGGAGTGTGCTATGGCGTTCGCGGCGACAATCGAGCGCGTCCAAACGGAACTGAATACGGTATTTGACCAGCTTGGTTCTTACTTTGATTTACCTGATGCGATTCGCCAAATCCATCCCGCCGCGAACGAATGGTCAATAGACGAAATTCTTGAACACATCACGCTCACGGATCATTTTTTGATGCTGACGTTGCGCACCAGCTTGCGAACGGTGCTAAAGCGCTCCAAGGCTCAGGCCGTGGAAGCGGGCGAAAGTGATCTCGACTCAATCGTCAGAATTGGCGACCCCGATGCGTTTGGCTGGATACGCCCTGAGCATATGGAACCGACTCGCCTTAAACCCATGCGCGAAATTCGTGCCACAATGACAGCCCAGCGCCTTGAATGTTTAATGATCCTCGATCAACTTCCTAACGGCGAAGGTTCGCTTCACAAAGTGAGCATGTCAGTGCAATCGTTGGGTAAGCTCGATATGTATCAGTGGTTATATTTTCTCGTTCAACATGCTAAACGGCATACCGTTGAAATCGAACGTATCTTACAAAGGTTTGCAGCATGAATAGCAACCCCCTCCACATCCTCTACACCTCGAACCTGCGTGGCAGCCTCGACTTACTGCCGCGCTTGCACACCTTTATCCGCTATCTCAAGTCGCTGCCAGTGGATGACGAAGGCGATGTTATGATCTGCGCCGTGCAGCCGCAAACGCCCAGCGTGTACCTGCTCGACCTCGGTAACGCCTGTGCGTCCGACATATGGCACTGCACCGCTACCGATGGTCGCTCTACGCTCATCGCCCTCGACGCGATGGGCTACCATGCTGCCAACGTCACCAACGCCCTCACACCAGAATCCCGTACCCGCCTCCGCGATAACCTGCTTGGTATGGCGCTGGTCGATACCGCCTCCGCTTGGACGCACGAAAACATTGAATTCACCGCTAATGTGACCGATAAATCTTTCACACCTCGCCCTGAGGGAGAGGCTGCGAGCGTCTTTAGCGAGCGGGGGGTGAGGGCTGGACTGATGATCTCGCTCACACCTGCTGCCACCACCCACATCACCGATAACACACTGTACCTCGCCGATCTCACCGTGGGACAGGTTGGCACGGCGCAGGTCAGCTTCATCACCGGCGCACCCCGCCTCACCGCACACGCCGTCTTCGACGTGCCGCTCACAACCGCCCCTGACCCGACCATCGCTGCTGCCATCGACTTCATCCAAAGCGAGGCACGCTTTTACAGCCGTAACCAATCCACCAACTAAACGGTCAAACGCATCTCTTGTAGGGAATGGTCTGTGAGCGTGTGTAAAAGATTGATTTCTGGAGTAGTGACGCGATAATGCTATTTTAGTATTTAACGCGGAATACCACTCTAGGTATTGTCCCCCTCGCCCTGAGGGAGAGGCTGATGGTGGAGTGAGCCTGCGAACGTACCATCGTGGGGGTGAGGGTTTATGCGCCAACCCCCACCAAAGGTTTGCATATTCGGTGATGCCCTGCTAGAGAGTTGGTAAGCGAGAAAATTATCAGCGAGTTCTCACTCAAAACAATAACTACCAACTCTTTAGAGGTGCATCACCGAAAAAACAAACCCAACTCGAACGGAAAACTCGACGGAGTGGAACTTTTGTGCTATAATGACTTTTGTATTCTCTTGGCGATTTGGCGGTTAAATTGCATTTCTCTGTATTCCTCTGCGTCTCTGCGGTTAAGCTGCATTTGTCTTTACTTGTAACTTGCTACTTGAAACTTGCAACTACTCTCGGCGGCATTCTCCCTCACATCCGCCGAAGTGCATGCGGCGGCGGTTACACGGGAACAATCCGCTGAAATGCGAAAATTCAGCGCCGCGCTCCCTCACTTCTGCCGCCACAAAATCTCACTTCAGCGGATGCACGGGAGACTCCCGCCAGCCATTTCGGCGGGAAATATGCGAAAATGTGCAATTTGTGCAGTTTGAAACCTTAGCGAATAAAAACAGCCCCGTTTAGACCGGAGCTGTTTATAACCTTCTCTCTATGTCTCTGCGATCTTTGCGGTTAAAAATTACCCACTGGCCGTCGTTGTGGTTTGCGCCGCGCCAATCCACGTCATCGGGAAGGCGAAGCGTTGGTTGCTCACCTTGCCGTCCACCACATCCGCGCCCGTATAAAGCGTGGTCGTTGAACCGTCGTTCAGGTTGATGCTTACCAGATTGGTATACGGCTGCTGGGTCGTATCCGAGGGGATTTGCCAGTCGAGCAGGGCAACCGTGCTGCCGTCCGGTGAAATCGTCAAACCCTTACCGAAATGCCCACGCGCAATCCGCGAGTCGCGTCCGTTAGCCGTCTCAATCGCGATCAACGAATTACTCGCCGTGTCTGCACCGCCGACCACCGCCAGCAATCGACTGCTGTCCGGTGTGAACGCGAGGCTGGACACCGTATCGCCCGTGCTGCCCGCGCTCACCATAATCGGCGCGACCGCCGGGTCAGTCAGGCTCCATACGTATAAGCTGTTCTCGCCGTTCGGGGAAGTTACTACCGCAGTCAGCCAGTTCCCATCCGGCGAAACACGCGGGAAGGCATTCGGCGCACCGTTGTAGGTTGCCGCAACCACCTGCTTATCAAGGACATCCGCCAAGGACAGGTTCTCGACACTCACGCGCTTCAAACCAACCGTGTTGGCTGTGATGCCGTCCGGCACGGTGAACAACGCTTGGTCGCCTTCCGGCGAGAGGTAAATCCGGTTGCTCCGCGCGAACGAGGCAAATGCCCCCGGCTGCGACGCGCTGGCCGCTAAGGTTGCGCTGCGGTCTGCCGGATCAACCGAGTAGAGCTGCCAATTGGTCGTGGTATCCCCACTCTTGCAGCGGTGACCGAGCACCAGCAGCAGCTTGCCATCTGCCAGCCCCGCGATGGACGCGCTGGTGAACTTGCAATCGTCACTGGCAGGGTTCAAGGTCGCCACTTCCTGCTGACCACTGCCGTTCCAAACCATGATCGCCGCTTCATCGGCTTCGTTCTGGTCGTTGGTAAAGAAGCTGACGAACGCCGCGCCGGTTTCCGTCAGGTCGAACGCGGTCACATTTTCGTACGAATAAACCTCGCTGAAGTCGCTGGTGCTGGCGATGTGCAGGAAGCCGTCCGCGAATTCGCTGGTGGCTGCGTCGCCCTCATACGAGATATAGCCCAACTGTGAACCGTCTGGCGAGTACTGGAAGGTGCCGCCCCCCAAGCAGGTGAGCGCTTGTACGTCGCTGACCTTCACAGGGGTCTCGCCCTCGTGCATCGCGTACAGGCTGCCCTTATCCAGTCCCACGTAAAAGGCGTAGGTGCTGCCGTCCGGTGAAAGCGCCGTATCCCCGCACGACTCCACCCGCGAAACCTGCGCCGGAAGTTCCAGCACGGTTTCGGCCACACCGTCACTGCCGAGGTAAGCAAGCTGCCCCGGTTCGGAAGCACTTTGGCTGCCGGGTGCTGCGCCTTTCGCTACCCAAACCAGCAGCGGTGCTGATGTCGTTTGAAGGGCTGCGGCTTGGATCGAATTGGTTTCCGGTAAGATAGCTTGTTCAGTCGGTGCGCCGGATTGTGTGAACGCGACTGCCAGCATGACAGCGATAAGAATAAACGCGGCGACTAAAAATAATAGCCCCCATTTCAGTTTGTTGGATTGGCGCGGTTCCGGTAGTGTGGCAGTCGTCATATATTCGGCCTTTTGTTGTGCAAGTACTACTCTCAACTATACTCGAATTTCGCTTGCGCCAACGCATAGTACCTTAAGGCTATTTCTCGCTCAGTCTTAATTCTACTTGCCGAGCAAGACTTCCGCGATCATCTCCACACTGTCCCGCCCGAAAGCCTCGCACCCCGCCGCGAGCAAACTGTCGATTGTGGTATCCGCCCCAATCGTATCCTTAAACGGCAGCTCGACGATCAAGCTGGGGCATTTAAACCGCCATGCCACATAATCAATCGCCATGCCAGTATCAGCCGGTTTCGGAAGCGGGTCGTTTTCGTTCGCCGGAATATCATAAATCGGGTCTGGCCCATACTCGGCGTACCGTTCACGAACGAAGGTTTCCATGCCCTCTTGCAGGGGTTTATTGTCTTCAACGATCAGTTCGGCGTGCGGCTGTACCAACCACACATACTGGCTGGCCTCGTCCCCATGAATGTCGTAGAAGAAATCGACCCCTTCGGCCTCCATCACTCTGAGGATTGCGCCCACTTCCACCGATTTCGGCTCGACTCCCTGCTTCCAATCGCGGTTGAGGTCGATTCCGGCTGCGTTCGCCCGCAGGTTGCCGAAGGCGCTGCCGTCGGGGTTCACATTCGGGATGCAGAAGAAGGCAATGTCGGCTTCAAACAACTGCTTGACCAGTTCATCCTGCCCGTCCGCTAACCGCCGCATCAGCCCGTCGATGCAGTATTCCGCCATCGGTTCGCCCGCGTGCTGCCGCGCGATCACCCATGCTTTGCGTTTCGCGTTTGGGTTGCCGAAAACGATCATCTCCACCGGACGATTGTTGGGCGTGTTTACGATCAGCCGCCGTTCGCCAGCCTTCGCACAGTCATCAAGTAGTTGTTCACGCTGCGCCTCGAAGTACGGGACAAAGAAGGTATAAGTCGTGCTGGTTTGTGTGGCGCGGTGACGGATCGTCAGCTTGCCTTCGGTGTAGCAGGTTTGTACACGGAACCAATCCGTTCCGTTATACGAGGCGAGGGCGCGGTAGCCGTTCCACGCATGGGGATAGCTGGCGACTTTGGCGTTCGCGAGCGTAAACGTTCGCAGCTTGCCGGCTTCCCCCGTGACCCGAAAGTGAAACCACTGGAAGTATTGTGCGTTGCTATCCGGGCGAATATTGATAACCGCTTCGGTATCCGAAACCTGCTCAACAATCGCATTCCCGCATTCAAAATCCGCTTCAATCCGCATGATGTCATCCTACTTACAATCGCCAATAAAATTATCCGCCCAAGCAATCGGTTCCTGCGTTCCCCAGTTTCGTACCGTCAAAGACCATCAACGTTAGGAAGCCGCTGGCGACATACACCTGTTCCGCCGCGTCCACCTTGAGCAGCCGTGCAGCGGGATTGGTCGCGCGTCGGCCTCCGGCGTACAGCCCAACTTGCTCAACGAGGGTTCCGTCGGCTGCGTTGATGGCGTTCAACATGCCATCCACGTCGAGTGTATACAGCAGGCAGCCGTTTCCCGCAGCCAGCAGCGGCTCGTCAAATTCGCCTTCGCGCGGGTATTCCGCTCGCCAACGGGTTTGCCCATCCGTGCCAATCGCAAGCAGTACCCGTTCGCTGTCACCCCAGTAGATGTATACGTTGCCAAGCGCGTCTGATGTAAGCCGCGCTGTTGGTTCAACTCGTTGGGGCAGGGTCGCAATCGCTTGAACTTGGCCTAAGTGTATATGCATCAACTCCTGACCATCGAGTACCAGCCAGCGTCCATCCGCCTCAGGGCTGACGAGCGGTGCGTTTTTCAACTGCACAGCGTTTGGCCCTTGCCCCTCGGCGTTCATGGTTTGCCACGTTACCCCGTCACTCGTCTCGACCGCGAAGGCCAGTTCACTGCCGTTCCCGCCGAAGTACACCACCTCGCCGTTTGTGGGCAGTGTCCAGATGAGCGTTCCTGCCGCGCTGTAGGCGTTGAGGCTGCCGTCCTGCATCAGGAAGATAATCCGTTCCCCTAACACGACGAACGGTGCTTCAACACTCGCGACATTCCAGATCGAGCCGTAACGCCCGCCTTCCAGTGTCAGCGCTTGCCCGCTTTCGGTATGCACCACTACACGGTCACCAGAGAGAGCGGCGATCCCGTTGATGTCGCTGTCGGTTTGAATTTGCCACAGGAGTTGGTTGGGTGGCATCATCGCGCTGACCGTTGTCTCGCTGGCAGTCAGATATGCGCCATTGTCCATCTGGGTCGGCGGTAAACTGGCGACTGTATCAAACGAAATCGCTTGCACGAAAGCCGGTTTGAATTTTGCCCGCCACAGCGCGATAAAATCCAACGGGTTATACCAGCCACCATCAAGCGGATTATTACTGACATAGCCGGGGCCACCTTCGCGGGGCAAGATTGTGCGAAGTTCGAAATGCAGGTGTGGCCTCCCGCGGGAAGGCCATCCAACCGCCGCGATAATTTGCCCGCGTTCAACGCAGGTGCCGACCGCTGGTAAACGGATTGTATCGGTTTCTTCCACATGCCCGTACAGGCTGTAGGCGCGGGTGCCGTCAGGGAAGTCATGCGAGACGATGACCACACCTTTTTCGGTGTCCCAGCCTGCCGTATCGGAGTACGTAACCATACCACGTGCGGCTGCCATCACCGGGTCGTACCAGCGGTCGAAAGCGAGGTCGAGTCCAGTATGATTCCCGCCGAAGTTACTGCGGAAGCGACCGAAGTCATCGTAGCCACTCTCCAACTGATCGACCGGATAATCAATGGCATCGACGACACCGCAGTCTGCGACCTGCGCTTGCACGGCCTCGTGAGAACTAAACGACAAACTCACGGCGAGCAGCAGGAGAACTGCCGGATGTAAACACTTCCGCCACTGCACAAAGCTTACGTTACTGGTCATAAGCCGCCCGCGTGTTGAATGTCGTGCCAATGCAGGTCATTGTGGAAGATGGTGAAAAACAATATTTCTCGCAGGGTGATCGTGCCAAGCGCGGGGTGCGGAAGCTGTAAACGGTCGAGTTCGGCTTCGCTCCGCCGTGCCGCGCCGTCAATCAACTTGGCGTTGCTTTCGTCCCATGACTGGAGTAAGTAGCCCCGCGTATCAGTCACGCCATCGGGAAATCGGTAAGTTACGGGGGTCACAGGCGAAAAATCTTCGGCGCGTATCCCTTCGTCCAGCCGCTTCTTGTAGGCCGCGACAACCTCACTGTACGAGCGAGAAGGCTGTTCTGAAAGACCGAACATACTTTGTAACTGGTCAGCCGGAAAATGGATGGCTTTGGCTAGCGGTTTGATGCTCAAGAGCAGGTGTTTGAGATAACTTTCTGCCGACCACTCGGACTCCGTTCCGTCTGAGAATTGTCTATCGGATAGTTGGCGTAAGTTGTTGGTTACACCGTGGCTGATCGTTTCGAGGCGTTGAATTATCTCGTTTTGAGTTTGTGGATCACTCATCGTATAACCTTTTATCGTTTGGACAGCATCAAAAATAACACGGGTACATTAGGCGTTGTAGAGTATTTTCAGCCGCCGACGTTCCGTATTTGCCAGTAAGTCGGTCGAATCCGAGAATTGGTCGATTGAACCGATGTTCACTGGAATACTTTTTACGGCCTCGTCATGAATCTGTGCTTTGATCGCCGCCGCGAAATGATCTCCGTGAATGACCTTGAAGGGTCGCCCGAAGTAATTACTCACGCGGGTCGGCAGCGCTTCGGTAATGTCCAGCGCGTTGTGCATCTCAGCAAGTGCCTCGTAGGCTTGGGACAGGCTTTGTTCGCGCTCACGCCATGATTGCGCCAGCATCACCGACCGCAGCATCGGGGAAAGCTGATTGGCGCACTTCAGTTGAGCAAAGGCTGTGCCGAACCATTTGGGATAGGGTGCGTGCTGCTTTTCCATCAAGAAGCACAGCCGCATGATGTCGCGCACCAGCCGCGTCGCGATCACCTGCGAACCGATTTCGTCACCAACCGAGCCTGTACGACCGACGAAGGCTTCTTCTTGTGCGATTCGTGTCCAACCCGCCGCTAAGAGATATAACCACACATCATGCGGATAGTAGCGGAATGCCTCACGCGCCGCCTCTAGGCCAAGTTCATCGTGGTAAACCGCACCGGCTGTAAACGCCCGCAAGTTTTGCGAGGGTATGGTGAGCCAGTCGGCAGGGGTTAAGGTACTGCTGTACTCAAGGCCAAATTCCTCGCCAAAGTAGCGGTTAAACGTCCACAATTCGACGCGGTGGTTAATCGGGCGGGTCGTCGTTGTTGCCAGCAACTGTACGCCGTTATCATCGGGGTTCGGCGGGGAAAAGTGTGTGGAATAACCGCGAAATTCAAACGGCAGTTCATGCCCGAACTGTTCGCTAATTGCCTCATGATGTTGGGCATAATCGACTTCGCTCAGGAACAACATCACCCTCGGCCCCCAATGGTGATCGCTGGACATGACGGTATCGAATCCCAGCACTTCCGAACCGCTGCCGATGACTGCCGCGCTGTAAGCTAAACCCTGCCAGTGGCGATCTAAAATCGGGCGAACGGCTTCATGATAAAACCCTTCGCTCAATTTCAACCCCGGTATGAACTCCGGCATTTTGTCACCTCTTAACCCCGTTTCCTAAAAGGGAGGTCATTATAACCTTAGCAGCCAACTCTGTAACCTTCCCCTTCAAAACTTGTAATACAATGATTACAAATGAAGTGAAACAGTCCTGATGCCCGCTATCGAAGTTTTAGCTTCGTGTGAAAGCTGCTTATGAATCTGCCTGTCGTTTCGCGGGTTGCGCCCGTTCTAACCACTCCAATAACCATCTACCAGTATCGGATTCCGTATACCCTTGCAGTGGTTGTCACCGCGTTGGTTTATTGGTCGGTCGGGAAAATTGGACTTCAGTTCGCCATCCTGCATCATAATGTCTCGTTGGTGTGGGCAGCCGCTGCGTTCGCGCTGGTCATCCTCATATTTGGCGGGCTGCGGTTATGGGTCGGCATCACGCTCGGTGCATTTTTCGTCAACTTAGGGACGGGTGTTACATTTCCGGCGGTTATGATGATCGCTCTGGGCAACACGTTGGGCGCAGTCGTCGGCGCTTATTTGCTGATGCGTTGGCGGCCTAAACCGATCACATTTGAAAAAGTTCTTGACTTACTCTATTTTGGCATCAGCGCTCCCCTGATTGGGGCTTTCATCAGCGCAACGATTGGTACGTTAGCCCTCGTTTTAACCGGCTCAATTGCCGGTCAAGCTGTTTCGCGCATCTGGCTCGAATGGTGGATGGGGGATTCGATTGGCATTTTGGTGCTGGGGCCGGTGCTGCTGCTCTGGGGTATAAACCCGAAGCTCGGCAGCCGAAATCAGCGCTGGCTCGAATTAATCGGCGTGTCGTGTGGGGCGGTAGTGGTCAGCTTCATCATTTTCGCCCGTGACAATTCCCCTCTCACCGACTATCCGCTCATTTTCCTCATCTTTCCGGTTTTGATTTGGGCGGCGCTGCGTTTTAGTATTCGAACCAATGTCACGGTATGCCTTGTCATTGCACTGGTTTCCGGTATCGGGATTGCCAGCCAACCAGAAAGCCTATCGGTTGATGATCTCCACCGCCAATTTGTGTACTTGTGGACATTTATCGCCGTGACCAATCTTTCGGCGATTGCACTTACGGCTATTACCACCGACCGGCGGCGTATCGAGGTTGAGCTTGCCCGCGAGCGTGATTACGTGGTGCAGGTCATGAACGCGATGGCGCATGGTGTCGCGGTAACAGATTTAGATGGGCGCTTTGAATATGTGAATCCGGCGTATGCCCAGATGCTCGGCTATCCTCAAGAGGCATTGGTGGGCAAGCTGCCGGGTGAAGTGCTTTCGCCGGATGAACGCGCCATCGTCAGTAATACCGCTATCCGTATGACTTCGGATTTACGCACAGTCTACGAAACCCGTTTCCACCGGCAAGACGGTACCACGCT
>Ga0209460_1001612_pt1 | contig 12305 bp, 15 predicted proteins | sample EBPBio132013_DNA_FD_185868 | JGI IMG/M metagenome (GOLD analysis project Ga0209460, IMG submission 185868) | Wastewater treatment Type I Accumulibacter community from EBPR Bioreactor in Madison, WI, USA - Reactor 2_5/13/2013_ DNA (SPAdes)... | ecosystem: Engineered > Bioreactor > EBPR >...
CCGCCCAGCAGTCATGTTATCTGCTCTCAGGACAAGCGCCGCTTCTCGAAGAAGACAGAGGTAGGGCGTGATGCCCCAACTGAACATCCGCTCGGGTTGGCAATCCAGCCCGCCCACCCTCGATAACGGCCCCTAACCGGCTGGGCGCATTTCAGGCAGGTCCCTAGGCCATCCCCGATAAACATCCCTAACCGACCCCGCCACGCGCCTCATCCGGTGCGACAAGTCCAGACCGTCGGCCGGCGCATCACGTCGCCAGGAGTTGGCGTATGACCGGTAGAGCTCATCAAGCTACCCATCCCCGCCCCACAAGGTAGTCCTTCAGCTACCCGCCTAGCAGGCTGCTGAGAAGCCATCTACTACGCAAGATGGCGACGCGGTCTTGCCCCCTGCTTCCCTTCTGGTGATCGTGTCCGACCACCGTCTCACCTGTTGCGCCTGGCCACGGTGTCGCCGCCCTACCCCACGGGCGGCTCATCCATGTACATCAGCAAGTCCCCTGGCTGACAGCGGAAGTATCGGCACAACTTGTCGATGATGTCTGTCCCTACATTGGTCCCAGGCTGATTGAGCACCTTGGACAAGGTCGCCCGATGGATCCCGGTGCCCTCGGCGACTTCGGTCAGGGGCACCACGCGCCTTTCCTTGAATGCCTTGTCGGCGATGAGCTCGGAAAGACGGAATCGGATCATCATGAACACTCTGTAAATAATGTGGCCTACAAGCGCCATCTGGTGCTTGCACACGACGGATGTCGCCCATTATCGTCGCCAACAGTCGCTTATCCGCGACATCCGTTGACCATTGGCGACAACCAGGGGGTCGCATGCAAACTTACCTGACGGCTGACGAGCTGGCTACCCACGCCCCCCACCTGCCTGCGACGCCCGGGGACAGGCCGACCACGCTCGAACGCGCCGCACGCCAGGGAGTGGCCCCGTGATCGACCTGACCGCGCCCCAGCTCTCCCAGTTCCGCGCAATCCTGCTCGGCACCATGGACCAGTACCGCCCCGACCAGCCTGGAAGGGTCTGGACCCTGCACAACGGGCCCGACAGCTTGCAGTGCCTGATCCCCTGCTCCGGGCTGCTCTACCGACTGCTGTCCAGTCCCCTGGAAAGCCTGGGGTTCCAGTTGGCAGGTTGGCCCGCTACGCAAGAGGCGACCTTGCCGGTGGTGGTCGGGGCGCGGCCGGACGCTTTCGGCAACGACTCCCTGGACCTGCTGCCGGCGGACATCTGCCCGGTACCGGACGTGCATGGCGACACCGTTGCCTTGATCTGCCAGATCATGACCCCGCCGCTGCGCGGAATGGTCGAAGCGGTGTTCCAGGACAGGGAGGTGGTGTCCAGGTACTGGACGATGCCGGCATCGGCACGCCACCACCATGCCTTCCCCGGCGGCCTTGCTGCCCACAGTCTGGAGGTCGCCCAGGACATGGCCGGCCAGGCGGCCCTGGAAAGCCACGAGCGCGACCTGTGTATCGCCGCGGGCCTGCTCCACGACATCGGCAAGGTCTGGTCCTACACACCGGACATGTTCCTCAACGCCGCCGCAAGGGCGATGGGGCACGAGCTGGTCGGCCTCTGCTGGATGGAACGTGAGCTCAAGACCCTGGAGAAGGAATGGCCGGATGGCGCCTATGCCATGCGCGTCCTGCTCAGCGGCGTTAGCCGGATGCGAAAGGACGGGTCCATGCCCTCTGCTCTGGTGGCACGCCTGAAGGCGGCCGACCAGCACAGCTGCGAGCAGGAGCGGCATGCACGAACCCCGAGCCGGATCTGGACCCCGACGCAGTGGCAACCGCGGGTCAACCCAGATGAAATCGGCTCAGGTGGCCAACGGGGCGATCTGGCTTTCGACTGACAGTATCGGTCTGCTGGGCTGATCCCGTCGCATTGACCGACACGATGGCACGCCAGAGTTGCGTACACCCCCAGGCTTCGTTGTCCTCTGGCGACAACGCTGTGGGGAATGACAAGGAAATCAACCAAAGGCAAACTTGGCTCGCTTCGATCGATGGCTGATCTGGCGTAGCTTGAAATGACCAGGGAAGACCCGCCTGCCATCGAGAGCCTTCCCATGGACGAAACCATCCTTGCCGCAAGACCTATTCCATATGGCCACAAGCCAGGAGGCGAGACCAATTGCGGATTGATCGACCGCCGCAGGCTGAACAATGGCCGCTTGGCCGAGGTCCCACTTTGGAAATGTCGGCTAGCTGCCGCCCACCCTTTCAGCATGCGACATCACCATGTACTTGCAACCACACCAAAGGACGAACACCCGTGCGTACCATCCTTGCCGTGATGACTCTCCTGGTAGCGACGCTCAACACCCCCGCTCATGCAGATGACATCTGTGATCTCGATATCCTCGAAAGCTCAAGCCAGACGATCGTTGGCGAGAACCCCGAACGGCAGTGGGTGAACTTCAGCCGCACGGACGCGGAAGGATCGGGGTCACGAGTGATAGCCAAGGACGAGCCCATTTTCTCGGCAGACTTCCAGAAAATGAGTGAAGCATCATCGCTACTCGTGCCAAACTCTTTTGCCTTCAGGTCGAAATGGCCCCTGGGGCCGAGGCCAAACTTCAAACAGGGGATGTCCCTGCCAATAAAGACCGTGTACACGGTTCCTTCGGGCGAACGCTTCTATATGTTCTATGCCCCGGGGGACAACGAACTGTGGATGTTTGCAAGGCCCGATGGAACGTTGTGCAACAAGGTGATCAACGCATCTGGCGGAACCTATGTATTCATGGTTGGCGAGTATGCAAGCAATCCGTCGACCAAACTCCGCTCGGCGACAGAGACTGACGCCAATGTTCCCGTGAAGCTGCGAATCATCTATCTTGGCGCATCCGGTGGAATTGCCAGCTTCCGTACCATCTTGAGCAGGGATGGCAGGATCCTGGAGACTCAGGAGGTCCAGTACGATCAGACAGCGACGAAGCTGGCGATCGCTGGCATGGAAATCCCGGTCTCAAATATGACGTCCAGTTCAGTGACCGTGGGAGAGATACCCCTCAACAGCAAGATTGCGTGGAGTGCCTACTGGAGTGCGCTGTTCAATAAGTGAGCCTTGGAATCGCATAAGGCATGGTGACATCCAGCCAATACTCCGTTCTTTCCGAAGCAGGAAGGATGAGGGTGTAATCTTTGAACCATGTGCTACTCCGCTATGATCGTGTCCGATCTGCTGAAGCTGGAGCGCCACTATGGCGCCCAGGTTGACGACGCCTTCTACGCGCAGACCGTCGAGCGCCGGTGGTGGGATGGCCTGGCAAAGATGCCCAAAGCATTGGACGACGCCCTGCTCGACCGTGGTGGTCCTGCGGCTGACTGGATCGGGAAGCTGAGGAAGCGTCGGGCCGATGAACTGACCCAGGAGCTGTTCACCCAGAAGCGTCGGGTCGGCGACGCCGAGCGCGCCCTGCAGGTCAAGGAGACAAAGAAGGCTCGCGAGGACGTGCGGATCGGCACGGACAAGATGGGCAAGATCCAGGTTGCCCTTGACGACCTGCGGCGCAAGGAGCCAAAGGACCGTGATTTCCGGATCTATCCGGGCATGCACACCTCGGTGATCGTCTCGCAGGGCGGCAAGCGGATCATCCGCCCGATGCGCTACCAGTGCCGCCCTGCCGGCAAACCTGCCTCGTATGATCGCCGCTACCCGGGCACCTACAACGCCAGACGGGACAATCTGGAAGGCTTCTGGAAGGGCCAGTTCGGCTACACCCACGGAGTCATGGTCGCCACCCGCTTCTACGAGAACGTGGAAGGTGGCGACGGCAAGAACCAGGTCATGGAGTTCACCCCGCGCGACCACGAGCCCATGCTGATCGCCTGCCTGTGGTCCCACTGGACCGACCCCAAGGGTCAGGAGCCGGAACTCTTCAGCTTTGCAGCCATCACCGATGAGCCCGAGCCAGAAGTGGCAACGGCCGGCCATGACCGCACGATCATCAACATCAAGCCCGAGCGCCTGGACGCCTGGCTCAATCCAGACCCGGCCGACCTGGCTGCGCTGTACGCGATCTTCGACGACAAGCGGCACCCGTACTACGAACACCGCAAGGCGGCATGACGAACGTGTACGCCCGTCTTGTCGCCATCAGGCACCTGCATCTGCAATGAGGGATCGACCATGAAAGAGTATCTGAAGCTACGTGCGCGGGAGATCCTGAAGACGCTCAGGGTCGATGGCAGCCAGATCGAGTCGCCCCTGCTGTTCCAGCCGAACCTGAAAGACCATAAGCCGCCCAAGGTCGTCCGGCCATCGCCGGCCATCCGGCAGATCATCCAGGCCCATGCGGCCTTGACCAGGAGATAGCGCAAACTCTCCCCTCAGGCGGACACTTCCAACGTAGATACCCTGGCGTGATGGTTGCGGTACTCGGTCGGCGCCATGCCGCCGAGGGCGTTTTGGGGTCGGTGCTCGTTGTAGTCGATCAGCAACTTTCAGGAGGCCTCGCGCACGTCCTCGAGCCGGGTGAACAGGTACTGGTGCGTTTTTGGAATCGGAAGCCCATGGCCGATCACTCCAATCCGGTGAAACGCGCATGCATTCCGTATCCGCGCCACAACGGCACCGGCGCCTCTTCATCGGACTCGAATGGCTGGTCCACGCTGGCTATGGCGACCGAGGCAAAGTGCCCGGTAGTACTCAACTTGCCGCATCCGGCGGCGATTGCCTGCCAGTTGCTCGGTCGCACTGCGCAGTAAGCCGGAAACTTGGCGGAGCGCACGACGACCCATTCCGGCCGCTTGGTCTCGCCGACGAACCAGATTGAGGGATCGACCTCGGGGCTCCCCTGCCAGGACATCAACTCAAAGCCCTGCTCCACCAAGTACCCGCGGACCACCTGGATGGCCATGTCATGGACCTCCCATGGCGACATTTCGATCTTCTGGTCAGTGATCAGTGCGACCGGGTCGATTGGCTTTCTGGTCTCTGCGTCCAACAAGCCCCATCCCGGCATGTTCGCCACCCATCCACCACCGAAGAGTTTCTTCTTCATCGGCAGGATGCAGGCACGACCATTGGCACTTCTGGCCGCCGTGATCGCCCCCCGCGGGTTGCCGGGACCCTGCACCTTCCCGTCAACATCAACGACGCGGACGAAGAACAACTGGTTGCCGAGCCGGAAGGACAGGTGTTCCAAGAACGGCGGATAGGGATGGGCCCGCAGCCAGGACTGGATACCACCGTCCACCTGCTTGCCCAGATGAATGCCGGCAGCCTTCCAGCAAGGAAAGAACGCCTCGGACATTTCATCCATTTCGATATCGGACATACTGCTCCTCAGTGCGGGCTGCAACGGTTCATGGACACTTCGGTCATTGCCATGAATCATGGCCCCTGGTTTATGCAAAAGGCTGGGCGGTCCACCTCGCCGATCATGTCGACACCCTACTCTGCCTCTTGCCTGCGCACGGCAAGGCGAGCCTCCTGATCGTCTGTCAACCCGGCACCAACTCCCTCCTCGGATAGCTCCTCCAACAGGCGGCATGCGTCTTCGACCGTACATAGTTCGATGGACGATTCCGCCAGGTACTGATGGATATCGTCATGAAGCGCAGGGTCGATCAGATCCCACAACCCCTCAATTCCGGGTTCGCCTGGACGGTCCGCGAGCAGGAGTGCATCCAGGGCCGCACGCAACACCTGGCGGATCTGCGCCACGCGCCCGGGAGAAAGCGACTTCCTTGCAGGCCTGCGGGGTGCTGCTGGTGCAGCGGCTTCAGCGCAGGTGCGCTGGAATCGGGGTATGTCCATGTAGAAGCACAGATCCACGTCCGCAGACGGAGCCCGATAGGCCGCCCCCATCATTGCCGCCGGCTTGAGGTAATGCTGCAACACCATTCCTTCCGGAACCATGTGCGCCACCGGAAAGACCGTTGGCATGCCATCGGCCTTGTCCGCCTCCGTCCGCACCTTGACCAGCACCGCTGAGGTTTCATCGGTGATCAGGCCAAAGTGCAGCGCCAGCCGGGACCGTTCATCGGTCCCCGCGTGCAGCCAGGCCGTGTGGCCCGCCAGGGCACGCAGTGCAGGCACGTTTTCCGGGCCGTCCAGCAGCATCCCCGGGATCTCCAGATCCGATGCCAACCTGATGCGCGGCCTGGGGGATCGCCCGGACGGTAGCATCGCGATGGCCGTCACGGCGTCGCCCGGGTAGGTCGCGCCCAGCGGCAGCGGACGCACCTGGTCGCCACCCCAATCGATGTGGACCGACAGCGGCCCGGCTTCGCGTGCCCGCCGGAGCTGGCGCATCACCGCTTCATCGATGGGTTCGGCCGGGACCGCCCGCTCCAGAACTGCGCTCGTGCTGGCGGCCAATGGCCCAAGTACATCTACGCCGGCGCTGCTGCTCACCGCGACAATGAAGATCCGGATCCCAGCGACAACAGCACGGGCCTGGACCCGTTCGACCGCACGCGGTTGCACGGCGCCGTCCGTTACCAGGATGATGGCCTGGGTACGGCCGGAAGCCTGCCCAAGCACACTGAGCGCATCGATTGAACGATCCAGGGCCTTGCCCATCTCGGTGCCCCCCAGATCGGCGTTGATCGTATCCGCCAGGGACACCATCGCGTCGCGCACACGCGGACTTGCCTTCAGGGGGCGCCGGAACAAGGGCACGATCTGGCTGCCAAAGCGCATGACCTGGATGCGGTCCTCGTCCTGGAGGACTTGCGCGACGGCGCGCAGGGCGTCACGCGATTGTGCAATGGCATCGCCACTCATCGAGCCGGAGCCGTCCAACACCAGGCACAGGTCACAGGGCCCGGCCACGCGCAGCCGGTTCGGCGTGGTGAAGGTGAGCACGCCGATGGCGGCATCGCCATCGGCTACCAGACGGCCTTGCGCGCTGAAGTCGGCGGGAAGATCGAACACCAGCACCAGGTCGCGATCGAGCATGGCCTGGTTCAGCCGCAAGTACTGCCCGGCGCCATCGGTCTCGAAGCGTGCCCCATGGGTGGCGCAATTCACCGGCGACCGTGCCAGCAGGCCCGTCACCCGGATCGTGGCTTCCAGCGGGTGCTCCACGGCGAATTCATGCCTGGGCTTATGGAGGTCATCCAGCAAGCTGCGTCCATAGCGCGGGCGATGCACCAGTGGGAGGCTGAAACGTGCGGTTCCGTCGGCGGTGAAAAGCGCAGCAGCAAAGCGCAATACGATCTCGCCCTCCTCGCCCGGCTTCAGGTTGCCGAGGTTGACGCACAGCATCCCCGGCTCCAGACGCTCAAGCAGTACGGCACTGTCGCCATCGGCGACGGCGTCGTCGTAGTTGCGACTGGCCTGCTGCCTGGGCAGGACCTGGGCAAGCCGTTGCTCGCCGGCCAAGGTGGCTTCCATCCCCATGAACGCCGAATCCAGTGGCACCGGGAAAGAATAGACGGCCTCGATCGAACGGGTGGTGTCATTGCGGAATACGTGGCGCAGTTCGTATTCGGCAACCAGATCGGTGATGGTGACGTGCAGCGCGCTTCGGGCAAGCGGTGTGGTTGGACGGGTACGGGTCGAACGGTTCATGTGGAAGGATCCCCTGTGTTTGCGTCAGTCGTGGTTCGGTCCGGATTCCGGCGAATGCGGATCGCGCAGCGCTTGATATGCGTCTTGCACCGAGCGGAACAGCGATCGCAGCTGGGCCTGGGTCAATCGGGCCCGCTCTGGCGCCACCACCAGTTCCAGCCCGTCGGCCACAATCAGGTGGGAACGCACTTCGATCGCCCCGGGGCGCGCAGGCTCCACGGGCGGCTCGCTCCGTGCCTGGAGCAGCCCCGCAATGGCGTCCAGCGACAGCCCGGCCTCCTGCCATTGCCGGATCCTGAGCAGATCGGCGAGATGGGACTCCGTGTAATAGGCCCCCCGCTTCTCCCCTTCCGGGCCAGGCAGCAACCCTTTCTGGATATAGAAGCGCACGGTGCGACCTGGAACATCCGCACGCTCGCCCAGTTGTTGAAGGCTCAGTTTCATATAAGACACCAGTACTGTCACAATCAGTGTCCGTTATATGTGTACAGGTGTCAACCGTTTGCCCCAGCCTGGCCGCTTGCCATCGCAGTGATTGAGACGGGGTCCCTGGGCACACCAGAACTACCGGCTGAAGGGCAAGCGCAAGGCCGGAACCGTCCGGCCCAGGACTACCCCATGAGCGCCAGGGTGGGTCAGATTTCAGTCGGCGTTGACAGTGGGCAAGACCCATCTGGCTATAGGCCTGGGCGTGAAGGCGGTCGAGCTGGGGTTCTCGGCGCAGTTCTATCGTTTCGACGAGCTCAAGCTGCAGCTCAAGGCCGATGCCCATCTGCCACCGGCCCGGCTACGTCGGCGCAAGTACCTGTCCACCGCGCTGCTGATCATCGACGAGCTCGGCTTCGAACCCATGACCCGGGAGGAAGCCAGCCTGTTCTTCCGCCTGGTGACCTACCGCTACGGCCGTGGCGCGATCCTGATCACCACCAACAAGTCCGTCCGCGACTGGACCGAACTGCTGGCAGGCGACGAGGCCCTCGCCGCCGCTATCCTCGACCGCCTCCTGCACAAGGCCCACGTACTCAACATCAAGGGGAGAAGCTACCGACTCAGAGACCTCGAAGCCACGCTCGGCACCCCCCGCAACTGATCCTCAACCAGACCCGGGGTGCGTAAATCTGGGTGTCGCCATAATGCGTGAAACTCGGTGTCGCTTGACACGTGTAGCGGAAGGAGACGGAGCCGGCTGGAGTCACGGCTACATAAGGCCTCGGTCATTGCCATGAATTATGACCCCTGGGTGTCTACAAAAGGCTGGTCGGTCCACGCCCACATGCGTGGGGAAGACGTAATGCGTGACGTATTACGTAAACCGTCACGTATTACGTAATGCGATTGGGGGAAACACTCCCCACGTGCGTGGTGTTAGCGCCGATCGAAGACTGACCCACCCTGGGCGAGGATGGCGGCTTTTGGGAGGCCGCCTGGATGTTGACCCAGGAGGAAGCAGTGGAAGCAAAGGTATTGGCCCGTCAGGGCAAAGGGGTGCGTGAGATTGCCCGTGACCTGGGCCTGTCCCCGAACACGGTGCGGCGATATCTGCGGGGCGCCCAGGCGCGCTACACACCACGGCCGGCGAAGCCGACCAAGTTGGCGCCGTTCGAGGAGTACGTGCGTTCACGCCTGGCAGCGGCGCACCCGGATGTGATCCCGGCGACGGGGTTGCTGCGGGAGTTGGCTGAACGAGGCTATGGCGGCGGGATCAGCCAACTGAAGGCCTTCATGGCACCTTTGCGCCGCACCCCGGCCGACCCGGTGATCCGGTTCGAGACGGCACCTGGCGAGCAGATGCAGGCGGACTTCACCACCATCCGGCGCGGACGTGACCGGTTGGTGGCCTTCGTGGCCACGCTGGGCTACAGCCGCACCACGTACGTGCGGTTCGGCGACGAGGAGAGCTTCCCGGCCTGGGAGGCGGGGCTGGTCGGGGCCTTCGACTACTTCGGCGGCGTGCCGCAGCACGTGCTGTTCGACAACGCCAAGCCGGTGCTGCTGGACCGGGATGTGTACGGACCGGGCCGGCACCGCTGGAGCCCGCAGATGCTGGCCTTGGCCGAGCAGTGCGCGTTCACCCCCAGGGTCTGCAGACCCTACCGGGCCCGGACCAAGGGCAAGGTCGATCGGTTCAATGGCTATTTGAAGGGCAGTTTCGTGGTGCCGCTGGCGGCGACCCTGCGCAGCGGTGGGCTGCTGCTGGACGTACCCACCGCCAACCGCGAGGTGCGCCGCTGGCTGGACCAGGTGGCCAACCGTCGGCTGCATGCCACCACCCTGGCCCGGCCCTGTGACCGGCTGGAACTGGACCGAGCGCACCTGCCAGACCCTGCAGAAGCAGGCAACCCTGCCGGCGGTGACGACCCTGGAGCAGTTCGACTTCACCTTCGCCGTCGGGGTATCCAAGCCGCAGGTCATGGAGTTGGCCAGCCTGGCCTTCATCGAGCGTGCCGAGAACGTGGTGCTGCTGGGACCATCGGGCGTGGGCAAAACCCACCTGGTCATCGCCTTGGCCATGCGCGCCATCCAGGCCGGGATCAAGACCCGGTTCCTGTCGGCAGCCGACCTGATGCTGCAGCTGGCCTCAGCCAACGGCCAGGGCCGGCTGCGCGAGTACTTCAATCGCGCTGTACTCGGGCCCCGGCTGCTGATCGTCGACGAGCTTGGCTACCTGCCGTTCGGGCGGGAGGAGGCGGCCCTGTTCTTCAACGTGGTTGCCAAGCGCTACGAGCGCGGCAGCATGATCCTGACCAGCAACCTGCCGTTCCCGCATTGGGCCGGCGCCCTGGCCGACGACGCCACGCTGACCGCAGCCCTGCTCGATCGCCTGCTGCATCACGCCCACATTGTGCAGGTCACCGGCGACAGCTACCGGCTGAAGGACAAGCGCAAGGCCGGAACCGTCCGGCCAAGGACTACCCCATGAGCGCCAGGGTGGGTCAGATTTCAATCGGCGAATGATGCGACAAGTGGGTCAGATTTCAGTCGGCGTTGACATCACGTCCTCCGGTGGGTGGCCGGCATGGCTCGGAATACACACGCTCGATCAGTTGGGCGATCACGGCCGGCGCCGCCGCGTGGGGGCAATGGGTGGGGAGTAGCGACATCCAGCCCCCCCCCTCCTCGGGATCTTCTTCCCGGAAGTGGAGCGCCCTCCCTTTAGGACGCGGCCCGACGCCAACGTGGTCGGCCGCCTAGGCCACAGGCGGCAAAAAAAACACACCCAAACGTGGCCATTGCCCCCCGCACAGGCTGCCCACAACCTATACCTGTAGCTGCGGCAGCGCTTCATACAGGGCTAGCCCACAGGAGGGTTCCCCATAGATATATAGGCATTCAAAAGTAGGTGCCCCACCTTGATCCAGACCACCACTGAGGCGTGCGAATTTCCTTATATGGGGCGCGCGCCCCTTCCCCATAGCAAATAGCAGTTATGGAAAAAGCCATATGAATCCCACCGAGTTCGACCGACTTCATTACCCTGAGATCCCGATGAGGATGCTCGAGACCTTTGAACAGAGTGTTCTTGACCCTTTGGAACGGGAGGCAGCGACCATCCTTGGAGTCGCCAACCAGCTTAAGCATGACTTCATGAGCGCCAAAATCGCCCTGTACGAAGCCATCAAGAATTTGCCTGAGAATCAGGGCAAGAACTTCTACTCACCCATGGTGATGACTACCAGGTACCACAAGGGAAGCATGTCAATCTCTTGGCAGGAGATGCATTTCAAGACCAACCGCGACGGAAGCAAGTCCAGATACTACAAATCGATCACGCGTGTCCGCGGCGTCTACCCCATCAGGACCCTGCGACGTCTGGCGAGCTACGACGCTGACCTTGTCGAGGACAGTGAAATCAAGGCAAGGGAGCTCCGCAAATACTGGGCCCAGCTCATGGATTTGAAGAGGAGCGTCCGCACTGCCTTCAGCAAACTGCCCCCAGGCGTGGCGGCGGCCCTGGCGGAAGAGAAGGCGCAGTCAGTCAACCGCCTGATTCCCAGATCGCAGGATCGGTACGGAGACGACGAAACCACAGTGTGATGAATCAGGATACCTTCTGGAGACCACAGGGAACCGCAGGCCAACGCAACCTCGCTGCACTCCATACGGGTGCTCCGTGGTGTTGCACGTGTCAACACCGAGGCGGGTATCAGCCAAACGGTCGGCGCAGTGTCGGAATAGTCCGACTGCAGCGTCGGAATGCGCCAGGGCTCGTATTGCACGATACGATGCCCGCCCGGACTACGGGCCCCTGTCCTGGGCCCTGACCACAAACCAGTCGGCGAGCTCCGCCCGCAGCCAGCGACTTGAGCGCCCCGACTTCAACTGCCGTGGGAAACGGCCTTGCTTGATCAAGCTGTAGATGGTCGAGCGCGACAAGCGCGTGCGCTCGCAGACTTCCTGGATCGTCAAGGCCTGGGGTTCAGCATCCATGAGTGGGCACCTCTGCTTGGGTCGCCTCCAGCGTGCCTACAGTCCGAGCGTCGTGTCTACGCGAATTGGGCCTTTTGCGACGGCACTTCCGCAAACGAGTGCAGTTTCTCGTCACTGGCCACGCGCGCATGGACGCGGCGATCAATTCCCCAAAGATTCCCCAAAAACACTTAGGGCCGCCTCTCGGCAGCCCTAAGTGCTTGATCTAATTGGCGTCCCCACGGGGATTCGAACCCCGGTCGCTACCGTGAAAGGGTAATGTCCTAGGCCTCTAGACGATGGGGACTTGGAACCTGTCGCACTCCCGCCGGAAGTGGCGGAATTGGTGGAGCCAGC
>Ga0209460_1001616_pt1 | contig 12277 bp, 9 predicted proteins | sample EBPBio132013_DNA_FD_185868 | JGI IMG/M metagenome (GOLD analysis project Ga0209460, IMG submission 185868) | Wastewater treatment Type I Accumulibacter community from EBPR Bioreactor in Madison, WI, USA - Reactor 2_5/13/2013_ DNA (SPAdes)... | ecosystem: Engineered > Bioreactor > EBPR >...
AAATAAATGCCTATGATAAGCTTAAAGCTTCAGGACTAAATGTTCCCCAGCTTTTCGAAGTAAATAAAGCGGAAGAATGGTTGCTTAAAGAATTTATTCCAGGACCAACCCTTGCAGAACAGGTTGGCCTTGGCACATTGCCAGATGAAATCTGGAACGCAATTTTTGAACTTTCGGCCTGCCTGCAAAAAAAACAAATGAATGTGGATTTTTTCCCCACAAATTTCATTTGGCATGAGCAGCGTCTCTTTTATGTGGATTATGAATGGAATCCCTATCTGAAAGAATGGGATTTTGAGAACTGGGGCATTTGGTATTGGGTTAACAACAATGGAATGAACGAATTTCTGAAAACCGGAAACCATCGGGCAATCAATAAAGATGACAATTCTGGAAAGCCACAAACCAAAGGTCTCGAAGAACAGGTTGCAACACTTTTAAACCGATTCGGAGCAATTGAAAAAATATGAATCCGGAACCGTTTTCTTTTGGATTTGGATGGATTCATCCCGTTTCAGTTCATCTGGTAACGGGTGCTTTTTTCATCTTGTATCTGACCGAAACCCTTAATTATTTTTCCAGAAAGACAGAATTCTTTAAAGTCGGGTCGTTGCTCTACCTGGTTCTGACAGGTTTATCATTTTTTGCTGCTGGTTCCGGATTGTATTCAAAATCTTTGGCACAAATTGCAGATTCTGAAGCCGGTTCAGTACTGGATTCTCATCAATCTTTAGCATTTATTTCTGTAATTCTGCTTGCCCTGACCGGTTATTCAAGACTTTCTGCTTACAGCAAAACAAAAAATCAACAAATCACGACTGTCACCTTTCTTCTTTTAACTGTTACTCTTTTTAGTCTTGCCCTTACTGCCCTTTTTGGCGGAAGGTTAGTTTTTCAATTTGGAATTGGAGTTCACCCTTGATTACCCTGTCACCAGATGTTCAAAAAGTCATTGATGAAGTCCTTCCCGGCGAACAGGATAAATTTCTAGAGTGTCTGAATGTGAGAGTCAGAACCAAACTCAGACTTTCATCCGTCAAAATGGATGTTGAGAAAACACTGTCTTCACTTTCAAAAGAAGGTCTTACGCCTAAAAAAATTGACTGGCTTCCAGACACCTATTCCTATGAACCTGAAACTGCCTATCCGGGAAGGACTTTGGTTCACAACCTGGGGTATTTATATCTTCAGGATTTAAGTTCGATGATTCCTGCATTTGTTTTAGATCCGCAACCGGGTGAACGGATATTGGATCTTGCTGCTGCACCCGGCAGTAAAACCACACAAATTGCTCAAATGATGAAGAATACGGGAACACTTGTTGCGAATGATGCAGATTCTGGCCGGTTATCCAATTTATCATTTAACCTTGACCGGATGGGTATTTACAACACGGTGGTAACCCACCTGGATGGGACTTTGGCGGGAAAACGTTATCCTGAATATTTCGACCGGGTTTTGCTTGATGCTCCCTGCTCTGCCCTGGGTGTTTTGGCCAATAAACCTGATGTTCTGAACTGGTGGGCCCAAAATAAAGTTGCCAAATTTGCTGCCTTGCAGGAAAAACTTCTTATTTCAGCAATCAAGGCTCTAAAGCCGGGTGGTCGTCTCGTTTACTCAACCTGCACACTCACTCAGGAAGAAAATGAAGGCGTGGTTCAGTCTGTTCTCTTAAAATATCCGGTCGAACTGGAGACCATTCCCGATCTTCCGGGATATGTTTTCAGACAAGGAATTTCTGCTCCCGGTATCAGCCCGGAAGTTTCTGAAAAAGTAAGACGGATTTATCCGTTTGACAATGATAATAATCTTCAGGGATTTTTTGTTGCCAGTTTTAAAAAGCTGGAAAGTACACAGCGTGACGATTATTCAGTTCTTTCACTTCCTTCCGTTCATACTTCCTTAAAAAATGAAATCGAATTACTTGGAAGAATGTCTGCCTACTTTGGAATTGACCCAAACCGGATTGAAGGCATTAAACTCTTCAACAGGAAAGATATTTGGGTTGTTCCTAAAGATTTTGATGTGAGATGGGCCGGTTCATCAATCAGAACCGGAATGAGGTTTGCCCGGGAAATGTACGATGACGCCTTCAAACTAACGACAGATGTACTTCAACTGTATGGTCGTTACATCACCAAGCATAAAATCATACTAGACCAGCAGCAGGTCATGGATCAGTTTCAGTCTGGAAGCAATATTTCGTGGAATGAAGATTTACGGGGTCAGCAGGCGGTATTCTGGGGAGATTTTTGTCTGGGGTCAGGACTCGGAATGGGCAAAACGGTAAAAAGTCAGATTCCAAGGTCAAAAAGAATGGCCTCTGATTCAGAAATTTAAGTTACTTATCCAGATGGGAAGAAATCACATCGAACAACTCTCTGAGGTTAAAAGGCTTCGGTAGCAGCCCAATAGCACCAGAGTCAATCATATTACCAACATCTTCGATATTATTATAACCTGAGCAAATCAAAACCTTCTGGTGAGGGTTAATTTGTCTGATTTTATAAAAAGCCTGCTCGCCATCCATAACCGGCATCACCATATCAAGAATAACGAGATCAAATTCATTTGATTGTTCTCTGAAACGGGTAACGCCATCCATTCCGTCAATGGCGGTGATGACCTGAAAGTTTACTGATGTAAAAATGTCTGTCAGCATGTGTCTGATCAGAAATTCATCATCAACCACCAAAATTTTTCTGCCGCCACCATCAATCTGGGACATCCAGTTTGACGATGAACCTGGTTTGGCATCAATTCCCTTTCCGGGGACTGACAAAACCTCAACAGGATAGGTTTGGTACATATTGAAAACTTTCCGCCTGGAACTTTTTATTTATGGTTAAGAAGACGTTTCACACCGGAATTATAGAAAAAGACTTATCGGTTGTAAATATCAATCTATTTTAATTGATTGTCCAATTTTTCTTTACTTAATAATGCTAAAAACAACATGAATGTGATCTATTTGGCATTTACTGCCTCTTATACCTTCAAGGAGAACTAAAGTTTCAGATTCAAAACTTCTATTTGACCAGTTGAGATATCTGGTAAAGAGCATTTAGAAACGGAAACTGAGGTTTTACGTTCTCATCAAAAAAAGAAATATTAAGAGATCCTTTTTTAAAATGGGCAGTCTCAAAATACTCAAACAGGTATTTGTGAACCAACTCAACTTCAGTCTGGTCATTGGCCTTAATTGAAGGCAATTGGTTCATTTGCGGACTTAAGTCACAGCCAAATACAGCAAATATCTGATCACCAACCACTTTTTTATAGGTTGTATTTTCAGTTTCACTTGAATCTAAAGAAGAGCAATACTTTTGAAGGTAAAGGTAAGCTGAATCCTGCATAGCCTGGTAATAAAGCCGGTTCACTTCTTCAATCCAACTGATAACATCACCACCAATTTCTCTTTTAGTTTTCAGAACACCATCCTGAGAACGAATGTCTGGAAACACTGGCGATGGCTTATACCCAAAAGATTTTGTTACCTCTACCCATTTTAAAATATCGGTATCAACTGTATCTGATTGAATGGTGGGCTCAGACTGGGCATAAACCTGTACAAAAAATAAAGTCAGAAGAAACGTGAAAAGGGGTTTCATTGATGAAATTCCGTAAAATTAAAAGGGGAAATTACATGAATTTCCCCTTTTAATCAAAACATGTGAGTTTACAATCAGAATTTCCAGTAAAGCAGACTCACGAGTGATTTTGCTTGAGTCGGATCGGCAGATAACCGTCCTCCGTAGGCAAGAATATTTTTGGAGTCTTTCAATTTGGCGTCATCAGCGTTTTTCGTGTGACCCGGGCGTTTTCTTGAAGCAAGAGCTTTTTGCATGAGTCCTCTGATTTCAGTGCTTGAAACCTGCTTATTTCCTTTATCAGCACCCCGGGTAGATAACCCAAGTTCAGAAAGATTGATGCCCAGAACTTCACTTGCTTTTTCTTCACCACCCAATTTTTCCATTCCTGATGCAAAATAGTCTACGGCTGTGGTTGTATCACCGGTAAAATAAAATAAAAACCCCATGTTGAAATCAAGTCCACCATCTTTCGGGTCAGCATTCATTGCCATCCGGTACCAATTCAGTGCGTCTTCAGTTTTCCCGGCAAGTAAACTGATGTTTCCTTTTGCATTTTTCACAGATGCTGATGATGAATCCAGGCCATTTAAAACCTGAAAAGCACCGTCAAAATCTGATTGACCAGCCTTTAGTTTTGCCAGACGGATAGTGCTTTCGATACTTCCATCACTCTCATCAGCGGCACCAGAGGCAAGAAAAGTCATTTCCTTTTTGATTCCTGCTGAAACCTGATCATCAGTGGGAAGACCGGTTACCAATCCGCTTTCAAGTGACGATGGACTGAAAACTGTCCAGGTTTCGGCAGTTTTGAGAACTTTAAATCCCGGATCGGCAGATTTTGCACTGGCATATTCTTTTGCACCCATTTCCCAGGCAGTTTTAAAAGGAAGATGCATGAGTGTAGTTTCAACCGGAATCCAGACAGTTCCATCCATGAAAACAAGATTTTCCTTAACTGATGAAACCTGATCCCAGTTTTTTTCTGCAACTCCTGAATTGAACATGATAAAGATGTGGTCACTGGTAAGAATCAAAGCCGTTGGGATGTTTACGTTTTCAAGACAACTTGCAAGTAAAACCGAGCTATCATCACAATCACCTGATCTTGAATTCAGCAGTTCGTTCGGATATTGAATGTAATCAAGAACCTGAGCAGAAACTGCAGATCTTGGATCCTGAATGTAGTTAATTTTTGACAGATTCAATCCTGACCAGATTGCAACTGCATTTTTAAGATTTACCGGGATTTCCTTGTAACTTTCACGCCCGGCTGAACTGATAAATTTCCGGGATGCATCGGCAACAGCCCGGTTGGTTGGTGTAATAAAGGCACCAATTGCTCTTGGGTCATTCCAGCTCAAAGCATTCCGGTCATGAATAACCACGGGTCTCACCAATTCCCGAATCATTTCTTTCCCACGAAGAAAATAAATGATTTCAATTTTGGCCTGAGTAAAAACTTCTTTGTTTACTTCCTGAAGCTTGAGTGCGTTGAATATCAAACTGACGGGCAGGGATTGCATTTCCCCACTTTTTAAGACGGGTAAAAGTTGTTCAACCGGCAGATTCATGTACTCAGGAATATTAATTCTGATTTTGATATTTTTCATATCCTGATCAAGATTATTTTTCAGAGAAAGCGAACCAAGCGGATTTGAAGCATAGTAAGAAAGATTTGCCGGGAAGATATCAGGAAAATCAAATCCGATAATATCTACCGGTGGTTCATCAAGCATGGAAAGGGCTTCGTCACCTTTGGCAGCACCAAACTGTCCGTATTTTAGATCGGCCCGGTTACTCCCAACTCCAATAATTGAAAAATTCCGGGTAATGAGGCTGAAATCTGTTCTGAAAGCTGGCAATCCGCCTTCATATTCAAGATCATAAACCGCAGCAGGACCATCCATATATCTCAAAACATAACTTTTGACTTGTTTTTTAAGGGAGAGGGATTTTTCAAATTCCTGAAGTTGCTGGTTGTTTGCACCGCTGATTTTGAGTTGGATACTGCTGCCGGCAAGAGAACCTTTGCTGGCAATCCGTTTTTTGAACTGATCGGTCATTTCCTTTGCAAGTTTATCTGCCGCAAATTTACCGGCATCAGCGGCTGCTTTCATTTTCCCCTGTGCTGCACGGGTGGAAGATGAATTGGATGAATAAATGATTTCTGCAGTGGCCGTATTGACTGCCTTAACATCCACCTGACATTCATACAGGATGTTTTTAACTCCGTAAATTTCTTTTTCTTCCATCAGGTTAAGTTCTGCAATTCCGTTAATGACAATTTCAGCACCCGACTGTTTGCCCAGTTCTGCAGCCTTGACCGGATTGTTTCTTGATGCGGCGAGATCCTGTTCATTCAGTTTATCTATTTGTGACTGATCAACCAGGTCATAACCGGCTTCAAGCAGACTTTTTTCAAGTGCAGTTGAAACTGATTTTCTTGAAACTGATTTACCATCAAGTGTTTCCTGAAGAACCACCATAATTTTTGTTTTAGGTTGAACAGGTGCCTGTGCAGATGCACAAAACGGCAGAAGAATTGAGAAAAAACAAACCAGTGATTTCATCATCGTATAACCCTTTATTCTCTGATTTCAGAAACGTTTTTGTAAAGAAGTTTTCCATCTTTGGCCCGAAGCCAGCTTGTAACGACCACATACCCGCTCCCGACTTTTTTCACTGAACCTGAAATGATACTTTCAGATTCTTCAAACCGGGTTCCGACTTCGTTTTGCCCGGAAGAAGCGGCAGAAGACATCAGTAACTGTTCATCTGCAACAGCAGTTAACTGATTGCGGTCAACAATATTGAACTTCCCTGATTTAACAAGAAAGGAGATAAGCTGATTCGAATATACTTCTGCCAGTGATAAAGAAGCTTCATCTGATGTAAAAGGTATGACGGCAACAGTTGCGGTCACATCAGAATCGACAAGATCAACTATTTCTTCGCCGACATCTTCAGTATGGGTTTTCAATTTTGATGTTAAAGATGTACTCCCGCAGCCGGCAAGCAGCATGGGAATAAGTAATAAAACTGTTAGGTGTTTGGTAGTCATTGAAATCCTTTTCTTTTTCGGGGCCTGTAAGAACAAATATATCACCTTATTCTGAACTGAAAAGTGATACCGCTGACTAATTTGGCCTGATTTGTGATTTTTCTGAACACTAATTAATCTCTAATCATTTTCTAAGCTTAGAAACTCTATTTGTGTTTCATAATAAAGGTACCATCCCAGTTTTCTTCGGGCGGATTAACCAAATAGGCTTCAGACCGTTTGACGTAAGTTTGTGAAGGTCCGTCATCCGGTTTTAAATCGGTCACCTTGCTGAACAACCTGATTGCTTCTGCAAAATTTCGATTGTAATACTGCGTCATCGCTTCATTATAGATCTGAACCGGTTCAATCCAGGTTTCAAATTCAGGTGTTATACCCTTACAGGCCAGGAGTTCATAAACCTTAACGGGTTTTGTTTTACCCTTTACTACAAGCTGATCAAGCTGACGGGTGATGAATTCATCAGATAAACGTGAAAGTGTGAATTCTGAAATCATGAGCGTTGAACCGAATTCCTTATTTGCAGGTTCAAGCCGGGCAGACAGATTAACGGCATCACCCATAACCGTATAATTAAACCGTTTTGCTGAACCCATATTCCCTACCACCATTTCACCCGAATTGATGCCATATCTCGCCCAGATATCGGGTTTACCTTCAAGGCGCCATTGTTCTAGCATTTTTTTAAGTACTTCAACCATTTCCAAAGCTGATTTACAGGCTCTGATGGCATGATCCTGTTGCGGAACCGGTGCCCCCCAAAACGCCATAATGGCATCACCAATATATTTATCAAGGGTTCCTTCATATTTCATGACGATGTCAGTCATGGCACCCAGATAATGGTTGAGAAAATCTACGAGTTCTTCGGGAGTTAATTTTTCTGAAATGGTGGTAAAACCGGCAACATCAGAAAACAAAACGGTCAATTCCTGTTTGGTTCCACCCAAACGAAGCAAATCGGGTTTAGCCATCAGTTCTTTCACAACGGTTTCAGGAAGATATTGAATAAAAGCTGAGCGGATTTTCTTCTTTTCTTTATCGGAAGCAAAAAACCGGTGTGCCTGCATCCAAATGGTGATCAGAAAAATTCCGGATGTGGGTATCACCCAACCCATCCACACGAAAGAATTGGTAAACAACAGGAATGAAAGTAAAAACGGGAAAACAAGTAAAACCGAACTTAAAAGCATCGAGATTTTGGTTAAGCTGATCTGGTTGCAGAAAAAAGCCAGAAAAATCAGGATAAAAAGAGCAAGACCTGAAATCCAGAACGGAACACCCTGAATCAGTTCATTTTTGACGATGTTACTTGCAACGGTTGCGTGTACCAGACAAAGCGGAGTGAGTTCCCCGTAGGGCGTCGGACCATAATCACCCACCATGTTTGAAGAGTGCCCGATCACAACCATTTTCCCCCTGAAAATTTTCACCAGGCTATCCATTTTTCCTTCATCAAACAAGGTTGTCAGCTCAGTGTAGCTGTAGTTGGGAAATTGCTCATAACTTCCGTAGAAATTGGGAATAAGTGAGCCATCCGGTTCGATATTCAGCGATTTGATCTTTCCGTCAAGAGCCATTTCAAGCGACATAAAACCATAGCTGCTTTTCACATCAAACCACTGATTCTTCCCAAGACCCAGATATTTTGAAACAAGAAGGAAACCCAGTGAAGGGAAATAATTATCGCCATATTGAAGAAAAACCGGCACCTTCCTGAAGGTACCATCATTCAGATTGTTCATACTGATGTGACCAAGTCCGGCAGAAGATTCAAGAAGTGACGGGTAGGGTTTTGCGTTTATTGACGTCGCCTTCCAGAAAGGAACCTGCTTAACATTCTTGTTTTGGAAGCCAAATGAACTGATCTGAGCCTCAAAAGTGGAATCAAACGCATAATCTTTGAAATTCTGATCAGGAACATGGAAGGCTACGGCGTGAAGTCCGTTCCCCAACGCTGAAGAAAAAACAGAAAAGAGTGAATCGCCTTCGGGGTCGAAAGTGAACGGATTAAACAGCATATCGTAAGCGATGTATTTGGCACCAGATTCGGTGAGAAGGGCCTGAAGTCCGCCGATCTGTTCCCTGCTGATCGGGAACCCAAGGTTATCTATATCGATATTGTTGAACTCAACAATGACAACTGAAGTATCCGGCTGACGTTCACCCCTGAGTTGAAAAAGCGTATCCATTCCCCAGAATTGAACCGTTTGGGTAAATGAAAGAAGGGTGAGTATGATAGCAATACAAAGACCAACGACGAGGTTCAGGCGGTTTACCGGAGAAAAATGTGATTTTTTCGGGGAGGATGACATGATGACAGTCCAGACTTATTTATCTCAAAGGTAATGACTTCAATCTAAAAGGAAAATAAGATCTGTAAAGACTTAAGAAAATTTTTAAAAAACGGTACAATTCTGTGATCAGGATCGGAAGGGGGAGGAAGGATTCGCTTTACGGGGTACGTTGTACGCTGTACGTTTTACGAAATAACACTGCCTGAATCAGGATTTGCAGGATTAACGGATGGGCAGGATTAATTACTCAGGCGGATAAATAGGAACCATAAAAATCTGGATTTGTCATACTTGCAAGTATTATCGATGTTCTGATATTCTGAGCCTGTCGAGGTACGGCCACTGCCGGAATTCGATGTCCCAAAATTTCCCAGTCGTCCATGTAATGATTTCAAAAAAAATCGATATCTATTTCAATATTTTCAAGTTGTGTTCCATCAAAAGAAATAATATGCAGGTTTTCATCACCATCAGTTTTAAAAAGAATTTTCCGATCTGAATAAAACAGACACATATTTTTGATTGAATCCTTTCCCCTTTTATATACCGTTTTGGCAATAAAATCAATCATGCTCATTTCAAATATTTCATTTGGAGCCTTAAAAATAAATGTATTAAATTTATTTGAAAATTTTGGAGCATAGTAAACAGTAACATCTTTTCTTGGGTTATTAAAAGGTAGGATTGGACTGGTTGAACTACCATCTTTTTTTGACAGAAATACCATTCCACTTTCTGGACCAGCTTCTAATCTTAATAATAAGTTCTCGGTATCAAATTCTGAAACACTTGAAAGACCATAAGCATTTAGATATGTAATCTGGGCGTGTTTTTTGGTCACCAAATCAAATGAATAAACATCAATTCCATGAGGTGCAGCAACTCCAATTGGTGAGCTGGCTTTAAATTCATTCGCCTTACAATAAAGAATGGCTCTTTTATCATTAGTAAGGGAAATCTCTGTAATTATTTCGTTCACCGAGAAAAGCAGTTCGTTTTGGCCATCCTCAGTATTGCACATAAATATGCTGCTTGTTTTTTCAAACCCGGCAGCGGCTAAATAAATAATGTGTTTTCCATCCATAAGAAATTTTGGATGTTTAAAGTAAGTGTCTTTTTCAGAAATCACTATTTTTTTTAACCCAGTCCCATCCCTATTAATCAGGAACAGACCAGACTGGTTTTCGATTCTGAAAGAAAATACTATAATTGAATCGTCAGTTGAAATGTCGAAATTGCCAAGTGCCTTTTCTTGACCAAAACAAATCGAAGTCATTAAAAATAGATAAACCAAAATTGAAAGTTTTATTTTCATATTTCAAATCCTGTTTGAGAAGTAATTAGCATCTTTATAAACTGATATAGGCCCGAATTAATTGTTAAGAACAACTTCCTTGTTTTTTCTCAATCCGAGATCTTATCCCCTGTTTTTGGGTCTACACCCATCCCACTCTGATCCACAAAAGAAGTTGGGTTATTCCCCACATTGTCCAGAGGCATTCACCACTTTAGGTAGAACATTATACGCTGTAAGCTTTTGGAATACGGGAAACCAAACTGTAAGAATCAGGATTTAAAGGATTCACGGATGGGCAGGATGAATTACCAATCACCATTATAATGGAATTCTTTACCCGAATAAAGAACAACAAGATAAATAATAATTCCCATCCTGAAAATCCCCAAATCCCGAAAATCCTGATTCTGACAATTTTCATTGGCTTTTGTTGATCCGGTTGTCACTTCTTTCAGTGCCCGCATCCTGGAACCTTTGGCAAAACGAAAAGCACTAAGGGCACCTCTAAAAACCTCATTCTTCCCTTATAATGGATCCCCAATCAAGTTGAGGATGACATAGTTGAGGTTTTTAGAGGTGCCCTTCAACTTTACTTATTTACTTCAAACCCCGTTTTTATCGTGCCCTTTCATTTATTCTCTACTGAAATTTTAATATATTCAGGAATTAGTTCGGAAAAACCTTAATACTGACAAGAATCACTGAATAATTACCGGATTTTACCTGGTTTATCAGAAAATCCGAAAATAACACCCGAAAAATCAAGGCCGGTTGGCTGAGTTGGAGTTGGTAAATGACTGCGCATCAGATTAATAATACACACGTTAAAAATTATCGTAAACTCATTACGATCAATGATCTCAGAACAAAAATCCCCCTGACTGAATCTGCAAGCGATACGATTTTCAAAGCACGACAAGAGTTTTTCAACAACATTGACGGCACGGATGACCGTTTTGTTGTCATTACCGGGCCCTGTTCTATTCATGACATTCCGGCTGCCATTGAGTATGCAAAAAAACTCAAAGAATTGAAGGATAGGTACGAGGATAAGCTTCAAATTATCATGCGGGTTTATTTCGAAAAACCCAGAACTGCAGTTGGCTGGAAGGGTCTGATCAACGATCCGCACATGAACAATACCAATGACATGGAAACTGGACTTCATCTTGCCCGCCAACTCCTCATTGATATTGCTGAACTTGGAATGCCAACTGCTACTGAACTTCTTGACCCGATTATTGCAGCTTACATTGGTGATCTGGTTTCCTGGGTTGCAATCGGTGCACGAACCACTGAGTCACAAACTCACAGACAAATGGCTTCAGGACTTTCTGCTCCGGTCGGGTTTAAAAACGGCACGGATGGAAATCTTGACGTTGCCGTGAATGCAATTCAATCCTCAGCAGCAAGTCACAGTTTTCTTTCTGTGGATGATGACGGAATTTGCAGCATCGTTCAGACTGCCGGCAACAAATATTCACACATCGTACTTCGTGGCGGAAACGGCAAGCCCAATTACCACATGGAAGACATTGAAGAGTGTGAAAACAAGCTAAGAGAAAGAAACTTCCCGTTGAAAATCATGGTCGATTGCAGCCATGAAAATTCGGCCAAAAATTACCTGAAACAGAAAATTGTCATCCGGGATATTATTGCACAGAAAAAATTCGGGAATAAATCGTTGTTCGGGACGATGATGGAAAGTAACCTGAATCCGGGCAATCAGAAAATCCCAAAAGATTTAACTCAATTGAAATATGGCGTTTCGGTTACCGATGCCTGTATCGGATGGGAAGAAACTGAAGATTTACTCGGATTTATTTACGAAAACCTGTAAATGCAGGTGACAAGGGACTTTTGGGTTACATATCACGGGTTACGGGTTACAGTAATTCAAAGGCCGGATACAGGTGACAGTTCTGGGTGATATGTGATATGTGATATGTGATATGTGATATGTGATATGTGATATGTGATATGTGATATGTGATATGTGATTAAAAAACCGGGTAATCCCGGTTTTTTT
>Ga0209460_1001620_pt1 | contig 12262 bp, 16 predicted proteins | sample EBPBio132013_DNA_FD_185868 | JGI IMG/M metagenome (GOLD analysis project Ga0209460, IMG submission 185868) | Wastewater treatment Type I Accumulibacter community from EBPR Bioreactor in Madison, WI, USA - Reactor 2_5/13/2013_ DNA (SPAdes)... | ecosystem: Engineered > Bioreactor > EBPR >...
TGAGTTCGCGGCCTTCTCGCGGATAGCACGTTCAACGCGCTCGACATTCGTCACCAGCAGGTCGTCACCGACGATCTGCACCTTGTCGCCGATGGTCGCCACCAGCCTCGACCAGTTTTCCCAGTCGTCCTGTGCCAACCCGTCTTCCAACGAGATAATCGGGTAGCGGTTCGCCCAATCAGCCCAGAACTCCACCATTTCCTCGCCAGATAGTACGCGCCCTTCAATATCAAGGTGATACTTGCCATCTTCGCGGTACAGTTCCGAGGTCGCGGGGTCAAGCGCGATGCGAACCTGCTCACCCGGCGTATAACCCGCCTTCTGAATAGCCTCGATAATCACATCGAGCGCTGCTTGGTTCGAACCCAAGCTCGGCGCGAAACCACCTTCGTCCCCGACCGTTGTGCTGTGACCGGCTTTATGCAGGATCTTCTTGAGCGAATGGTAAATCTCGACACCCCAGCGCAGCGCCTCGCGGAACGAATCCGCGCCAACCGGCATCACCATAAATTCTTGGAAATCCGTACTGTTGGTCGCGTGCTTGCCGCCGTTCATAATATTCATCATCGGCACCGGCAGGACGTGTGCATGAACACCACCGAGGTAGGCGTACAGGGGCAGTTCCACACTTTCGGCTGCTGCCCGCGCCACCGCTAGCGATACGCCCAGAATCGCATTTGCGCCGAGGTTCGACTTGGTAGGCGTGCCATCCAACTCGATCATCGTTTCGTCAACCAACTTTTGTTGTGCGTAGGTACCGCGCAGCGCATCCGCGATTGGCCCATTGACCGCGTTCACCGCCCGCAGCACACCCTTGCCGTCGTAGCGCTTCTTGTCACCGTCGCGCAGTTCCAGTGCTTCGTGTTCGCCGGTAGAAGCCCCGCTTGGAACCATTGCGCGTCCGAACGCCCCATCGGCTAAACGAACCTCAACTTCAATGGTTGGGTTTCCGCGAGAGTCGAGGATTTCGCGTCCATGAATATGTTCTATGATTGACATTTGAGTCTCCTGTGTGGTTAGTAGACACAATCGCATGTCTCGTGACCCGCGTCACGACTTTGGGTTGTGTGGAATTCCTGATGTTGCAAGGCATAATGATATACCGATTTGCCCAACTCGTCACCACTAAACTGTAAATTTAACATCAAGTCACCTATAATCGGGTGATGGTTAAGTTTTGAGGTTTGAATAAGGTAATGGCATCTCGGCGCAGAATTTACCTCGACTATTCCGCCACCACCCCTACCGATCCGCGTGTTGTTGAGTCCATGTTACCCTACTTTTCAACGGAATATGGCGATCCAAACGCCCCGCATAAACAGGGTCGCGCCGCTCATTCAGCCGTTGAAAACGCCCGTGAGACAATCGCCCGTATCTTGAATTGCCAACCGGCGGAGATTTATTTCACGAGTGGGGCATCTGCTAGCAATAACATTGTTTTGCGTGCCGCTGCATGGTCAGCACATCAAAAAGGGCAGTCTAGTCACATCATCACCAGCGCCGTTGAACACAGTGCCGTACTTAGAACAGCCGAGCAGTTAGGGCAGGTGATGGGCTTTGACTACAGCCTCTTGCCTGTCGATCACAAAGCAGCCGTTAGCGCAGCCAATCTTGCGTCCCTACTGCGTGACGATACCGCGCTGGTGAGTGTCATGCTGGTGAATAACGAAGTCGGCACCATTCAGCCCATTCCTGAGTTAAGCGCTGCTGCCCATCGGCGCGGCATTCCGTTTCATACGGACGCAGTACAGGGGGCAGGGCAGTTGTCGCTGGATGTGCAGGCGCTCGGTGTTGATTTCTTGAGTCTCTCTGCCCATAAATTTTATGGGCCGAAAGGCATTGGCTTACTCTTTGCACGGTCAGGCATAGACTTGGGTATGACGCAAGCTAATATTGAGCCATCGTTGAACGTTCCCTTTATTGTCGGCATGGCAAAGGCGCTCGAACTCGCCTACAACCAGCTAGACAGCCGCGTAAACCACTTTTCATGTCTGCGTGACCAACTTATCGACACCATACTCTCGCGCATCCCCGATGTTCATCTAACAGGTGATCCGGTAAACCGCTTGCCGTCCAATGCCAGTTTCGTGTTTGAAGGGCTGGATGGGAACGCGCTCGTCACCCACTTGGATATGCGCGGGATTGCGGCGAGTAGCGCTTCTGCCTGCAAAACAGGTAATCCCGAACCGTCATCCGTTTTGCTCGCGATGGGGTATTCGCCGAAAGATGCGCTAGGCAGCTTGCGTCTAACCGTTGGGCTGCATACCACGTCCGATGAAATAACCGATACCGTTGATGTACTGTGTGAAGTCGTTGAGAAGTTACGTAAGTTGAATCGAGAGATGGCACTTTGAGTAGTAATGCTGATACACGAGTTGTAGTCGCCATGAGCGGCGGTGTCGATAGTTCCGTCGCCGCTGCTTTGTTAGTCGAGCAGGGATATGATGTCGTCGGTATGATGATGCGCCTCTGGTCAGAAGAAACCGTTGCCGGTGGCGCACATAACCGCTGCTGTACACCCGACCAGATGTCGGATGCCCGTCGCATCGCGGCGCAGCTCGATATTCCTTTCTATGTTCTAGATACCAAAGATGTGTTTCGCAACACCATCGTGGAGTTTTTTGTCGATCAGCACCGCCAAGGGGTTACGCCTAATCCCTGTATGGAGTGCAATCGCCAGATTCGTTTCCGTTATCTGCTTCAGAATGCCCTTGCGCTGGATGCACAGTATCTTGCCACCGGTCATTACGCGCAGGTATCGCAGGGTGATGATGGACGCTTTGAATTGCGGAAGTCAGCCGATAACCACAAAGACCAGAGCTACGTCCTAAGTGTCTTGGGGCAGGAACAGCTCAGTCACGCGCTCTTTCCGGTTGGGCAGTACACCAAGCCCGAAGTCCGCGAAATTGCCAAGCGCTTTGGTTTACCGACTGCCAGTAAGCAGGATAGTCAGGACTTGTGCTTTATCGGCGACAATAACTACCGCCGCTTCCTCACCGATCACGCGCCTGATGTGATGGTAACAGGTTCTATTGTTCGTAAGTCGGGCGAAGTTGTTGGCGAACACAACGGCTTGGTGAATTACACCATCGGTCAGCGTAAGGGTTTGGGTTTATCCAGTCACGAACCCTTGTACGTTATCGGCATCAACCCGCAGCAGAACCTATTAGTTGTCGGTACGGCGGAAGAACTCGGTCGTGCGACCCTTACCGCCAAGCGTGTCAATTGGGTGAGCGGCTCAACCCCGCCCGAACCCTTCCGCGCCGAGGTGAAGATTCGCTATAAGGCCGCTGCGGTTCCGGCGCTTGTCGAACCGCTGCCCGACTCTCGCATGTCCATCACCTTTGATGCGCCGCTGCGTGACATTACTCCGGGGCAGGGTGCGGTCGTTTATGAGGGTGATCGTGTCCTCGGTGGCGGTGTCATCGAACGCTTCGACTACGCCAACCAATTAACCCTGTAAAGGCGCTCATCTCTGCGCTCATTATCACCAATCGCTATCATAATTGAATTCGTAGGGATGCATGGCTGTGTACCCACTTAATCTAATCTAACCCCACATCCCCATGCCTGTAGGGGCGCAAGGCTTTGTGCCCTTCTGCCACTTATCAACCACTCCCATCCCCACGCCTGTAGGACAGCAGACAGGCTGTCCGTCGCCATTCTCTCGCACAAAATTCCTTACTGTCCTACTGTTTTGGCTTGATAACCGATTTGCGTTTCTCAAATCGCCAATACAAATAAAAGGTCGTGATCCATGACCCTGCAATGCTCGCCCATATAGAGAGGAACATAGCAAGAAACCCTCTGTCCAAACATTGGAAACCGCCGCATTGTGGGTCTTCAGGCAAACTAAATAACACCGCAAAAATGATCATCAAAAATATAAATGCCGTAATCACAAATACGCCAAAATAGGCAAATAGTTTGAGTATTTTGATGATGGTTGGTCGAGCCATAATCACCTCAAAGTTTGTCTTTGGTTTGTTCGCAAACCGTTCCCTAACCTTGTACCAACCATTGCGCTAAATTCCTCACCTGTAAAGTTAACGCCAGAACCCTCTAAAAGTGACCAAATGTTCTGACAAATGTTCACCCTTTCACACCCAACTTCTGTTATCCTGTGCATAAGGCTGGATGTACGGATGTGGCGTGCCTCATCCGCACTCCCAACCACACGCATCTTAACAACCACATTCGCCTTTGTCTTAAGCTGGAGACTGGCGACTGATAGCTGATGACTTGTCTTTGACTGTCACCTGTTGACTATCGACTGATGACTCCTTGTGCCGCCTTTGCCGCTTGTTCCGCATCTTGTGCATTTGCATTGGACTGTTGACTGACAACTACAGACTAAAGACTGCCTTTTGCTGCAAACATTGCAGCAGCGAACCGACCCTTCGCCGCTGCAAATAAAACACTCGTCTTGAACTGATAACTGTCAACTGTGAACTGATAACTTTCGACTGACACTGACGACATTTCCGACAAAAATCGTTGTAACAACAACATCAACAGCATCATTTCTCCCTCAATGATTGAGAATGATGAGAATCGGAGTTGCAACAACTGCAATATTTCGAACATTTACAACGTTTGGAGCTTCAAACTTTCACAAGGCATTCCCAAAATGCACTGTGAAATTGCAGAATTTGACGAATTTTACGAAGACTCAGCAAATCACTCCCTTAATTCCGCCGTCAAAGCCTGCGCTTGCAATTGTGGTTTTTGCAGTATTTGCAGTTTGCGAATTTCAGAAAGGTTTTGAACCTTAAACAGCTAATGCCCAACTGGGTATTTTACTGTTGCTGTCACCGAAATCATGCCTTGGCGCTCTCTTGATTTCTTGGCGTACTTGGCGACTGGCATTTGTCTGGAATGGGTTATCGTCTATTAATTCGCGTATCCCACGAGGAAAATACGGATTTGTGGCCCAAATAACATCATGAGCAGTGTACCCGCCACAATGTACGGCCCATAGGGGAGCGCCGTAATCATACTCGCGCCGCGCCCTGCGACTCGCTGCCCGACCAGATATAGCAGTGCGCCCAACGCGCCCAAGATGACCGTCACAAACATCGCAAACAGCATGTCGCCTAAGCCGAGGATCAACCCGCTCAGTAGCGCCATCATCACGTCACCGTAGCCGAAAGCAATTTCGCTGATATTCCGCCCTTGCACTTGGTTCGCGATATAAACATAAGCAATCCCACCGAGGTACAGCACGAAAAACGTCCCAAAACCGAGTGCGCCGCCTAGTAAAGAACGTTCCAAATTCGGAGGCGCTAACGTCGTGAACGCATCCACAATCGCCAGAATACACGAAGGAATAATCACCACGAATAAGATCAGCTTATGCTCGATGTCGATAACCGTAATCAGTACAAAAATCACGACATAAATCAACCAATAAACCAGTTGCAAGCTGTCAACTTTTGGCTCGTTCACTTTAACCAAATACGTAACGATCATCCCCACCGCCGTAGCGATTTCAGCCAACGGGTAACGGCTGGAAAGGGCGACCCCATTGGGCGACTTTCGCTGCCCGAAAGCAAACGCCGTAATCCCCAACCAGGCGGTTATCGGGCGCGGCGTATTGTCAGGATAATGGGGTAGGCGTATTGGTCGTCGCTCCGGTAGATCATCCGCTAACACATTAACGATCCCGCCTGCCAAAATACCTGCAATCGCAATAAGAAGAATAGGGACGATCATAATAGTCGAAACTGCTTTCTAATGATTAGGGTACAGGGATAACAGGTGCTGGTGGCAGGAGCGAAAGTGATAAAACGAGCATGAATAAGAATGCGATAATGACTGAAGCGATAATCGCCCGCTTCTGGACGAGTGAAAGGGGTGCCTCTTCTGGCGTTGGTTTACTCTCTGAAATGCTAAGTTCGATTGCCTTGACCTGACCGGGCTTGATCGACCACGCGGCCAGCCTCGCTTCTTCTCCGCGCAAGCTCGCGATCACGTAAGCCATATCGGGATAAGAAGCCAATGCCACATCAGTTCGTGACGGAACAGGTTCACTGGTTGGGTGAGAATGATAGAAACCGATGATGGCTTTATTGTCGCGCTGCGTTCGAAAGAATAACTCCGTCAGAACGCGGTCATCCATTCGGTAATGAAGTTCGGGTTCTGTCGCAATATTGGGAACAGGTACAACCTCATGCGCCTCAATCCCCACGCCGATGATGACCCCACAGCACTCATTCGGAAGATTGCGTTGAGCATGGTCGATAATCGTTCGTGCCAATACGGGCCTCAGCCATAACTGCATCAGACATCATCCTTTACGTTCATGTCTGTGCTTCCGGGATAACAAATAGAATTTGAGTTTGGTCTTGTGGTGGATTGCGGGTCTGGTAGAAAAGGTCAGCCGTTAGCGTATAGTCTCCCGCAGGTTCCTTGATATTACGAATATGCAGGGTAAATTCCATATCGTGATGCATCGTTTCAATAACATTCAGTTCAGCCGCCACAATGCCATCTTGATTGCGTGCGACCAATAACAGGTTGGGCCGTTCTAAAAACGGTGTCACCTGAATGTGAATCCGCACCCTGAAACGATCAGGATATACTCGTGCCTCAAGCCGCTCAATTCGGATTTCGTTGGCAGGGCGTGGTACTTGGTCGGTCGGGAAAAGCGGTATATCCATAAGGTAAGGTTTAGTCTCGTAGGTAATCGGTTAGACGCTGGATTGTAGCTTTTGCAACGCGCCCAAAGCAATATCAAACTGTTGGCTAGGGACGAGTACATGATCGCGGGAGTAAGCTGCAATGGGTAAGATAGAGACTTGAACCTCCGCTAGGGCTTGGCTGACCGCTGCCATGAACCCGAACAGGTTGAAATCCAATGCAAGGTCGAACGTAATAAGGCGATAACTGTTGTCGGCTTGTGTGTGTCCCTGAAGTCGCCCAGCGAAGTCGCCCACAGCATCTTGAGGAATAATTAGGCTCACCTCGTATGGGTCAACAATCAACGCGCAAAATGCCTCGCCGATCTCTGCCACAATCCCCGCCGCTACCGTGATAGCTCTTGCTGGCAGTTGAATAACCGCGTAATCATTGTTATCGCTTGAAATGCTTGTTCGCTTAAGTGCTTGGCGCACGCTGTCTTCCATAAAAATCTCGCTCTGCTATTCGTCGAAAAGGTAACTAGACTCTGCGTAATAACGGATTTGACGGTTGGTCAGTTTCTGTTGAACCCAAGCCTGTAATTGTTGATTCTTGTCACTCAGGCTTGTTGATTTGTCCCGCAAAATTTCAAGTGGATAATTGACCTTGAGCGCTCGACCTTGAATAATATGCCGGCTGATGCCGGGTGGTAAATATGCCCGGAACCGTGCCGCCGCGATAATATCTGCCGGTTGGTAGTGAGGGAACTCAATAATAGCGATTGCTGTCGGGTGTAGTTGCCAGATTTCCTCTGGTTCAGCCAACGCCGTTCGTTGTAGGGTTGCGTTTTGCTGGTAAACAGCTACAACTCGTCGTAAGGCAGCGTTACGTTCATGTGTATTATCAACCGGTGATGTCATCGCCCAAACATCACCAGTTCTCGCAATGATATGCGCGATGGCGGAGCTATTTTGTCCTTTTGTAATTTGAATATCGCCTAGTTGGTTGATATGCTGAACGAGGTCTTCGAAACGCCAATCACAAACGAGATGTCGCCATGTCTTGAGTTCCACAAAGCCACTGTCGTAAGGCGCGACTTGAACCAGAATATGCGGATAACCGAGATGGGAAAAGGCATGAAAACGGTTTGCCCCATCGAGTACCAGCAGTTGGCTTGCCCCCATCGGCGCGACGATGGGCGGATTGATAACTACGGTCTCTTTAGAGAGGCGTTCCATAAGCGGGCGTGACCGTTGGCTGTCATGTTCCTCGTGTGGATGTAGCGTTTCGGTTAATACAATTCTCAAGTCAGGCTGCGGTGCATCGATTGTATGTGGTGGCATAGTGATGAGAATTCCAGTCAGAGCGAATGATGTCTCTTTTATCGTAGATTAGCACGAACCTGTTGATTTCGACAATTATGACCAGATGAGTGAACAGAAAGGCTATTTGAATGGGAGCAAATGAACAGGGTGCTGGTGCGACTCAAAACCGATGGCTGACTATCCCTCGAACCTTATGTTTTGTCTTGAATGGTTCTGATGTGTTGCTCATGAAACGTGCCCCTCACAAAAGGGTGTTCCCCAACCGGTATAACGGGGTAGGCGGGCATATCGAACGCGATGAAGACCCGATGACCAGCGCCAAACGAGAAATTCTTGAAGAAACAGGTCTAACGGTCGATCATCTTCAACTATGTGCGGTCTACAATATCGATGCGGGCGAAGCGATCGGTATTGTCCTGTTTGTCTTCACGGCTCAAACTAACAGCCGGGATGTCATCTCCAATGAGGAAGGGACCCTTCATTGGTTGCCACGATCTGAGGTGCTGAACTACGATCTGGTCGAAGATTTGCCCATCATTTTGCCACGTATTCTTGATGAAAACGCATCTTTTCCGTTCTTTATCCATGTTAGCTATGATGAACATGATCAGATAAAAATGCGTTTTGCTGGGGAATAAGTATCTATTTTCGCCACGCTACCGATTAAGCTATACTCCTATTGCATGTTTATAGTGTGGATTGATAATGTCTGATATTGAAACGGATTCGCTTGCTTTCGACCAACAACCCGATTTGCCCAAACGCACCTCTCGCATCCGACGACTTGGATGCTGGATTGGGCTTAGTATCTGGCTCGTTCTTCTCTTGCTGCCGTGTATCGCGATTGTGTTGATTTCACAAGGCGAGATAGCCATTCAAACGGGCGATTTACCCGGTCAAAGTTTCCGTCTTTGGTTGATCCAAGATTCGAAAGAACGCGGTATTGGTATCGCCAACCCCTCGGTATCGTCAAGTGTTGATGGAACGACATGCTTGCAAACGACCACGAGCTTTTTACTATGGATGGGAAGTGGGGAGCCTTCAAGCTACTGCGAGTGCTATACTCGAACGGAAACAAGCTGGGATTTGGTCAGCACACTTCAAGGTTCATGTAACCCATAATATAATGCTTTCGTTCTCATTTTTCAGATGAAATAGGTTTGGTTTGAAATGGGCTTTTTGCAAAATGCTGATGTAGGTAGCTTGTTGCTTATTGGGGTAGGCTGCGCTGTCCTTTGTGTTGTCGGTTTATTACTATTCTTTGGTCTGCAAATACTTGGAACCAGCTTACATACGATTGTCGGGTTGGTGGAATTAGTGAGCGGTATTGTCAATGGTGGCCCGTTAGCATGGTGTGGCTGTATCACGGTGCTGTTTATCTGCGCCATTGTCATAGGCGGCACCCTCTTATTTGCAAATTGTCAAGCAAATCCGACCTCCATGAATTTCTGTTTGTTTTTCCGTTGAGTTGAATGACGAATGAATAGTGTCCAACAGTTAAACGAGACAATAAAGCGCGAAGCTAGCGCCTTCATCGAGGTGGCTAAAGAGACAAGTCGCGTAATCGTTGGTCAAGAGCGTTTGATAAGCCGCTTGCTCATCGGTTTACTCTGCGGTGGTCATATCCTGATCGAGGGTGTTCCGGGTCTCGCGAAAACATTATCCGTTCGTACCCTCGCAAATACTGTACAAGCCAAGTTTCAACGAATTCAGTTTACACCTGATTTACTACCATCCGACCTCGTCGGAACACAGGTTTATAACCCTAATTCTGGTCAGTTCACACCACGGCTCGGTCCCATTTTTGCCAACATTGTCCTCGCCGATGAGATTAACCGCGCACCCGCAAAAGTTCAGTCCGCCTTACTCGAGGCGATGGAAGAACGTCAAGTTACAATTGGCGACCAAACCCACTCACTTCCGAACCCGTTCATGGTGCTCGCCACTCAAAATCCGATTGAGCAAGAAGGCACATATCCACTGCCGGAAGCACAGCTTGATCGCTTTATGCTGAAGGTCTTGATTGGCTATCCGACTCGTGCCGAAGAACGCCTTATCGTCGAACGCATGACAACCGGTGATGAACCGATTACTCAACCAGTTATTGATCTCCCGGCTATTCAACAGGCACAAACCGTCATTAAGAGTATTTATGTTGATGAAAAGATTCATGACTATGTATTGAATATCATCTTCATGACCCGCAATTCGTCTGAGGGCAGCGTCAAAGAATTACGCTCATTAATCGAGTTTGGCGCGTCGCCTCGTGCAACGATTGCCCTGTTAAAGGCTGCCAAAGCGTTAGCCTTCCTACGTGGTCGCAGCTATGTCACGCCCGATGACATCAAACAAATCGCGCCCGATGTACTGCGCCATCGTATTTTAGTAACCTTTGAAGCGCAGGCTGAGTCCATCACGAGTGACCAAATTATCGACCAGATTTTGAGTCGGGTAGCCGTACCCTAATGATTGCTGCCGATACGCTGCGACGCATCCGCAAGATCGAGCTTCGTACGCGCAAGCTGGTTAATGATTCACTTGCGGGTGCTTATCATTCCGCATTTAAAGGTCGCGGAATCGAGTTTGATACCATTCGTCCTTACGAACCCGGCGATGATGTCCGTTTGATTGATTGGAATGTCACAGCGCGTACAGGTTCGCCATTCATAAAGCAATATGTTGAAGAGCGTGAACTTACAGTTATGTTGATGATGGATGCCAGTGCATCCTGTTTATTCGGTAGTGGCCCACTCAGCAAGCGAGACTACGCTGCGGAAATTGGCTCTGTCTTAGCCTATTCTGCTATCCATAATCACGATAAAGTAGGCTTACTGCTGTTCAGCAACCGTAATGAACTCTACGTTCCACCCCGCAAAGGGCGAAACCATATTTTGCGCCTGATACGCGACTTGCTCAGTGCTGAATCTATCGAATCAGGAACGAATATCGGCGCGGCCTTGAACATGGTCAATCGTAGCCTGAAGCGGCGATCAATCATCTTTGTGCTGTCCGATTTCCTCTCACCGGTTGAATCGTATGCTGATGAGCTTTCATTGTTAGCTCACCGTCATGATGTGATTGCGTTAATCGTCAATGATGAATTTGAAACGACACTGCCCGATGTTGGGATCATGAATGTCACCGATGCGGAGACGGGTCAAGAAATTTGGGTGGATACACATGCGCCTGATTGGTTGAACGTTTTCGCCACACAATCAGTGCGATTCCGTAATCATGTTGACGCGGTAATGCTGCACTCGAATGTAGACTTTGTACATCTCAATACGAAAACCGACTATCTCCCACAACTCGTCCGGTTATTGCAACAACGTGCGCGTCTGCGCCGGTAACGATGATGAACCGTTATCTGGCTATCTTCAGCTTGATATTTCTTAGCCAACTTGTAAAGACGAACGCTGTCAATTCGGCTTACTTCACTACCGATCATCCCAATCCGTTGATCGGTCAGCCCGTAACGCTCATTTTGCACGTGGTTGTTCCACAAAACACCCAGATTATATTGCCCGATGTTGCGGCTGAGTGGGCTGGTGTAACCGTCACGCAAGTGGGTGATTTAATAACTGCCAATCAACTAGGCGATGGCTCAACCGAATATGTTGCCCCGATAACGATAATTCTGTGGCAAACGGGACAGGTTACGATGCCGCCGCTAACGGTCTTGTATCAAGTAGCTGGCTCTGACCCACTTAGCCTAATAACTGAGAGTTTTTCATTTACGGTTCCTGAAACGCTAACTGCAAATGATTTAGCTCTCCGTCCTTCCCGGCCTCAAATCGGTGTTTTCTACGTCCCGATTTGGATCATAATTACTCTGTGTATAGTGATATGTTTTGTCCCGCTGCTTTGGTTTTTACGTCGTCATTATGCTTTTAATGCCGGACGCACGAACTTGACAACTCCCGCTTACACACCCGCTGCGGAGGCATTAGTAACGCTGAAGAAACTTGTCGCTGTGGAAACATATCCGACTGTCATCTATCAAATGTCAGCGTTTTCTCTGAGAAATTATATCAATGCTCGCTGGCTTCCTCAGTCGTTGGACTTAACAACAAACGAGCTTATGTTGCAGCTCAAGAAAGAGAGAACGTTAACCGAGCCCAATCTCCAATCCCTAAGTGAGATGCTGCGCTTTGCAGATTTGGTTAAATTTTCAAAAGTTTCACCAGATCTAAAAGATGGTCATCAATTCGCGTCATCTGCGGCAGAGTGGATACATGCTGTCGATGAGAACGTTGTGTAACGACTGTTATGGGTTTTCGTTTAGCTCAACCACTGCTAGGATTTATTCTTGTTGG
>Ga0209460_1001628_pt1 | contig 12208 bp, 13 predicted proteins | sample EBPBio132013_DNA_FD_185868 | JGI IMG/M metagenome (GOLD analysis project Ga0209460, IMG submission 185868) | Wastewater treatment Type I Accumulibacter community from EBPR Bioreactor in Madison, WI, USA - Reactor 2_5/13/2013_ DNA (SPAdes)... | ecosystem: Engineered > Bioreactor > EBPR >...
CTTTCGAGGATCAGCGTCCGCACTTTGATCCCCTGACTGCGGAGTTCATGGGCCAGCCCGGTCATCGATTGTTCAACATTATCGCGTAACTGCTGAATCTGGCCTTCCTGCCCTGCGAGGGCGATCTGGTCGGCATATTCCGCGCCGGGTGGCCGGAACACATACAGGATGGTAAGTTCCGAGTCGTTGTTTTGGGCAATATCAACCGCGTGCGGAATCGCGCGGCGTGACCAACCGGAACCATCCCACGGAACGAGTATTTTCTTGTAGCGTCCTTGTGCTGACATAAGCGTGACCTTCCCCATGATAGATAACTGGTTTGATTCTACCCTATTCAGGCGACATCTGCGTAAAAGTTCGTAAAAAATGATTAATGCTTGAAGTGGGGGTCAAAAGGACTATAATCTATATGTAAATCTACGTAAATCTACATAAATCAGGTCAAAACGCATGGAAACGCCTCAGAAACAGAATTTATCGGTAGGCCGGAATATTAAGATCGGCTTTTTCCATCTCGGTTCAGGTATGGCGGATGTCATCATCGGCGGCTTCTGGAACCGGATTATGGTGAGCGATCTGGGCTATGCCGCGACCCCCGTTAGCCTCTTAAGCAGCTTGCGTTATTTCCTCGCGCCGCTGGGCATTTGGGCGGGGCGCATTTCAGATCGCCGACCAGTTGCGGGTTATCGCCGCATGTTCTGGATTTGGCTCGGACGCGCGATGATGGTACTCAGCACGCTCGGCTTAGGCATGGCGACGGCCCAGCTTCAAGCGGGCGGTGGCGCGGCTGGTATGGCAGGGCATGATGGTTTCCAATGGCTGATTATCGCCGTGAGCCTGCTGCTGTTCAGCCTCGGTGGGGCGATTTCCGGCAGCACATTCCTCGCGCTCATTTATGACCGTGCGCCGGAAAAACTGCGTGGGCGAGCCGTTGGTATCGTCTGGACGTTCTTGCTGATCGGCTTCGCGGTCGGCGGCTTCGGCTTCGGGCGCTTGCTGCCGGAACACAAAGATGGGCAGGGCGTTATTTTCACGCCGGAGTCCCTTCAGATGGTGTTTGTGGTCGGCGCTGCGGTGATGGGTCTGCTGTGGTTTTTCTCGGTTGTGGGCGAAGAACGGCGTGTGAAAGCCGGAACCGTCTTTGAAAACCACGGGCCACAAGAGTACAGCACGTCTGTTATCGCCGACCTGAAACTGGTTTTTAACCTGCGACCGATGCGTTATTTCTTCTGGTTCCTCGTGCTTTCCATGATGTTCGCATTTTCGCAGGACATGATTTTGGAACCGTTCGGTGGCGATGTGTTCAAGATGGATGCGAGCATCACGACACGGTTTACCGCATATTGGGCGAGCATGGCGATCTTAGCCAACATCGTTTTCTTGTTCCTCTCGCGCCGGTTTAAGTCGCTGACGAACACCACCATGTCGTATATTGGGGTGAGCTTCTTAGTGGGCGGGTTTGCAGCCTTCACCATTGCGGCTTTCGGCGAAGTTCGCCCGTTGGTGACCATTGGCCTCGTTCTACTCGGTATCGGCTTGGGCATCTGGAACGTCGGCACAACCGGCTTGATGATGGACATGAGTCCCGAAGGTCGCGCCGGTACGTTCCTCGGCTTTTGGACGCTGTTGGTGACGTTCGCGCGGGGTGGTGGCACTTCGGCGGGCGGCATCGTGCGCGACCTCGGCTTGAATTTCACGGGCAGCGCCGCCACCGCTTACGGCATTTGCTTCTTGTTGGGTATGCTCGGCTTGGTTGCCTCGATGGTTATGCTGCGGCAGGCGAACATCAAAGCCTACAAAGCCGAGCAGGTGAAACTCGACGCGGCGACTGCGCTCGTTGGGGCGATGGACTAAGCAGCTTTTAACGCGACTATAAAAACGGCCAACCGGACAGCAAGCGGTGGTTGGCCGTTTTTGATTCCACCCGCAAATCCGGTAGTATGCTACAATCCCGCCCTTGAGAAGTGGTAAAGGCAAATCGGATTGGCACGTTCGGCTGTACTTTCGAACCGGCAAATTGTACGTGCGGCAGGCATCGCGCTGTTGGGCTTTCTAGCGAGCGGCGTGTTGGGCATCGTGCGGACGGCGATCATTAACAGCACCTTCGGGGCGGGCGCGGCGCTCGATGCGTTCAACACCGCCCAGCGTATCCCGGAGCTGATTTTCGTGCTGGTAGCGGGTGGCGCGTTGGGGTCGTCGTTCATTCCGGTATTCGCCCGCTACCTGCGAAACGATGACGATGCCCAAGCGTGGCGGCTGGCAAGCGCGACCATCACCTTATCGTCGCTGGCAGCGGCGGTGCTTTCGCTGGTTGTGCTGATCCTTGCACCGTGGATTGTAGAAAATGTCCTCGCGCCGGGGCAGGTGCCGGTCGTGCGCGATTTGACGATCTCCCTCATCCGCATCATGATGCTGACCCCCTTCATCTTTAGCATCAGCGGCTTAATGATGGGCATCTTGCAAACCTACGGGAACTTCGTGCTGCCTTCAGTAGCGATCAGCATGAACAGCATCGGGCAGATCATCGGGGCGCTGGTGCTGGCGCACATCCTCCCGCCCTTAACCGGAACAGTCGCACAGGTAGGCAGTGCCAACGTTTACGGCCTCGCGTGGGGCGCGGTGTTGAGCGCCGTCTTACACCTCGCCGTGCAGTTGCCGGGGTTACGCGCTGTTCAAACCCAATCACCCAAAATTCGCTTCTTGATGGACTGGCGGGTGAACGGGCTGCGTGAAGTCCTCCTGATGATGGGGCCGCGTGTGCTGGGGCTGGGCGTGGCGCAGTTGAACTTTATCGTGAACACGAACTTCGCCTCGCGCATGATCGTGGGCAGTCAAGCAGTGCTGACGACCGCATGGACGCTCATGTTCACCATCCTCGGCGTGATCGGGCAGAGCATCGGTACAGCCGTATTCCCAACCCTGTCGGCGCTCGCGGCGGAAGGCAACATGGAAGGCTACAATGACCGGCTGACACGCGCCCTCCGCAGTGTGATCTTCCTCTCCTTACCGGCGACCGCTGGCCTGATCGTGGTCGGTGGGCCGTTTGTGGCACTCCTTTTCCAGCGCAATAGTTGGACGGCGGAGGACACCGCCGGGACGGCGTGGGCGCTGGCCTTCTTCTCGATTGGCATCACCGGACACGCCAGTTTGGAAGTGCTGTCGCGGGCGTTTTATGCGCTGGAGGACAGCAAGACCCCCGTGTTCATCGGTGTGCTTTCATTGGTCGCCAACATCGTACTGAGCATGGTGTTTATCCAGTTCATTGGCGATCCGGCGAGCTTGGCGCGTGGGCCGTTCGCGGGGCTGGCGCTGGCGAACTCGGTGACGACGCTGGTCGAGGCGCTGGCACTCTGGGCGCTGCTCCGGCGGCGCATCGGGGGCGGGCGCGACCGCTACTTGCTCGATGGCATCTGGCGGACAGCAGCCGCGACCGGCGCGATGTTGGTCATACTGGTGCTGTTTACCAGTCTCTTCGGGAATACACTGAACGATAGTCTGGTGGGTATCATCGGCGGGGCGTTGGGGGTGGTCGTGTTTTTCGTGTGTACAACACTTCTAAAGATGGACGAAACCAGCACGGTTCTGAGCATGATTTTACGGCGAATTAAACGTTCATAGGAGAGTTTTTATGCTGGGTGATACACATCGGTTTCATATCGGCGATTTTTTGTGCGTGGCCTTTTGCGATGCTGACCAACGGCGACAGGGTGCCAATTTGTTTGCCAACGCCGAGTCGGATACGGTTGTTCAAGAACTCAAGAATATGGGACAAGACCCCGAAGCCCTCGTCTTTTCGATTAGTATCCTCTACATCCGTACGCCAGAACATTCGGTGCTGATTGATACCGGCTTGGGCGTGGGCATGAGCAAGCTGCCGGAAACCCTCTTAATGGCCGGTATCGAACTCAACAAGATCGACTCGATCATTATTACGCACGGGCATGGCGACCACATCGGCGGGATTATCGGTTCGGATGGCAAGCCGACCTTCCCCAAAGCGCATTATTACATCTGGAAAGCCGAATGGGACTACTGGCTCGAACAGGCCAACAAAGCCGATAAACCGAATGAAGCCGCGCGTAAAAACTTGCTGCCGATTCAGGATAAGGTGACGTTGATCGAGCGAGAAGGTGAGATCCTGCCGGGTATTTCGGCGGTTCACGCGCCGGGGCATACCGTCGGGCATATGGCGGTGCTGGTCGAGTCGAAGGGTGAGGCGCTGCTGCACCTTGTCGACGCGACCCACCATCCCGTACAAATGCTGCATCCTGAGTGGGTACCGGGGTTCGACGCGAAGCCAGATGTTTCGACCGAGACCCGTTGGAAGTTGTTCGGGCGGGCGGCAAATGACAACCTGCTGGTGATGGCTTACCATTATGCGTTCCCCAGCTTAGGCCATATCGTTCGGTCGGGCGATGTGTTCGAGTGGAAACCGATCTAGTGGCAAGTCGCAAGTTTTAAGTTGCAAGTTAAAAGAGAAGTCATCAGCTATCAGTCGCCAGTCTCCAGCAAAGGCAGATACAACATTCTAATCAGTTTTGGCGGTTCGCATATTGGCTTTAATCCAGCAAGGCGAATGCGAGTCGCCAATGAAAACTTAGATCGGCCAAGAGAGTTTGTAGGGGCTTGCTGCCAGCAAGCCCTTGTCCCCAAATGAAGCCTTTTAATTATCAAATATGACGACGGTCGTAGGAATGAGTCGTACCTCATCCGCATAGGCATTAAGCTAAGGAATTCTCAGGGATAAAATCAATAGAGACGGATGTTCGCAGTCGAATTTTGGAGCGCCTTGAGTGCGCTTGTCCGGCTGGTAGCATGATGGCTTTAGCCTCATGCGGCGCAAACAATCAACGATTTACCCGAAGATTCCGAGCCAAGATGGCTTAACTTAATGCGTATGTACCTCATCCGTGTCCTCACTACCGACCACAAACAATGGCTTTTCGTAGGGACGAGATACATCTCGTCCGCGCCACTTTTTAAATATCTTCTGAGATCCTCCCGCCTTTGCTTCATCGCTCGCACCATCACGTCTCGCCCCCCACCCATTCGGTTTGAATTTACAAACCTTGTCTACCGAATTCCAACCATTTACCAACCGTCTTAACAATTACGCTCCCTCAGGAGGTTAGTGCCGACACCCCTTAAAAGTGACCAAATGTTCTGACAAATGTTCACCCTAAACCCTTTCATATCGGTTATGCTGTTCAAAGGAGTCACTGCATTAAACTCCCTTCCCTGTTACTACGGGCTATCAGCGGAGTGAGCCTGCGAACGTGCTGATGGGGTTGGGGTATCCGCCGCACCTTAACAACCGCATCTATTTGGCGAAACGTCTTTGTCTTAAGCTGGTGACTGGCGACTGATAGCTGACGACTTGCATTGGCTTTAGACTGTCAACTGAAAACTGTTGACTGATAACTCTTATGCAGCAAACGTTGCAACGGCGAACCAACCATCCGCCGCTGCAAATAAAACAAGGTTTCGCAGTTGCAGTTTTTCGCCTTGCTCCCTCAAAATGTTGTAAATGTTGCGACTCAAATGTTGTAACAACTGCAACAACAGCATCATTTCTCGCTCAAATATTGAGAGAAACAAGAATCACAGTTTCAACTTTCTCAATTTTTCTAACTTTTTCAACATTTATGGCCTTCTACTGCCGCCGCCATAAACCGAACGACAATTAACTGCCAACTGCCAACTGCCAACTGCCAACTGCCAACTGACAACTGACAACTGACAACTGACAACTGACAACTGACAACTGATAACTGACAACTGATAACTGATAACTGACAACTGATAACTGACAACTGACAACTGCCAACTGTCAACTGATAACTGATAACTGCCAACTGATAACTTGAATTGGCGCTCTACTGCCGCCGCCGCCGCCACTGCCGCCACAAAATGCACTGTGAAAATGAAGAATGTGAAGAAATTTGGGAATCAAGGTGGTGCGGTGTGCAGCAGACGGGAAGTGGGTACAATTAGCCTGTACTTCAACAATATCCATTTCTACGAAGAAGGTTAAAAGATGCCATACAGTGATATGCCGCTTGACCAGTTGCAAGCGTACAAACCCGCCCGCAGCGAGGCCGCCAACTTTGATGCGTTCTGGCAGGGGACGTTAGACGAGGCGCGGCAGTTCCCGCTGGACGCGACCTTTACCCCGGCGGCAACCCAGCTCAAGCTGGTCGAGGCGTTTGATGTGACATTTAGCGGTTACGGTGGGCAGCGCGTGAAGGGCTGGCTGATCCTCCCGCGCGAACGCAGTGGCAAGCTGCCGTGTGTGGTGGAGTACATCGGCTACGGTGGCGGTCGCGGCTTCTCGATTGATTGGCTGGTCTGGGCCAACGCGGGCTATGCCCATTTCGTAATGGATACACGCGGGCAGGGCAGCACGTGGCGTATGGGCGATACGCCGGATTATGAGCCGGAAGGGGCGAACCCGCAGATACCCGGTTTCATGACGCGCGGTATCCTGAAGCCCGAAACTTATTACTACCGCCGTGTATTCACCGACGGCGTGCGTGCGGTTGAGGCGGCGCGTTCGCACGAGGCGATTGACGGCGACCGCATCGCTTTAACGGGCGGCAGTCAAGGTGGGGGGATTACGCTGGCGGTGGCGGGTTTGGATACCAGTGTGAAGCTGGCGATGCCGGACGTGCCGTTCCTGTGCCATTACAAGGTGGCGATTGAAAAGGCTGACCGTGACCCGTATCAAGAGATTACGCGCTACCTGCACACGCACCGCGATAAGGTCGAAACCGTATTTAGCACGCTCGATTATTTTGACGGTATCAACTTATCGACACGGGCGCAGGCGAAGGCGTTGTTCTCGGTGGCGTTGATGGATGATATTTGCCCCGCGCGGACGGTCTACGCGGCCTATAACCATTATGCGGGCGAGAAGGATATTGTGGTGTACCCGTACAACAACCACGAAGGCGGCGAGTACTTCCAGACGTTGGAGAAGTTAAACTTTGTGCGCGGCGAGTGGCCGGTGTAACAGAAACCTCACTCCCATCCCCTCTTCAATACTTTGGAGAGGGGAGAGGACAAATCATGCATTCTTGCAATTGATTGGGATATATCGCATATCCCAATTTTTATCGCAAATTTGGGATATGTGGGATAACTAAACCAAAATCCAACGTTGCCATAACGCGGCTGTAACGGCACACGCGAGAACTGGCTGCGAGAGAAGTACACAAACATACGCCCCACACTCGCTGCCGACCCACTGTTGGCTAGGATTTGGGAAATACAGCCGTTCTAGCTTGGGATATATGGGATATAAACGCCCTGTTGATGCTACAACGGCTCGACACGACCATCAGCGGTGAGCTGGCTGACGCGCAGTTCGGCCTTGTCGAGCAGGGTTTGGCAGTGTTCGGAAAGCTGCCGACCGCGTTCAAACAGCGTCACCGATTCTTCAAGCGGCAAATCACCCGATTCCAGCTTGGAAATAATGTCTTCGAGTTCTTCATAGGCTTTTTCAAAAGAGAGTTCGTTTATATCGCTCATGCGAGTCCTTATCTTCTACGCGGGCTTTCAGTTCCCCGTCATGAAATTGAATGGTGATGCCGACACCGGCTTTCGTGCCAGCGGCTTTGTCGAGGCGTTCCATATCCTCGCTGCGGTAGACGATGGCGTAACCGCGTTTGAGGATCGAGCGCGGGTCGGCGGCGTTGAGGGCGCTGGTACGGGCGGCGAGCCGTTCACGCCAGCGGACGAGTGTGCCCGTTTGCAGGACAGCGAGGCGCACATTGTAGTCATCAACCCGCTGGCGGAAGTTGCGGATGCGACTGGCAGGGGCGACATGCCCCAACGTGCGGCGCGAGGCTGTCACGTTGTATTTGAGGGTGGCGAGTTTGTCGTCGATCAAGCCGTGGAGCGTGTCGCTGAGGTCACGCAGGCCGAGCGCGAGTTCGGCGCTGTCCGGCGTGGCGAGTTCGGCAGCGGCTGATGGCGTGGGGGCGCGTAAGTCCGAGACGAAATCGGCGATAGTGAAGTCGGTTTCGTGACCCACACCCGTAATGACAGGCACGCGGCTGGCGGCGATGGCACGGGCGACGCGCTCATCGTTGAACGCCCACAAATCCTCGATGCTGCCCCCGCCACGACACACGAGGATGACATCCGGCTCGGCGTGTTCATTCAGCCGTTCGATGGCGGTCACGATACGCGGTGGCGCGTCCGCCCCCTGCACGAGCGTCGGGCTGAGGATGATTTCAGCGAGGGGGAAGCGTCGGCGTAGGACGTTCTGCATATCTTGAAAGGCGGCGGCTTCCGGCGAGGTGACGATGCCGATGCGGCGCGGGAAGGTGGGAATCGGGCGTTTGCGTTCCGGCGCGAATAATCCTTCGGCTTCCAGCTTGGCCTTGAGCAGTTCGAACTGGCGGTAGAGATCGCCTGCACCGACCGCGCGGATGCTGTCGGCATACAACTGGTAAACACCCTGCGAGTCGTACACGCCGATATAGCCGTGCGCCATGATCTCGTCGCCGTCGTCCGGGGTGACGGTTTGGCGGGCGGTGCTGGTGCGCCACATGACGCACTTCAACTGCGCGTCAGCATCTTTGAGGGTGAAGTACCAGTGACCGGACGAGGCGCGGCGCATGTTAGAGACTTCGCCCTGCACCCACACATCTTGCAGGTTTTCGTTGACCTCGAACATCTCGCGGATATAAGTTGTCAGTTCGGCAATCGAGTAGGCATCCGCCATAAAATTCCCTTTGGCACTCTGTGGATAAAATTATACAATAGGTGGCGTATTCATGGCAGATGAAGTTGATCATTTGTTCGTGTGGCGAAGTATTGATTTTGAGATGGGGGTGCGGATCAGGCACGCCTCGTCCAGACAGGTAAAAATTGGATGTGGATATACCGGAAGGGATGACCTTTCGAGAACGATGTAACTATGAGGAGAGATGGATATGGCTTACTTAAATGCGGAACAGCGTGAAAAGCTGGTGAATGACTTGAAGGGGCTGCCTTTTAATAAGGCGAAGGGCAAGGTACGCGGGATGGATGCCGCCAGCCGCTTGGTGTACTACCGCAACTCGCAGGGTGTGGGTCGCTGGCTGACGCGCTTCGACCTGCCGACGCTGGGGACGCGGGTGACGCTTGTGGAGTCGCACAAGGACACCGACAAGAACGGCAAAATTAAGTCCGAGTACGATCTGGCGGAGATTATTGCCGAAGCCCTGCCGGGGAACAATAGCTAGAAGTTGTAAGATACAAGTTGCAAGTTAAAAGACATAAGGCAGAAGCACAGCAGTATGCTCCCTTACCATATAGTCATTTACGGCAAGATTAGAGAGCAGTAGCGCACATTTGGCGGTGCTATGGTGTTGTCATTTGTGGAGCTAAACATCGCTAATGACAAACTGAAGGAGTGATAGCAATGTTACGGACGATGGAACAAAGACGCGAGCAGAGCCAGCTTTACCGGTTGGTGGGTATCGCCGTGTTTACAGGGTTGACGATTCTTGCGGCGCGGGTGAGCATTCCGCTGGAACCGGTGCCGTTTACGCTGCAACCGCTGGCTGTCCTGTTGAGCGGGATGGCGCTCGGCTGGCGTGATGGATTGTTCAGTCAAGCGATTTATGTCGGCTTGATCGCGCTGGGGCTGCCGCTGGACGCACGCGGTTTGGGCAGTGCGGCGCTGGTGGGATCGACTGCCGGCTTCCTGATCGGGTTTATCGCGGCGGCTGGCGTGGCAGGCTGGCTGGTGGAACACGGCGGCAAGCGTGTCTGGCAGCGTTGGCTGGCGGGTGCGGCTGGCATTGTGGTGATTTACCTGTTCGGCGCAGTTGTGCTGCAAGCCGTGTCGGGGATGGATTGGTCGAAGGTGTGGGCAGCGGGTGTCGCGCCGTTTGTCGTGCCGGATATGTTGAAGGCACTGATCGCGGCGGGGCTGACTGAAGGTGGACGGCGATTACTGATGGGGAGAGGGCAAGCGTGGTTTTAGAAATCGTAACGGCACAGATTAAAGCAGGGCAGGAAGCGGCGTTTGAGGAAGCGTTCATTGGCGCTTCGAAGTATATCGCAGCGGCGGCTGGCTATATCAAACACGAATTGCGACGCTGCATCGAGGTGCAGGGCAAATACCTCATCATGATCCACTGGAACAGTGTGGAAGACCACATGGTCGGTTTCCGTGGGTCGCAGAACTTTACGGACTTCCGCGCGATTGTTTCGCCGTTTTATGATGGCCCGTCGCAGATGAACCATTACGATCTGGTGATGTCCAATCCGGCTTCGTAATTCTCGGCTGCGAAATAGGAAACTAGGCCAAACAATTACGCCCAGACGGACTGTGAAATGATCTTAGAAGTCGCCATACTCAATGTAAAGGTTCACCAAACGCTCGATTTTGAGGCGGCTTTTCGGGTTGCGTCCGCGATTATCGCCAGCATGAGCGGTTACCGTCGGCATGAACTGCGGCGCTCCCTCGAAGCTGAGAACCAGTACCTGCTGCTGGTGGAATGGGATACACTGGAAGACCACACCGTTGGCTTCCGTGGGTCGGCGGAATATCAGGAATGGCGAAAGCTGCTGCATCATTTTTACGACCCATTCCCGACGGTTGAGCATTATGAGGCGATTAGCTGACAATAAGGGGAAAGCATTATGAACAACAGCGTAACGGTTACTTTTGTGCCACAGTATGTCATTACGTGGCTGATTATTGGGCTGATCGCGGGCTTCCTCGCGAATATTATCCTGCGCGGCGGCGGACGCAGCGCCACCTCGAATATCATCATCGGGCTGCTGGGTGCGCTTGTCGGCGGTGCGTTGTTCACCATCCTCGGCATTCAACCGTCGGAAGCCTTGCAAGCCGGTTTTACGCTGCGCTACATCGACATTATCGTGTCGTTCATCGGCGCGTTGATCGTGATCGCGCTGTTCGGTGGTTTGTGGCGACGGCGGCGGATTGACTAAAACCCAAAGTATATAGAGAAAACAAAAGGACGCGGTAAGCGTCCTTTTTTGTTACACGTATATAAAGGCTAGCCCATTTCGGCGAGGTCTTCGGCGGTGGCGGTCAGGCCGAGGACGTTGAAGCCCGCGTCCACATGCACAACTTCACCCGTCACGGCGCTGCTGAGGTCAGAAGCCAACCACAGCGCGGTTTTGCCGACTTCGATTTGCGAGACTAAGCGGCGAAGCGGGGCGGTCTTTTCCGAGTATTTGAGCATGGTGCGGATACCGGGGACACCCGCAGCGGCGAGGGTCTTGATCGGGCCAGCGCTGATGGCGTTGACGCGGATACCCTTCGGCCCCATGTCGTTGGCGAGGTAGCGGGTAATCATTTCCAGCGAAGCCTTAGCAATCGCCATCACGTGATACTTGGGCATGACCTTTTCAGCGGCATAGTAAGTCAAGCTGATGATGCTGCCGCCTTCAGTCATCAGGGGTTCGGCGCGTTTCGCCATCGCGATCAAGCTGTAGGCGCTGATGTCGAGCGCCAGCTTGAAGCCTTCGCGCGAGATGTCGATGAAGCGGCCGTCGAGGTCTTCGCGGTTGGCATAGGCGACCGAGTGAACCAGCACGTCCAAGCGACCATAGCGTTCCTTCACCTTGTCGAAGATCTTATCGAGATCTTCGTCTTTGGATACGTCAGCCGACTCAACAAAGTCTACGCCGATTTCCTGCGCCAAAGGGAACACGCGCTTTTCCATCACTTCACCCGCGTAGCTCAGGAGGATGGTCGCGCCTTCTTCGTGCAGTTTTTGGATAATGCCCCACGCGATTGAATTTTTGTTGGCGAGGCCAAAAACGAGGGCAATCTTGCCATCCATTAATCCCATAATAAGTCTCCTTTAGTTGCTGCCTGTATCGTAAACGGTTCATCGAATGCAGGCAGAGCCAATCCATTCATATGCCTAATTTAACACGGCGAAGGGGCAGACGCTACGGTAAAGGCGTTTTACCACAAAGGCACAAAGAAACGAAGCGATGACGTTCAACCGCAGAGACGCAGAGCAATGCGAGGAAGATTGAACCGCCAAGTCGCCAAGAACGCCAAGTAGAAATACAAGAGGTTTTGTAGGGGCGGATGGCTATCCGCCCCATAGCTGTCAACTTAAGGAAAAGGATTCAAAAGCAAGCAAGCGTTCATAAGTATGGGGCGAGTTGGCCGAGCGCCCCATTCTGCAACCAGCGCGTAAAGTCCGACAAAGATGAGCCAGCATGA
>Ga0209460_1001634_pt1 | contig 12178 bp, 13 predicted proteins | sample EBPBio132013_DNA_FD_185868 | JGI IMG/M metagenome (GOLD analysis project Ga0209460, IMG submission 185868) | Wastewater treatment Type I Accumulibacter community from EBPR Bioreactor in Madison, WI, USA - Reactor 2_5/13/2013_ DNA (SPAdes)... | ecosystem: Engineered > Bioreactor > EBPR >...
AGGTTTATTATTATTTTTGTTTCTGCGGAAAAGGCTCATATTCTTGAGATGTCAGATACCTCAAAGGTTTGAGTTCTTTTCCGTATTTTCTATCTAAAGTTTCGGATAGTTGTGAATCGTGCAATTCATTTTCCCTTTCCTTTGAGTTTTGCCATCCTCCTTCGGCGGACGCGGTTCTTCCTATTTTGATTTCATCTATGTAGAGGTTGTTTTGTTTGGGCGAATTCTGTTAGCAGTTGATCAACCATAATTTGGCCAAAGTAGTTCTTTATCTTCTGGAAGTAATTCTCCATGCCGGTGGCAAAGGGTGCTCCATACAGCATACCCGGATTAGTTTGGTAAGCGCTTACCAATGCAGAATTGCGTAGTGTTGCCAGGTAAATGGAGCCCATGGGATCGTTGCTAAAATACCAATCAATTAACCAATTCTTCTTTTGTTGCAGCGTGCTTATTCCTGCTCCTTGAACTTGGTTAATTAGGGTACTACGCAAGTTAGCAGAATTGTAGTAATAATGGTTCAATCCTTTTTATGGATAAATAAAAATGAAATTATCCATGCTGGTGTTTTGAAACGATTCATTTATTAGCAAAAATTCGAGTTGGAGCTATTTAAAATCTAATAAAACAATTCATCCAATCTTGAGTAGCATGAAAACTATAATGCGAGAACTTTGGATTCTAAAAACAACGTTTCAGGAGCTATATCTAATTCATTGCACCATTGAACGGTTCCCATAAAAACATGTGCAGTTCTGAAAATTTGCAAATCTTTTAATTCACCAAAATCTCCCCTTTCCAAATAAGGACTAACATCAAATAGTCTATATGACCCGTCATCGAAAAGACAATTTAACGAATAATCGTCATTACTCTCTACCTTAATTAATTTTGGAAGCATAACTATTCTATTTTAATGGTTCAATTTTAAAAACTTTATTTCCATTTACAGCAAGATTCCAATTCGCCATTAACTCATCTTTGTGAATTTCAATCCAGGCTTGCAACAACTTCATTTTATTTACTTGAATTTCTCCTTCAATTAAACCACCATCTGGTATTGAAACTACAGCCTCTTGCTCACCATAGGCAACATGTATATGAGGCAAACGATGTTGTTTATTATCAAAGTAATAAATTGACACAATAATTCCATAAAACATAGATAAAACCGCCATAAATCAAATTTAGAAGATTTTACCTTTGCAAGCAATAAAAAGAAAAAGCAGTAAGCTGACCCGAACTAACACTTGGTTATTTGAAATTACAATTCAAGGGAATTTAGGCATCCAGATCCGATGAAGCTATAACCTGCATCACCCAGCTCTCCTACCTTATTTCATCAGCATTCAAATTAGACTGCTGCTCAAATTCCGTTACTAGCTGATCAAACATGCTTTGGCCGAAGTAGTTCTTTATCTTCTGGAAGTAATTCTCCATGCCGGTGGCAAAAGGCGTTCCATACAGCATACCTGGATTGATTTGGTAAGTGCTTACCAATGCCGAATTGCGTAGTGTTGCCAGGTAGATGGAGCCCATGGGGTCATTGCTAAAATACCAGTCAATTAACCAATTCTTCTTTTGTTGCAGCGTTGTTATTCCTGCTCCTTGAACCTGGTTAATTAAGGTACTACGCAAGTTAGCAGAATTGTCGGAATTTAAAAGGGAGAACAGGTTGCTTAATCCAACTTCTTCGCAGCTGAAATCGACATTGTCCTGGCTGGTGTTTTGTAACAATCCATTAAAATCCGGTAGGCTTGCCAATTCTGATTCGATACAGCGACTGCATCTGCATGGGCATCTCTGGGGATAATCTGCACTTTAATCATGAATGCTGGGAAAGGCTACATGGTTCAACCCATTCAAATGACTCAGGTATTGAATCAAGCTGTTCCGCTAAACCAGGTAATAAAAAGCTCATTTGGTTATTAACTGCTTCCTTTTTGATTAGAGTAGTTTGCAAGGTTTATTACTTATTACTTCATTTTCTTGCAAACCAATTCAGCATCTTTTCCCACAGAGGGTTCATAAACACTGGATTTAGCCCCTTTTTGAGGGCGAACTACTTAGGCAGTTCAGCCCCTCCTTTACCGGTTAATCGGTCGTCTACAAGATGCCCTAAAAACTTAGCAAATGGCTCAATGTTTTGCTCCACACTAGCACTCTCAAGTGCCTGCATATATTCATCACGCTTTTCAACAGGAATAACAGTCCAAGAATATCCTCCGGAAGCTAACATTGCATTCATCAAAAAACGGCCTATACGTCCATTGCCATCCATATAAGGGTGAATAAATACAAAAATGAAATGTCCAAGTACAACCCTTACTGACGCTTCTTGTTCTTCTTCCAACAATTCAAAAAGTATAGGCATGGCGTCTCGCATCCCTTCTACATTTAATGGCACATGCTTGGAATTACTTATGTAAACCTGATCGCTCCGATACCCAGCTAAATCAGATGGCTTTAGTAACCCCACTGCTACACTTGGATCAAACAATTCCCTGAACCATCTTGGGTGATCATTCCATACCCGCTTCCCGGCATTTTCACCCGCAAGAATTGCACTTATAGAATCCTTAACTAATTGGAACGTTTGCCAATAACCTCTTGCAGCCATTGCATCTCTTTGTTTCCTATCTTCCTCATTTTCTTTCGCGTTCCACTTACCTGAACTTACTTTCGAGATTAATTCAGGTGTTACTTTATAACGTTCAATGGACAGTGAGTGATAAGCATCGGTGATATATATATCATCAATAGCTTTTAAAAATGCGTCACGGTCTTCAGGAAGTCCAGGTGCCTTCGGGAAATTAACAATTACTTTCTCACGCATCTCCATCCACATCAGACGAATGCGATTTGCATATGGTGAACGTTCGCGGGAGGATAACTTAATATTCAACCGATACTCGAATGGGTCTTCTTCACGAATATCATAATCCGCCTGTTTGAATGTTTCTAGGATTTGATCCGCTATTCTTTCTTGATGAATGTTTCGAAAAGCCCCAGCTAATCGGCCAGCTAATGTCGTGTGTCCTTTTTCCAACAGTGTAGGCAACAATTCCGAAGCATCCCTTATTAAAGCAAGAACAGTTCGGGCATCTATTGCATTATGAGTATAAACCGCTCCGGTACTATAAATAAGTGCTGATTGAAGATTATACCTGCGAATGCCTTTATGCACTTCTATTTGTTCTACCGGAGGAATATCCGTCTTTAGGTTAAACAGTGACGTATTGTGTGGTAATTGAGTCGGTTTGTTATTCCCTTGCGAAGACCTTATGATTAACTGGTGTGGTACTGCCCGGTTGCCTGCATGAAGGAGCAATGATTGATCAGCAGATAGACACCAGTTATCTCCATATTTACGCTCCAAAAACTGTGCAACGAACTCCCAATATGAGCTATACCAAGCGGTGGTTTCTCCATCTCTTTCGTTAGGATTTGTAGCAACATACCAACCCTTAGTCACTTCACGCAGAAAACCCTTTTTTACAAGTAACTGTCTGTATTTTGTATTCGGTATTTCGTCAGTATGAATACCCACTACCCCCTTATCCTGTACATTTTTTAGAAATGCAAGGGCTTCTGCAAATCGTTCATTAGGTGTGGCCATAGTATTATAATTTTTATAAATAAACCGATCTTTCCTTTGCTAATCTTAATAAACCAATTCGTGATAATACTAGCAAACATAAACGTGCGATTATTAGCAAACGCAAACGTGTAAATATTAGTAAATGCAAACGTACAATTTTTAGTAAAGACAGTCATGGTATTTTCGCAAACCGAACAACATTAATCATAATATATTAATTACCAGCACTTTAAAACACTTTTCCCCTATCCTAAAGGGTGAAACCTATTTATCAGTTCCCACAATTCATCAATGGTGGTCTGAGGGTAACCGGCCCTTGAGGATATCAATTTGCGACATGCAAGAAGCCGCAACTGCCTAAGTGGAATTTTCTTTTCATTTAGCAAATTGGCAATTACACTGGGTAATTCCGATAAACAATTTCCAAACCTTTGCTAATAATTCTTGCTTCTAAGGCCGCTGCATCTGATTGGGCATCTACCGAGCTAATTTGCGCCTTGCTCATGAATGCCTGGAAAGGCTGCGTGGTATAATCTATTCAAATGACTCAGGTATTGAATCAAGTTATTTTGCTAAACCAGGTAAAAAAGCTCATCAGCTTATAAACTGCTTCCTTTTTGATTAGAGTATTTTGCAAGGTTTTTCACTAATTTCTTCATTTTCTTGCAAACCAATTTAGCATCATTTCCCAAAGAGGGCGCATAAACACAATATTTAGACCCTTTTTGAGGGCGGACTATTTAGGATGTGTGCGGTTAAATCAAGATAGGAGCCTACTGATCTAACACCTCCTAATGGTTTCAAATACTCTTCAGGAAATCTTCCTCCACCTCTGGTAATTGTATAACCTCTACTTTCCAACTCTGTAGCAATTTCTGCTATTTGAGTTATCGTTGCTGTATTCCCCAGCCTACCTCCCGTCTTAGTGGCTTTCTTACCAGTCTATGTTCAAATGGTCTTCTGAGAATTTCTTGGGATCATTTTCTCTCACTTTTAAGTCATCTAAAATCTTGGATGAACTTTGCCTAATTAGATTAATTTCTTGATTCGAATCTAGCAACTTCTCAATCCAATTAGATTCATAAAGTTTTACTACAAGATTTTTTATTTTTTCAAGTTCAAATGCAATGTCATTATTAATGCCGTATTCCCGATTCAGAGAAAATAGAAAATCTTTTTTAAACAATACCTCAATCCTGCCTTCTATACTTTCACTAAAACATTTCAAATCATCTTTATCGTAATTTGATAGTTCTGATTTTAATATAAGAAGAATCAGAATTATTTCTTCAAAGTGATATTTTTCTATCTTTTTATTTTTCATCCTTTTTATTGTGTAAAATTTGAAGCATCAGAAACTCTCCTAACATTTTCTCCATAAGCACTTATTTTCCCTTTAGTCAATTTCCAATAACTTGTTGGTAAATTATTAGTCGAATGGTTAATATTTGCAGACTCCCAAGTTGCATAAAATCTATCCTTACCTATTTATTTTTGGAAGATTGTCTTTGAACCCCAATCACCTTCGACTTTAGTCCAACCACTATTCAATAAATCATCAGTCGTATTACCCAAGTTTTTCCCTTTAAACATTCCAGCTAAATCATCCAAGTTTTTAAAATTTGAAAATCCCCCCTTAGTGACAAGTAAATTTGCCTCACTATTTGTGTTAATAGAATTTTCCGGAGGAGTAAACTCTTGATTTACCGTTTTTAAAGGGCCTGAATTAAGCTCAGCAAGCTCCTCTAAATCAACTGTTCCAGTTCCCTTTCCTTTAGAAAGCCATCTTGCCAATTTTGGTGCAACAGCTCCTAAAATACCTCCCGTTAACCCTCCAATTAATCCTGCTTTAACATTTTGTGAGACATCCACTCTTCCAGTTGTCATCCCTTGATAAGCAATGTCTCCTGCCATACTGGATAAGGTACCAGCTGCAAATAATACAGCAGGTGTTGCTGTTCCACCAGTCAAAACAACCGCGCACCTATTGCCAAATCCCAAACTGCCCCTTGAACTGCTCCTGAAACAATTCCAGCTTTAATACTTTCACCTCTTGCCGCCGCTGTTAATCCTCCAATCAGACCTCCTATTATTGTTCCAATAAGTTTACCATCCTTGTCATAATATTTTATTGGACTGTTGGCTGCAAAACTATAGTTGCTATGCATTGGATAAATTGTCCAGGCGGGATCCACACTCATCCACCGCCCCAACCTCGCATCATAAATCCTTGCACCAAAATCATACGCATTCCCTTGTCCATAGGTTTCAATATCATTCTCTTTATCGTTGTACCCAAACATATACTCTCCCGCATTCCAAGTTCTTCCTGCCAGCGGGGCCCCAAAAGGTGAATAATCTGTGGCGCTTATGCGTTCGGCTGTGAAGTGGGTGAAGGTATTGCCCGTGAAGTTGGCGGTCTTTTTATCGGAAATAACTGTGAGTACATTGCCTAAGTGGTTGGCTAATTCGTAGCGTTTGGCTCCGCGTTCCAATTGGTAGCTGCTGAAGAGGTAGAGCACCTCCTCCGGTGTTTCAACCACGTATTCGTTGTTGCTTATTTGGTTGTCGTTGTTGAGGTCGCGGGCTACTCTGTGGCTTATTGTTCTGTTGGCTTCGTACACGCCTAATCTGCTGGAACCGTACATATGCCACTCGTCTATTTTGATTTCATCTATGTAGAGGTTGCTTTGTTGGGCAAATTCCGTTACTAGCTGATCAAACATGCTTTGGCCAAAGTAGTTCTTTATCTTCTGGAAGTAATTCTCCATGCCGGTGGCAAAGGGCGTTCCATAGAGCATACCCGGGTTAGTTTGGTAAGTGCTTACCAAACTCGGATTTCTTAGTGCCGCTAAGTAGATAGAGCCCATGGGATCATTGCTAAAATACCAGTCTATTAACCAATTCCTCTTTTGTTGAAGCGTGCTTTCTCCTGCTCCTTGAACCTGGTTAATTAAGGTACTACGCAAGTTAGTTGAATTGTCGGAATTCATCAAGAAAAAAACAGCCGGAAATCTAATCTCTTAGCAAGGAAACTGAATTTGTCCAACGAGGTGTTTTTAAACATTTATTAAACTGAATACAGGACCTTTTTGGAAGGGGAAAACATAACAAACCTACCTTAAGACTGATTTAAATCTTATCTGCAAAACCAATTGAACGAAAATTGAATTTGTAAATCAATAAATTTCTACTAAACAATTACTCTTTATTACCCTATAATTACTATCTAAGGTTAATTCATAAACACGATCCATTTCTGTAATACGAATAAAAATAAAACTCCCATCTAGCTTTAAGAATTTTAAATTAAAATTACCTTCGGAATAGTATTTATGCAAATGACTACTTAAAGTATCTGCCAAAATCTTTCCATCGATTCTCTTTTTGCAATAGGTTTTTCGCTTAATCTGTCCCTCAAAGCTACAAGAAACAAAGATTAATGTTAATATCGTAATTATAGCTTTCATCACTCTCTAAATGTCTTTTTTCCACCATAAATTTTCGCTAACTCTCCACTATAATCATCCTCATTATGACCTCCATTAAAACTCCTCTTTTCTCTTTCTAACTTTTTATAATATCTAAAATAGTATTCAGAATTATTCACAATGAAAAGAAAATGACCTGCTTCATGATTTAAACTATATCCACCAGTCTCAATATCTGGTGTAGAAATATTTACATCTTGACTAATAACTATAGATATTGCTGGTCTACTAAAATAACCCTCAAAACCAACCGGATTTTTAAAATCCATTCCATTAGAATTAAACGAGAGGCGATTCGCTCCGAAAAAACCTTTTCCTTCCAAATCCTCAGAAGTCAAAATAAAATCTACGGATTGATTATCAACCTCATTAAATATATCCAAACTATTTAACTGCCAACTTTTTATAATTTCTTCTGTAACAGTCGCTCTTCCTTTCCAGTAAGTGGCCTCATTTTCTAGTCTCTTCACATCATCAACCAAGTTCCTATACTCATTCCATTTTTGGATTGATCCACCATTTTTCAAAAAACTAGCCTTTGTCGTATGGTCATCAATTTTATTGTTAGTCATAAATTTTCTTTTCTCATTAGACCAAAATGACAAATGTTTATTAGCTGCATCAGCCTATACTTTATCACCATTAATTACTTTATCCCCATTATGATCGACGAAAACTATTGGATTATCTCTAAATGTAGAATAATTACTAAAGTTTTTTTGGTCCACAGGATCCACATTCCACCTTCTACCCAATCTAGTGTCATACTCCCAAAATTGAGCAGTCATAATATTACCAACTCCTGCAATTTCATCATCACGCTCTTGGGTATTAAACCCAAACCTATACTCTCCCCCATTCCAAGTCCTTCCAACTATTCTACTCCCAATTCTTTAGACCAAAAATATTATTGTTATAGTTGAATTTTCTTTTTTGGGTCTTTTTTCTTTTGGTATCAACAGAATATGTGGATAAACTAAGAAGCCATCTCGTAAAGAGAAGCAGGGGTCTTTCTGTTTATTCCTTGATGAGTCTTTCTGTAATTGTAGTTTTCAAAGAAGTTTTTCAGCCCCTTGAATAATTCATTTCCATCTAGGGACGGGTGCAAGTATACATAGTCTCTTTTTACAGTTCTCCACAATCTCTCTATGTAAATATTGTCCAATGCTCTGCCTTTTCCATCCATACTGATTCTCGTTGATGTGCCTTCAAAAAAATCTATCCATTTTGCACTTGTGAATTGTGAACCCTGATCCGAATTGATTATTTCTGGGTAGCCGTATTTTGAAACGGCCGTTTTCATGACGTTTATGCACGTTTCTGCCTCAAGGCTATTACTAAGCTCCCAACCCACAACAAAGCGGCTATAAACATCAATTATGGCTGTTAGGTACAGAAATCCCTTTTGCATCGGTATGTAGGTAATATCTATCTCCCACACTTGATTTACTCTTTCAATGTTAAGATGTCTCAGCAAATAAGGCCTTATGTACTCCGCTTTTCCCAGTTTGCTCAGATTTGGACCAGGGTAAATCGGATAAATAGCCATTTTTCGCATCAAACGTCGAACTCGCTTTTCATTTATTTGATAGCCCTCCGAGCGCAGGTAGTCCTCCATCTGGAGAACTCCATAGGTTGGTTGATCAAGATGATGCTCATCTATTTTTCTCATAATCAGCAAATTCTCCTCCGACTCTCCCTTGGGTTTGTAAAACAAGCTACTTCGACAGATTTCTAAAAGCTCACACTGTTTTCGCATACTTAGGTGCTTTGTCGGCTTAATAAAAGACCGTATTTCGCTCAAAGACCGGCCTGTTTTGAAATTTTTTTTAACCAGTCTCGCTCCACTTCCAGCTGCCCAATTTTGGCATACAGGCGCATCTTTTCCTCTTCGGTTTCCTTGTTGTGACCTTTTTGGTCAAATACCCCAGAAGACTTCTCCAAAAACTCTTGTTTCCATTTGCTAATCATGTTAGCATGAATTTTAAATCTGCGGGCAAGTTCGCTCAATGACTCCCGCTCTTTAATAGCCTCAATTGCAACTTCTGCTTTGAAGGCTGAGGTGAATGATCGTTTTGTCCTTTTCATTTTTCCAGTGGTTTAAATTAGCTTTTTTTCAATTAAACTGCTGGTCCAAATTTTGGGGAGTATTATAATTAACTCAATAATATTTTCTCAATTTCTTCACTCGCTTGTTTGAGTGCTTCGTTAGTTTTATCCTTTAGCTGTTGGGCTTGACGTCTAATGTTTGAAATATGTTCTGCTATTTCTTTTTGTCTTTCGATTGGTGGAATAGGAATTCGGATGCTTTCTAATGCTTCTTTTGTCAGTTTAGGAATAACACCACCTGTAATAAGATAATCGTATTTTAAAACATCAAGTGTTGCTTTTACATATTCGTAGTCATATCCACTTTTTAATTTAAGAACCCAATTGTGATTACTTCCCCAAAATTTGCCATTTACCACATAATGATTACCAATATATCCATCTTGTCCTATTACTAAATACAAACCATGGTGAGTGTATTCATCCATATAACCAATAATGCCATTTGCACCATAGTAAGGATATTTTCCGTCTTCAATTCTATAATCTTTACGAACTGGTAAACCCGTTTTAATTTCTTCGTTGATTTCTTTAATTCTTTTTGTTGGATATTTAGAACTTGGATTTTTTAATGCATCAAAATGTTTTTGATGAAAAAAGGGGTCTAATCTACTTCCTGTTACAACATTTATGTTTGTCGTAAAAATTCTATTCTTCAAAGTATTTTCGGGCGTTTCGGGTAGCTTTATTCCCAACTCACTAAGCAAATAATCATCAATACTTGCCAAAAGATTTTCGGCTGCTGCTTCATTTTGTTTTTTCTGTTCAACGACTTTTTGAGTGATAGCTAAAATTCGGCTATTATTTAATATCGGAATAGAAAGCAATGCAGGATAATCTAATGCTGGTCTTGTTCCGCCTGTGCTTCTTCGGCTTGCTAACTTTTCGCCAATATCTGTATTTAGAAACGCTGCTAATTGCTCGCTGATTTCTTTGCTACCTGTTTTGATTACACAAACGTGCTGATTGATATTGCCTTCAAAACCTTCGGGAGCAACAGAAGCTACTGCCATTCGTCCAACGCCTGTAATTTTTACCAACAAATCGCCTGCTGAAACCTGGCTTCTTTTCAGCATTCCTTTGTGTGTTTCTTCGTTGATGTATTTGCAATCGTCAAACTCTAAAATTCCTGTTGGTGAAAGGTTTTGCACTCGCAAAAACGGAATTCCGTTTTCCTTTTCTGCATAGTATTTTTCACTTTCGGTTGTCTTTGGTGTTGCTCCGCTTGCTATACCTTTTACATAGTCTCTGAGTTTCTTAGGTTGTTTGCTTAAAACTTTCTTTTCCAATTCAACCAATTCAGGAACATAGAAAAAAGGGTCAAATCGCTTTTCCATTTCGCTTTTTTGCAAAATGAAAACACGATTTTTATTTAGTTTCTCTGATTTTATGGTGTAGCCGTTCATTACTTCTCTGTTTTGTTAATGTGCTTAATGAACTTGGCTAATTCAATTCCTATTTCAGTCAACTCGTTGTTATTGGTGTTCCGTCCTGTGGCATCATATCCAATATCTTCGGCTATTGCCATAAAAATAGGGTAGTCATCTAAAGCGGTTTGTTTTGCCAAAAAGTATTTTTCGGTCAATTCTTCTTTCAGCAAATTCACTTTGTCAGTAAACGCCTGTTGCAATTTGGCTTTATCGTCTTTTATAATTTCTCCGATTTCCTTTTTGCTGGCTTTGGGGTTTTGTTCTTTGGCTGTTTTCTCCAACTGCTTTATCGCATCATTCTTTTCCTTTTCCCACTGTTCAACCGTTTTCAAAAATTTGTTGTCGGTCTTGATTTGTTCTTTCAGTTGATTTTTCTTGTTGGAGATTTTCTCAGAAATTTTTTGTTTGTGTTTACGCAAGAAAAGAACAGAACTTTTAACACCTGCACCCGTTGCAGTAAATGCGGTTTGTGGCATTGAAACAACGGCAACAATGCGATACATTTCTTCAATGTTGTCCCTTACATATTGCAAACTGCTATTGGTTAAAATGCCATCAGGAATTACGATTGCCAAATAGCCGTTTTCGGTTAAAAATTTATGGCATTGCTCAATAAATAGAACTTCAGTGCTTTGGCTGTCTCTCACACTTGCTTTGCTACTTGATGAAGTGTTGAGCCAATCAATTTCTTTTATAGCCAAATTGTATTGGTGCATATAAGCCTTTTCTGTTTGCTTTATGCTGCTGCCAAATGGTGGATTGGTAATGATAAAATTGAATGTTCCATATTCAAATTCCTTGTTTTTGCTTTTAGCTTGCATTTCTATATCGCTCAAAAGTCCATCTGCTGCAATTACATTTGTGTGTCCGTCATCGTGAATTATCATATTCATTTTGGCGGTTCGGGCAATCTGTTCGTTTATTTCAATGCCAAACAAATTTTTCTCTGCAAAGTCGTGCCAATGCCGAAAATGTTCAATGGTTTCTTCATCGTAAAACTCGCTTGCTTGCTCTCGAACTTTGTCGAGGGCATACAACAGGAATCCACCGCTACCGCAAGAAGTGTCTAACACTCTTGATTTGTGGTCTATTGGCAAACTGTCAACAATAAATTTTACAATAGGTCTTGGCGTAAAGTATTGCCCAAAGTCGCCACGAAAATAACTGCCCATAAAAGTTTCAAAGGCTTTGCCTTTGCTGTCAAGGTCAGTTTTGTTAAGGTTTATCCGTTGGAAATACTTTACAATGGTTTGCGTTTCACTTGCGGTTAGCGTAATGTCGTCCTTGAAAACTTCTGGGTCTTTCTTTCTGCCTTCTTCGTAAAGTGCTTTAATTCGTTTGAGTAAATCTTCAGGGTCTTCGTCTCGGAAAATCTGAAACTCGTAAGGGTCGCCAATTTTTCTTGGGTGTTTCTCGTCCCAAATTTTACAGAAAATAAGTTTATCCCACATGCGTCCAAAACGTTAAGAATAGAAAATAGGAACCCTTGCCTGACGTTGATTTCAGGCCTCTGAACCATAGATTTTATAAACAATCCCCCCTTGAAAATT
>Ga0209460_1001635_pt1 | contig 12172 bp, 6 predicted proteins | sample EBPBio132013_DNA_FD_185868 | JGI IMG/M metagenome (GOLD analysis project Ga0209460, IMG submission 185868) | Wastewater treatment Type I Accumulibacter community from EBPR Bioreactor in Madison, WI, USA - Reactor 2_5/13/2013_ DNA (SPAdes)... | ecosystem: Engineered > Bioreactor > EBPR >...
GGAAGGCCGGTTCAACCGTCGGGTGGCCGTGCCGCATCACCACGAACAGCGAGGCGTACACCACCAGCACCAGCAGGTAATTCCCAATCCCGTTCCCCGCGCCGAGTATCTCATTCATAGTGGACTTCCTTTGTTAGCAGGATTTGCCGCCGGCAAATCCCTACAAAAATCTCCGTGTCCTCTGCGTCTCTGCGATTAAAATCTCTTTGCTTTCTCTCTTTCTCTCTTCCTCTCTTCCTCTATGTTCTCAGTAGTTCCAAGTAAACGTTGCGAATCATGAACTGCCGACTGAGTTCTCTCCCTCGTTTACGGGGGAGGGCTAGGGTGGGGGTTAAGTCTCTGCCTTATTCTTGGCGAACTTGGCGACTTGGCGGTTAAAAATCTCTCCGTCTTTCTCTGTGTCCTCTGTGTCTCTGCGGTTAAAAATCTCTCCGTTTTTTCTCCGTGTCCTCTGCGTCTCTGCGGTTAAAATGCTTTGTCTTTGCCTTACCGAATCATCTCCGCCGCGTAACGCCCCATCGTCATCACCGTAAGCTGCGGGTTGACGGTCGTCGCCGTCGGGAACACGCTGGCATCGCACACATACAGGTTGCTGTAACCGTAGACCTTGAACTCTGGATTGATGACCCCACCGTTCACGCCGCCGCTGCCCCGCGTCTTGCTGATGCGGTTGCCGCCCTGTGGATGCCCCGTGCCGAGCAGGATGTCGCGCTCGTCCTTCACCAGCTTGCGAAGGTCTTCTTCGAACAGGTGGAATTGCTCCGGCGAGTATACGCCGCGTCCGCCTTCATAAGGTCGGTAGTGGCGTGTCGAGGCGTAGATGTTGGTCGCGCCGCCGCGAAACATGATCTGCCCCAGCAGCACCAGTGCATCCACCAGCTTGTTCAGGTCGCCCTCGGTCGGGCTGTAAACAATGTCCGGCACACCCGGCAGGAATAAGGCGCTCGATAAGGAAGCGTTGCTCTCGGTGCCGATCAGCACGCCCACCCCTGCCATCTTGGCATAGTTCTGCATGTTGGTGTAGTGCGTATCCAGCCACCCCGGCATCGCCAGCGCCTGTGCAATCGGCGGGTTGTACCACGTCTCGTAGACGAAGCCCGACTTGCCCTCCGGTTTGATGTAATGCCCGATTTGCAACCCCGCGAAACTCTTGAGGTCGTTTTCCCACAGGCCATGTATGGGGCTGCCCATGTTGAACGACAGGTACTTGCCGACTGGTAGCTGCCCCGCGCCGATGCCGCTTTGCATCAGCAGCCAGCTTGAGGCAATCGTTCCCGCGCTCAGGACGACCGTGTTCGGGTTCTCAATCGTGAGCTGCCGCCCGTCGCGCAGTTGGCACACGATCTCGGTGATCTTGCCACCGTCGCCGTTCAGCTTCTTGACTTCCGCCTCGGACACAATGCGGAATCGCTGCGGGTGTTCTGCCTGCACCTTTGGCAGCACCTCATCCAGCATCGACAGTTTGCGCCCATACTTGCAGCCGATGTTGCAGTAGCCGCAGCCGAGGCAGTCAGTAATGTTGGCTTCGATCACGTCATAGGTCAGCTTGTCGGTGTTCTCGGCGCGGTAGTTTTCCACGCCGTCACCGACCACGCGGTCGCCGGGGTTCAGCACATCTTCCCATGCGCGTGTGCCGCTCGACTCCTTGATGGACTTGATCTGCATCCGTTCGCGTACGGCCTTCTGCGCCAGCTTGAACACCCCCACGTCGATCCCCGCGTTGTTGCTGTTCGGGTCGTTCCAGCGTTCCAGCACCTCATCCGGCGTGTCGAAGCACACCGCGTTGTTGACTACCGTCGTCCCGCCCACGCAGCTTCCTTGCAGCACCGTGAAGCGCAGCGACTGTGAGATTTGCAGTGCGCCGTCACTGTACAGGCGGCTGATCATATCCACCTCGTCCTCGCTGAAGTTGTCGGGGTGGACGTATGGCCCTTTCTCGATCATCAGCACCTCGCGCCCCTGCGCCGTAAGCTGCTCCGCAATGGTTGCCCCTGCCGCGCCTGACCCGATAATCACCACGTCGGCGGTCAGCTTGTCGATGCCGTTCTGCCGCAGCACCTGTGGGGTAATCACATCCAGCGGCGCGTGGCGGCGGATCATCTTCGCCCCTTTGCCTTCTGGTCGCTGCGAAAAGCGCGTATAACCAATCGCCTTTTGCACGGCGGGGTTGCTGTAGTAGCCGATGAAGGTCAGCTGCATGTTGAAGCGCATCATGCCTTCGATGATGTCGATAATCCGGTCGAGCTTGATGGCGTGCAGCACGGCGTAGATGCCGCGTTTCTCCACGATATCGCGCTTAAAATGTTTGTCGATGAAGGCTTTGCGCTCTTGAGGGCTGAGGTAATTAATCGGCGGCATCAGCGAGAGGAAGGGCATGGTCGCCAGCCCCAGTATCGAGAGCTTCGCCAGCCACAGCCGCTTGGATGGGAACGACGCGAGGTAATCATCCGTCCGCAGCACCACCTGTTCCGGCTCGATCACCTCCTTCTCGCCCTCGATCAGCGTTTCCGCCACCGCTTCCAACGCGCGGAAGTGCAGCGGCGTGAAGAAGCGCGTGTGGTCGAGCAGTGAACCATCCACCTTGATCTTGAGCAGGATGAACGCGCTGATCGCCACCACATCCACGCCCAGCGCCCCCAGCATCATCGTCCGGCTGTCCGTGCCGAGCGCTGGATAACTGACCACGCCGTGCTGGTTGATGCCAAGATGGGTGATGATGACCGCGACCAGCGAGAAGATGTTGCCGAGGATGAACACGTTAATGAAGTCGCCGTTCTTGCGCCCGTCCCGCGCCGCGATGAGCAGGCACACGCCCAACAAACCGATCTTCACCGCAGACCCATTGACCATAATCGGCTGGCGGAAGAAATCGACAATCGCCGATGGGCCGGTGTAGTACAGCACGTAATGGGCGATGGTTGCCACCACCGAAGCCACGCCGCCTACCGCGTACACCACCAGCGCGAACTTCTCCCAGCCGGTCAGCGGCTTGTCCGGCATCCACGGCATCCACTTCGATTTCGTTTCCGGCGCTTCCCGTACCAGCCACAGCAGCATCCCGCCGAAGAACAGCGAAAAACCAATCGCGCCCACCAGCATCGTGGTTTGCCCCGCCGCCTTCGCCCCGCCGATGACCACCAGCAGGCCGAACACATCCAGCGCGAACCCGCCGATCAGCACATAGATCATCGTGCGCCAGCGCCGCACATCGCCGGACGCGAACCACGCCAGCAGCGCCAGCAGGGCAAGGCTGGCCGTGGCGTTGCTCACCAGCGGCGGCTCGATCCACATGGGGTTGCTCGCGCCTTGATAAGCGCCGGTGAGGCAGAACAAATAGAGGAGGAAGTTGACAGCCGCCGTGAACTTCAAAAACCGTGCTAACCGAATTTCTGCCGGTGCATAATCCTGCATGATCAGGCTCCCCACAGACGTTATGCTGTTGTGATAAAGAAGGTTCTAATAATTCAGAATAGGCCACTTTGCCGTTTGGCACAAATGGATTAATGTCCTACCCGCTTCCAATATCGACAAAATGCCATTTGAAGCTGAAATGTTCATATTCCCCTCGCCATGATGGAGAGGGCTGACGGTGAAGTGAGCCTGCGAACGTACCGTCGTGGGGTGAGGGTTCCTGCTCATACTCCCCTTAACCAACCCTTATCATATGCTTACTCAAGCATAGATCCGGCGATGAAATAACCTTCGTAAGAGTTGTTGTATATGTGGCGCGCACATATCCTGTCCGACAAATTAGCTTAGGAGATAGGAACACCATGAAGTCTCGTACCCTCACTGTTCTGTTACTCGTCGCCCTTGCGGCGTTCGGGCTGGGCAGCGTAGGCGCACAGTCGTCGTCGCCCGGCGCGACCCTCTATGCCCTGACAAGTGGCGGCAGTATTTTAACGATTGATGCAGCAAACCCTTCTCAAGCAGTCAATTCAGTTTCGATTACCGGACTCGGTTCTGGCGAAACCCTGATCGGCATTGACGTTCGCCCCGCGACGGGTGAATTATTCGCCGTCAGCGATGCCAGCCGTATGTATAAGATCGACCCTTCGACCGGCGCAGCCACGGCAGTCGGCAGCGGTTTTACCCCCGTGTTGGATGGTGCAAACTTCGGTTTCGACTTCAACCCGACGGTGGATCGTATCCGATTGACCAGCAATAACGCCCAGAACTTGCGCCTCAACCCCAACAACGGCGGTGTCGCCGCAACCGATGGCACGTTGGCCTTCGCGGCGGCTGATGCTAATGTCGGTGCAGCACCGAATATTGTCGCCTCGGCCTACACCAACAACTTCGCCGGTGGCAGCAGCACGACTCTCTATAACATCGACGGCAGTTTGAACGCGCTCGTGTCGCAGGTTCCGCCCAACGACGGCAAGCTGAACACCATCGGCGGCCTCGGCGTGGATGTCGGCGCGAACACGGGTTTCGATATTCTTGGCAACAATGTGGCCTATGCCTCCATCGGCGGTGGTTTGTACAGCATCAACTTGACCACGGGTGAAGCCACTTCGGTGGGCAGCCTCGGCAGCGGTGTGGTTGATATTGCCATCGCGACCGCGCCCTTAGCGATGGGTTCAGGGGCAGGCGTATGCGGTGTCCTCAGCGCGACTGCCAACTCGGTCGTTCGTATCTCCAATGGTGACGCGGGCTGCCGCTTGCTGGTCGCCAACCGGGGTTACATCAACCCGCCGGAACAAATCGGTGTGCAGGACTTGGTGAACGCGGGCATCATTCAGGCAGTTGATGTATTCGACCCTGCCGCTAACGGCGCACCCAATGGCGCACAGGTCTGCTTGCTCGGCAGCGGCCGCTTCATCTTCTTGAACGCTGCCGACTCGCCCCGCGTCGTGAATGAACTCGGTGCGACCAGCGCGGGCGGTTATACCTGCGCCTTCATCCCCTCGGCAGGTACGGCTGTCCTCGTCCAGAACTAACTCGCAGCTTTGATGGGGAGCATTAACCAGATGCGCCCCAATAACAAAATAGGTCATACGCCTTTTCCCCTCGGCGTATGACCTATTTATTTCATTTATCACCTGATAACCACAGGAATTTATATACTTGTAGGGATGAGGCGTGCCTCATCCGCGTCACCAACCGTCCCATCATCACGCCTTCGTAGGGACAGCAGACAGGCTGTCCGCGCCACCGACCACAAACTTTGCCTTTTCGTAGGGACGAGATACATCTCGTCTGCGCCCCAACTCCACTTCATCACTTACTTCCCATCCACCCTCTGTCACATTGAACGGACACGATACATCGCGTCTCCTAGGCCTCCAGTTAAGCCGCTTGATGGCCGGAGATAGCCTGCTGGTGTAGGGGTTTGCCAGCGGCAAACCCTCACGAATCGCCCTGTTTGTAGGGACAGCAGACAGGCTGTCCGCGCCACCAACTCCACTTCATCACTTACTTTCCATCCACCCTCTGTCACATTGAACGGACACGATACATCGCGTCTCCTAGGCCTCCAGTCAAGCCGCTTGATGGCCGGATATAGCCTGCTGGTGTAGGGGTTTGCTGCTGGTAAACCCTCACGAATGCCATCCACCCTCGCCCTGATGTAGGGACAGCAGACAGGCTGTCCGCGCCACCGACCGCACGCTCCCGCATTTCGTAGGGACGAGATACATCTCGTCCGCGCCCCACCCCATCACTTGCTTCACATCCGCTGATTTGCCGTAGGGGAGGTCTGTGACGCTCCCGTTTTCCGGCTTGCTCCCCTCGCCCTGAGGGAGAGGCTGACGGCGGAGTGAGCCTGCGAACGTACCATCGTGGGGCTGAGGGCTTAAAATAATCATCCACCACTTAATGTAGTTCTACCTTCAATCCGGTAGCACCACACTAAGCGGTGGAAACAGAATTTATCTTTTTCCCGTCGCAAATGTGAGCTGTTGAGACCTTTAAAGCTCCTCCCTGTTACTACGGGGAGGGGTTGGGGTGGGGTCGAATTTACCCTCCGCCATTTAACGTAGTCAATCCACCACCTGAAACAAATTAGCACAAAAATTCTGTAATAATCAATTTGTTTTCCGTTCGAGTTGGGTTTGTTTTTTCAAACGTTTGCCCAACTTCCGCCATCTCGCAGCCGAGAATATTTGATCCACATTGGGTCTTTTACTCAGTACTCGGCACTCAGAACGCAGTACTATTCCCTTACTTCTCCCTCAAACGCTGTAATAATTCCCTTAATGTTGCCTGTTATCACCTGTTTAACAGGCAATCAACCACCACTTGCATCCGTAATCACCTTCAACTGCCGCACTTTTTCCACATTCACCACACCGTTTGTCCTCGCCGCACTCCCCAAATGTACCGTATCAGGCTGCACCAACCTGATATACTCGGCTAGTTGCTCCACCGTCAAACTCCCCGAACTCACGACTGTATACTGCTCGCCAAACTGCTCAATCCACCCCCGCAGCCCCTCACGCCCTTCCCACGCCGTTGCTGCTGGCCCGGATGTCAACACCCTCGGCACTATCCCTGCCAACGCCGCCAACGCTGCCTCTGGCTCTCGGCTCATATCTAACGCTCGATGTAATGTCACTGGCAAAGGTGCTGCTTCAGCCACTAGCATCTTCATCAACGCCACGTCAATCACGCCGCTGTCATCCACCGCCCCGAACACCACACCCTCAATCCCAACCCGCTTCATGTGTTCCAGTCGTGGCATCATCGCCGTTACTTCCGCCTCGGTATACCGGAAGGTTTCGCCCTGTGGTCGTAAAATCACATACAATGGAATAGAAATGGCACTTCGCACCGCCATAATCATCTCATTCGTCGGTGTTAACCCGCCCATCGCCAAGTTGAACGACAGCTCAACGCTCTCCGCCCCACCTTCCGCTGCATTCACCGCATCCTCAACCGTCGTTACCGCTATCTCCAATGTCGTCATGAACAATCTCTCTTATCTCTGTTTTGTCTCGGCGTTCTTGGCGATTTGTATTTTTCTCTGCATTTCCTCTGTGTTCTCTGCGTCTCTGCGGTTCAATTTACACCTTGAACTGAATCACACCCCGTTTGCCGTTTACCCGCCATTTGGCATCTTCGGTATCCAATTGTGCCGCCAAGCCGCTGGCTAACCCCACCACCGCATCACTTTTCAACGTTCGCAGTGCCAACAACGGTGCTGGAAAATAGCCGCAAATCTCGGTAAATGGCGTATCACTTTCCCACAACGTATCCGACACCAGCCGCCGGTAATTCAGGTCGCCCTTGACGATCACCAACGCCGCATCCTTGAACGCTGCCGCCAACCGTTTCGGCATCTCACTCATCACATATGGGCTGTTCCAAAAGGCTCCCGGTGCTAACCGCAGCCGCCCTTCGTCAAAGGCTGTTTGCAGCCGTTGGCCCAGTTCGGTCGTCGCTTGCCCATGCTCACCAGATTGCATTGCCGCCAGCATAATATGGAAGTCCACCACAATCGTGTCGCTCACAAACGTTGGATGCAGCTTCAGGTGAAACGTAACCGGATGCCCCTTTATCAAGATGCTGTCCGCCAGCACCAAATCCATCGCCAGTTCCGTCCCCGTATTATCCGCAACGAAATGCACAGCGCCGTTCTGCCGCATCAAGTGTTCCGCCACCACTGCGCTGTCATCCACCAAAATATCCTCATGGCTGCCAGCACTCCCATGTGCCAATGATGCAGCAAAGCTCAGGTCAATCCGGTTGCCCCACAAATCCAGCCGGATCAAGTCTTGTAACCGCTGTTCGAGCGTGTTTTCTTCGGCTGCAACGGTCAACGCCTTACTCAACGTCCCCCACAGTTCCTCGCTGCCCATTTCCTTTGCCTTCTGTGGCGCAAATGGGTCACGTCCGGTTTCCCACCAGCGCACCGTGTCGATCAGGTGCCGGTAAGCCGCAAGCTCCGCGAAGAACCAATCGGTCTGCTGCCATGTATGTCCCTCGTGTGCTGCTGCCCCTGCTTCCCACGGATCTGCATCTGGCAGGAAAGGATTAAATGGGGCAATCGGCTCGTCGTTCTCAATGGCTGTCGCCAACCGATTTAACGCCTGTAGAATGAACGGTGGATAATCCGCGTTTAAGGCTGCCACCTCACGGATGTTGGCTGGAATACGCCGTTTCATGGTGTCGTGGGCAAAAGCATTGCTGTCATCGGTGCGGATCATGGCTGGGTATTTGACCATGTAGACTGTCCTTGCTGTGAACGCTGAATAAGCCAAATGGTAAATGAAATGTGCCGCCCATGCCACCTCCCTAAATGGAAAAAGGCCCACCATGTTGGTAAGCCTTTTCCCATCTCTACTGCGTAACCGGTTGGTTTATGGCAGGACGACCGGCCCCGTCAGGCCGAAGTTACCGCCGACCAGTACCAGATCACGCACATCAACAATCTTGTCTTTGTTCAAATCCGCCAGTTCCGGCGCAGGTGGCACTGGGACGTTGAAGTTCGCCCCGATCAGCCCCGCATCCGCCAGATCAACCTTGCGGTTACCATCGACATCACCCGCCCGTAGTGTGATCGTACCGATGTCCACGCTGCCACCGGCTGCCGCCACCGCCGTGTTATAGGCCAACGGGATGAAACCCGCGCCGTTCGCCCCGACAATGTAACTGCCGGGAGCAAGATTGGCAAAGTAGAAGTTGCCTTCAGGATCGACCGGCTGCTCTTGTAGAACTTGTGCGTCACTCGTCAGCAGGTAAACGGTGATCCCTGTCGCGTCCTCCCGCCCCTGATACAACGCGATACCACTGATGCTGCCCATCGAAGGCTGCGGTGTCGGTGTCAGTGTTGGTGGCAGGGTCTGTGTTGGGGCGACGGTTGCCGTCGGTGGAATGGTCGCGCTTGGCTGCGGTGTCGGTTCTACGGTGCTTACAGGCCCATTACCCGTGAACGCCCCATTGACCACCGTTAGCTGCAAATCACGCCCATTCTGGTCAACCGCCAGCGCTGTACATTCGACACTGCTGCTGCCAGCACCCGCAGTCGTATACCCTAACGTAAACGCCAGCAGATTGCCGCTGATCGGTGTCGCCGGTGAAAGTCGGCTGGCGGCAATCGTCCAGCTTCCATCCGGCTTAAAGCCTTGGTCGATGATGAAGCTGTTGCTGTCGTTAAAGCCGTCACCCTTCAGCAAGCCAACGCCGTTCAGCACACTTGGGTTGACCTTACATACCAACTGCAAACCGTAAAGGTTGGTGACGTTGAGCAGGTTGATCTGCGCCAGTACGCCTGTCCCGATGTCCGCCGTTTGCGGTACGACATCAACCTTCAAAGTCGCGCCGCCCGTTGTCGGCTGTGTCGGTGTCGGTGCTATCGTTGTGACAAGTGTTGCAGTTGGCATCACCGGAGTCGCGCTTGGCTGTACGCCGGTTGCCGTTGGGACGGCAGGTGTGTTGGTCTTGGTCGGTGTCGGCTGCGGTGTGAACGTCTTGGTCAGCGTCGGCATCACTGTATTGGTCTTGGTGGGTGTCGGTGGCACGGGTGTCGATGTCGGCAGTGTCCCCGGTACGACAATCACATCAACCCAATAGTTCACGTTGTTTGAACTCATATTGGGGAATGTGCCGTTGCTGCCATTGCGGAACACGCCGTTCGGGCTGGCGGTCGAATGCGCTGGCGCAGTTAGCGGGCCGTTCACCAGCGCCGTCGTGAAGGCATTCGCGGTGTAGCTAAACCGACCCGATGAGCTGTGGTAAGAGGCAATGTAAAGGGTGTTCGCGCTGATGGCGACCGGTGCCGAAAAGTTGACCGTTTGCCAGCCGGAAGCCGACTCATTCATGAAGGTCGCGGTCGCCAGCAGTGTTCCGGTGCTCGACCACAAATGTCCGGTGTGTGTACCCGTGTTGCTCGGTCCCTTGTAGAAGCGCAGCCCGGTCACAATGGCGTTGATGTTCGATTGGAACTTCACACCCAGTTCAATCGGAGCGGTTCCGAGGTAATCCGGTACTGCCGGTGTCGCGCTGTTCGGCCACAGGCTGCACGGGCAGGTCACTTGCCCCGGCGTGTTGGTCTTGGTCGGTGTGGGCAGCGGCGTATTCGTCTTAGTTACTGTCGGCACAGGCGTGTTGGTTTTCGTCGGTGTCGCCATCGGGGTATTGGTCTTGGTTGCCGTTGGCGCGGGTGTGTTGGTCTTGGTGGGTGTTGCTGCGGCCACTGTGTCGAGGCGGTAAATCGTGCCAGCATAACCCACCACATACAACTCACCAGCTTGGTCTTCACCAAACGAGCTGATTGAAAAGCCGGGGGTCAGGAAACGTGCCGACTGCCACACGTTGTTGCTGCGGAAGGCCGTCCACATATTACCGTTACAGTAATCTGCATACACGTAATACCCTTGAAAGGCGGGCATGTTCGCCCCACGATAAACGTAACCACCTGTCACCGAGCAGCCGTCCGCGTGCGAGTACTCGGCAATCGGGAAGATCGCGCCAGCAATCGACCCTGCCTTGTAGTTGTGGTTGCCTTCATAAGTGTTCCAGCCGTAGTTCGCGCCAGCCGCGCCGTTGGCAGGCCAGAAGTTGATTTCTTCCCAGTTGCCTTGCCCCACATCGCCCATATAGAAGTCACCCGTCAGGCGGTCGAAGCTCCAGCGCCACGGGTTGCGGATACCCAGCGCCCAGACCGATACCGGGAAGTTAGCTTGGGTGACGTTAATTCGCAGCATCTTGCCCAGCAGTGAGTTCGGATTCTGCGCGTAGTTCTGTGGGTCACCACCGGAACCGCCATCGCCCATGCCCACGTACAGCAAACCGTCCTTGCCGAAGTTCATGTTGCCGCCGTTGTGGTTGGTGTAGGGCTGGTCAACAAACAGCACCTGCGTCGCGCTGGCGGCGTTCGCCACGTTGGCGTTTGTCGTCGAAACCGTGTAGCGGGCGATGACCGTATCGCCTTGAACGTTGGTGTAGTTAATGTAGAACTGTTTACTGGTGGCGAAGTTCGGCGGGAACGCGAGGCCCAGCAAACCTTGTTCCGAGCCGCCGGTCGCGATCAGCGTTCCCACGTCCAAGAAGGGTGTAGGCAGCACGGCACCGTTCTGCCAAATTTTGATCTTACCAGACTGCTCGACGATGAACAGTCGTCCGGTGTTGTCGCCGGCGTGGGTGACATAAATCGGCTTCGTCAGGCCGGTGATCACCGATGTAAGTTTATAGTTTGCCGGATTCGGTGCGGTCGTTCCCTGTTCTGCCGGAGCAGCATATGTCGTGCTTGCCACCGCCAGCAGCATCAATATTAAAAAGAATATCCATCGTTTTTTCATACACGACCCTCTTTTCGGTAAGGTATCTTCACTACCGTTTAGATTGTCGGGTGGATACCGAAACGGGGGTATGAGAGAATAGTAATGTTGAAGGGAATAATGCTAGGCAATCAGTCCTATGAAGGTTTGTATTCGGTTTGTGAGCGTTGTCCCGCTGCAACAACGCTCACATAGATTGAACAACGGGGCTACTTTGACGGTGGTTTTAAAGGCATCGTGGGTTTAATACTCGTAATGTTTAGGCTGGTATCGCGTGGGGTTTCCCGCCGCGCCTTTCGCAGCATATCCCGCATCAGCCCGCCGATAATCTGTTTGCGCCCCAGCACACTCTCAACCAATCCGGTTTTGCTGTCGGTCGCGGATGATGCCAGCCACAGCGCCCGTTCGGCTGGCACCTCCGGCGGGTTTCCCCACCAGCGGATAATCGTACTTAGCCGTGAAAGCTGCTTCTCGTAACCCTCCAAGGACTCGACCTGCCGCAGCATATCCGTGTCCACCAGACCGGGATTAAAGGCATAGATGCCAATACCGCTGTCGGCATATTCTTTCGCTAGCGCCAGTGTGAAGCTCTTGACCCAATATTTGCTTGACCCGTAAGCGTTCTGGAACTTCACTGGCCCATCATCGCCGCGCCCCAGCAGGTTAATCAGCTTGCCGCCGCCCTGTGGCACGAAGTGTTCCAGCGCCACCAGCGACCCGTAGTAGGTTCCCATGATGTTTGTCTGGAACACGCGCTCAAACCGTTCGCGCGGAATGTGGGCGGTCGGCCCGAAGACTCCCGCCACACCGGCGTTGTTCACCCATATGTCAATCTTGCCGTAGGTTTGTACGGTGTGTACTGCCAGCGCCTTTACCTGCTCGTAGTCGCCCACGTCACAAGCCGCGCCGCTGGCTTGGTAGCCTTTCGCCCTGAGCGCTTGTACCGCCTC
>Ga0209460_1001640_pt1 | contig 12112 bp, 7 predicted proteins | sample EBPBio132013_DNA_FD_185868 | JGI IMG/M metagenome (GOLD analysis project Ga0209460, IMG submission 185868) | Wastewater treatment Type I Accumulibacter community from EBPR Bioreactor in Madison, WI, USA - Reactor 2_5/13/2013_ DNA (SPAdes)... | ecosystem: Engineered > Bioreactor > EBPR >...
CGTATCGTGTGGTCGGGCGGCGCATTGAACGCGCAGCTTCGATGACTCACTGGGACTATGAAGATGCCGTGATGCGTTTTCAAGATATTCTGGAGACGCTGGGTGTTTCGGCTGCGCTCGTCGAGGCCGGGGTTCAAGTTGGGGATACGGTTTATATCGGCGATTACGAACTCGAATGGGCTGATTGAGGGCGCATGGAGCGAATTGGTATACTGGGTGGCACGTTTGACCCGCCGCATGTCGGGCATTTGATTTTGGCGCAGCACGCGGTCGGTGCGATTGGGTTAGAGCGGCTCCTGTTTATGCCAGCCGCCGACCCGCCACATAAGCAGCAGGACGCGAAAACGGCTGTCGAGCATCGGATTAGAATGCTGGACTGCGCCACCCAAGATAACCCCCAATTCATGATTTCGCGGATTGATGTTGACCGACCGGGGCCGCATTACTCGGTCGATATGATGCGCTTGGTGCAGGATGAGTACCCTCAAGCTGAACTGTACTTCATTATGGGGGGCGATTCGTTACAGAATTTGCCCACATGGTACCAACCTCGCGAGCTGCTGAAACTGTGCCGTATCGCGGTGATGCGGCGGCCTCAAAGTGAAATTCCAGCCGATTTACACGCGGCAGTGTTACCGGAACTTGCTGACCGCCTGACGATTGTAGACGCGCCACTCATTGATATTTCCTCGACCGCGATTGTTTCGCGGTTTCAAGCGGGCTTGAGTATCCGGTATCTCGTGCCGGATGCTGTGCTCGACTACATCAATACCAACCAGTTATACAGGTAATCCTATGAAACGAACTTCAACTGTTTTTGCGTTGGTGGTTATTGGGCTGCTTGCCGTTGGCTTCATGCCGTCTTTCTCGGCGGATGTTGAGTTCCAGCCTGCGCCTACCCTTGTTCCACCAACACTGGTGCCATCTCAAGACGTGGCGGCTGGTGATGTTTTACTTACCGAGTCCTCACTGGTTAAGGTTCAGCAGGACGGCGCGGTGCGGGTTGGTCTCCTTTACAATGTGCCACCTTTTGGAACGTTGAATGTTCGCGGTGAGGTGTCAGGTTTTGATGCTGATCTCGCTAAGACGATGGCCGAAACGTGGGGCGTGGAGTTCAAGCCCGTGCAGGTGACGCGCCAAAATGGCATGGACATGCTCAAAAGCGGCGCGATTGACATGCTGATGGGGTTACAGACGCACCGGCGCGATTTGGACGCACAGGTGGAGTTCAGCCAGACGTATTTCGCAGATGCCCAATCGATGCTGGTCAGGCAGGATGACGGCGCGGCGGGTTTGGGCGATTTATCCGGTCGTAAGGTCGGTTACGTGTTGGGTACACCCGCCTCCGAGGCGATCAGCCTATGGCAGCAGCGGTCAGGGGTTGGGATTACGGTTCAGTCCTTTTTAACGATTGACCAAGCATATTCGGCCTTAGTGAGCAGCCAGATTGACGGCGTAGTTGACAGCCGCGTTCAACTGTTGAAGGTCATTCCGCAGCCGGGGATGGGCAAGATACTCGAAGAAGTGGTTGGGCCGGAACCTTACGCGATTGCGGTACGCCGGCAAGACATCAATTGGCGAAACTTGATTAACAAGACCCTGCAATATCTCTCCCAACAAGGCAAGCTCCAAGAACTACATCAGACCTACCTCACGGGACTGCCATACTCCATCAACCTTGTGCCGGTTTGGGCAGGGATCGGGGAGGAAGGGCCGAAGCCTGACCAAATGCCTCAAGATGTACCTTACCCAAGCCTGACGACTATCCCGCGTTTACAGCAAGCAAAGGCGATACGTGTAGCAGGGGTTACGGATTTGCCGGAGGACGCGCCGGAAAGCCTGAAACGGTTCGAAGCGACAAACCGCGCGGTAATCGAGTCAATGGCTGCGATCTGGGGATTTCGAGTTGATTACATCCCAAACTCGGCAGCGAACGCGCTTGATCTGGTTGCCAGCGGCGAGGCGGATATTGCTATCGGGGTGACGCTGGATTGGGCAGCAGCCGACAAGGTGGATTTGACCGCGCCTTATTTCCTGCACGGCGAGCGGGTGATGGTCAAGAAGAATGATGAGTACGAAACCTTCCTTGATCTGCGTGGACGGGTACTTGGGATTTTCTCGAATGAGGAAGGGGCGGAAGAACGGGCAAAGGCGCTGGCTGAGAGCGCGAACTCCGGCGTTCGGTTCTTTGCGATCAACAATGAAGCGAACGCGCCAGACGTGCTCCTGAACCAGAATAATGTTCACGCGGTCTTTGGCGATAGTTTGAAGCTCGTGCCTTTGGTACAAGCCAGCCCGAACGACCTGCGGTTGACGCGGCGGGGTACAAACCCGGATGCGTGGTACAGCCGCTTTTATATCGGCATGGCGGTTCCCCGGAATGACATCGACTTCCGGCTGCTAGTGGAATACACCATTCAGGAGATGTACCGGAATGGGAAGATGCAGTCGTTGTTGGGGCAGGTTCTCCTGCCGGAAGATATGCCAACGGCTGATATTTGGCCGGGGATTTCGGATTACCTGAGCTTCAAGCTCGGATAGTTCGATCTGATAGAAGGTTGAAGGAAAACGGTGGGCAAGGCTCACCGTTTTTTATTTCAGTCGATAGTCTATAGTCAACAGGTGATAGTCTAAAGGCAAATACTAATCGCCAAGGTGTTATGGCGGCGGCGGCGACAAAAGCCTATTGAAACGCCATAAAAGTTTAAAAAGTTAAAATATTCGAAATATTGCTGTTGATGCTGTTGTTGCAGTTGAGAATCCGAGATTTTGTGTCGCAAATGTCGTCATAGTCGTCATAGTCGTCAGTGTCGGAGTTGTCAATTGGCAAATCTGGCGGCAATTTCGGCAATGGCAAACCAGTTATCAGTCAACAGTTTTCAGTTGACAGTCAAAGACAATACAAAACGCCTGAAGGCGATTGTTTTATCCCAGCGGCGGAAGGCCGGTTCGCTGCTGCAACGTTTGCTGCAAAACAGTTATCAGCCAACAGTTTTCAGTTGACAGTCAAATGCACAATATGCGGAACAAGCGGCAAATGCAGCATAGGCGGCACGACTATTTGTGTGCGTTGGGGCGATGTAGTTGTTAAGGTGCGGCGGGTCTGCCCTCACCCCCGCCCCCTCTCCCGACCGCTGAGTACAGCTAGGAGAGGGGAGAAAAGGCAGGGATATAGGTGTTCCTATGAACAGGATAGCAGAGGTTGGGATGAAAAGGGTGAACATTTGTCAGAACATTTGGTCACTTTTAATGGGTGTTGGCGTTAACCATCTTGAGGGAGCGGGATTGTTAAGCCGGTTGGGAGAAGGTTTGTAAACGGTTTGTCGGGTTAACCGAAAATAAACCTAAATAGTAACAAGTTGCATGTAGAATGTTTCAAGTTAAAGGCAAAGATAGGAGCAGGTGTTGGATAAGGGGTGGGCAACAAGATAATGGGGCTTATCTGTAGGTGGCAGCGGACAGGCTCATATTGTCCCTGCGGTCATGGTGATGAACTGTTCAGAGGCGAAGGCTTGCTAACTGCAAGCCCCTACAACACTGCTGATATGTGACGGTAATTCACGGACACAATTTGATGCCTAAGGGAAGCACACCAGCTTCCCTACAGACTTATTCCACTTTTTCTGAGAATTGGAGCTGCTCAAGTTCGATGCCCGAAAGACCACCAAAGGCGGTCGCGATGGGTTCATCCTGCGCGATGGGTGCAGGGTCGGCAGGGGGTGGGTTCTTGTTGAGGTTGACGACCGTAATGCCGAAGATGATGGCGATGCTGCCGGGAATTTCCCATATGTTGGGGACTTCGCGGAAGAATAGAAAGGCCAATACCGCGCTGATGACGATGCCAAGCTGACCGACGACACTGACAAAGGTTGCAGGGAGACGGCGCAGCGAGTAGTTATAAATGCCGTGACAAATGAGCTGAGGCAGCAGCACCAGCAGGATGATGGCGAAGTAGGCAGTGCTGTCATAGCCGACGAAAGTTTGTCCGTTGACGGCGACCATGAGTAGGCTGGTCAGGCCACCGATCATGAACACTAACCACAAGTAGGGTATCAGGGAGATGGAGTCACGCACTTTGCGCCCGACGATAGCGTAGATGGCACCCGAAACGGCTGCGGTAAGCGCTAGAACGCTGCCGAGCGCGGGATTATCGCCCAAGCTGGTGTCGCCGTTTCCCGCGATGGTAATGATGACACCGCCCAACAAGGTGATTGCTAATCCCACCCAGATGACACGGTTAAAATGGGCTTTCAACAAGTAGACTTCGAGCAGGGCAACCCAAATGGGCAGTGTACCACCGAGTACACCACTGACCAATATCGAGGTGTGTTTCAGCGCCTCAAAGCCGGAGAGTAGGTGAATGCCGAACCAGATACCGCCGATTAACACGAACAACAGATGGCGCTTATTCATCGCGCGTAGTTCGGCACGGTGATGCTGCCAGATGTAGGGTGTCAGTACGAGCGCCCCCAAAAACATGCGGAAGGTGATGATGACAGGGGTTGGCATCCCATGCTGCTGGGCGATGCGCCCTAGAATTGAAGCCCACGCCCCAACAAACGTTCCGAAAATGAGCAGCATTTGAACGCGACCCCGCTTGGAGGCTGGCATTTTGAGTTTCATGGAAAGAGATGACATAGAGTAATTAGGATGACTTCTGGGTTTGCCCCACGCTGGCGAGGATAACCCCGCCGAGGATGATGGCGCTTCCGATGATTTGCAGACCCGTTGGAATTTCGGTAAAGAGCAGGAAGGCAACAATCGCGCTCAACACGGGTTCAAGTTGAGCCGCAATCCCGACATAGGAGGCCGGAAAATAACGCAGTGCGAAATTCAATGAGGAGTGACCGACAAGCTGCGGAATAAGCGCGGTTAAGACGAGCAGCAGATAACCTTTAGGGCTGTAGCCAAGAACCGGCGTACCGGTGACGACAACCAGTATCAGTAGGAACGCGGCGGCAAAGCTGTAGACCAGCCAGATGTAGGGAATGAGTGACAGCGTGGCACGCAGGTTACGCCCGATCACAAAATAGACGGCGACTGCCAGCGCACCGATGAGCGCCAAGATGCTGCCCGCGTTCGCCTCGAACCGCAAGCTGCCGCCGGGGGGCAGGGCGACGATGACGCTGCCCATGATGCCGACGATAAGACCGATAACGATCCAACGACCCAAACGGGCGCGGAGGAAGATGACTTCAAGAATGGCTGACCAAAGCGGGTTGGTGTTGACCAAGACTACGCCGACCAGCACACTCGTGTACTCGAATGACTTGACCCACGTGGCGAAGTGGATGGCGAGAAATAGGCCAGAAAGCGCGGCGAGAAAAAACTGATTGCGTTGTAGACCCGTGATTTCTTGGCGGTAGCGGCTAAATGTGACCGGCGCGAGTACGAGCGAGGCGATAGCTAGGCGAGAAGCGGCGACGAGGGGTGAGGGAATGCCTTCCGCTTGTGCCATTTTAATGAGGATCGAGGCGAGTGAGACGGCCAAAACCCCGATAGCGATAACAAAATACGCTTGAAGCGGAATTTTGGTCGCGGGCGAGACGGTAGCAGGCCGGGTCGTCACATTGGCTCTCTTAACAGGCAGCGAAAATGGAGGACGGCTGCCTCTCATGAATCTTTTATAAACTTATGATGTGCTTTGCAAGGCTTTTGTAGCATACTTCATAAGTGAGTTTTTAGGCTAGACCCACTAATCTGTACCAAAGGTCAATTTGGAAAGCCCCTCGGCTGGCATAGAATAGTGGTGTTATAGCTTTCTACCATACAAGAGGAGATTGATAATGGCATTCGAACTTCCAGCCCTCCCTTACGCGACGAACGCTCTGGAACCGCATATCGACGCTCGCACGATGGAAATTCACCACGGCAAGCACCACAACGCATATGTTACCAACCTGAACAAGGCGCTTGAAGGCCATCCTGAACTGCAAAGCAAGAGCATTGAAGAACTGTTGACCTCGCTCGACAGCCTGCCGGAAGCGATTCGCGGCGCGGTTCGCAACAACGGCGGTGGACATTACAACCACACCTTCTTCTGGCAGATTATGGGGCCGGGCAAGGGCGGCGAACCGACTGGCGAATTGGCTGACGCGATTAATGCCGCATTTGGCAGCTTCGCCACGTTCAAGGAAAAGTTCGCGGCTGCCGGTGTAGGTCGCTTCGGTTCCGGCTGGGCGTGGTTGATCGCCGACAAGGGTGGCGCGGTGAGCATTAGCTCGTCGCCGAACCAAGACAACCCGATTTCGGAAGGCAAGACCGCGATTTTAGGCATCGACGTTTGGGAACACGCTTACTACCTGAACTACCAGAACCGCCGCCCCGATTACATCGCGGCATGGTGGAATGTGGTTAACTGGGACGAAGTTGCCAAGCGGTACGCCGCTGCGAAGTAAGGGCTGACATTCAGCAATTACTCATGCGGTGGAGATGACGATCATCGCATGGAATAGTGAAAGGCGTTACAATCAGTAACGCCTTTTTTGTTGCACACTGATTGTTGCGATATGAATAACCGCGTGAGTTACGCGAGGAGTTGAATAAATGGCTGAATTTCGTACTGAAAAGGATTCGCTTGGAATGGTGAATGTTCCGGCAGGGGCGTATTATGGCGCACAGACGCAGCGGGCAGTGGAGAACTTCCCCGTGAGCGGCCTGAAACCGTATCCGGCGTTCATCTGGGCGATCACGATGGTGAAGCGGGCAGCAGCGGAAGTGCATCTTGATCTCGGCATGATGGACGAGAAGATGGCGCGCGCGATTATGCAGGCAGGGGATGAGATTCTTGCAGGTAAGTACCACGATCAGTTTGTGGTTGACCCTTTTCAGGCGGGCGCGGGTACCAGCCACAATATGAACGCGAATGAAGTGATGGCGAACCGCGCGAATGAAATCCTCGGCTACAAGCTGGAGGATGCCAAGAAGCCGGTGAACCCGAACGATCACGTTAATATGGCGCAAAGCACGAACGACACGATTCCGACCTCGATCCGGTTGGGTGCGCTGTGGCGGTTGGAAGAACTGACGACCGCGCTCCAAGCGTGCGCGGATGCGTTCCGCATGAAGGCGAAGGAATGGGACGAGATCACCAAGAGCGGACGTACCCACTTGCAGGACGCTGTGCCGATCCGGTTGGGGCAAGAAGTTGGCGCGTGGGCGAAGGCGCTGGAACGCGACATCGAGAAGATCAACCAAGCAGCGGAAGGTTTGCGCCGCCTCGGTATCGGTGGGACGGCGAACGGCACCGGCTTGAACGCGCACCCTGAATACCACAAGCGGATGGTCGCCAAGCTGACGCAGCTAACCGGTATCCAATTCTACGAATCGGACGACCTGTTCGAGTCGATGCAGTCGATGCAGGACGCGGTGTTCTTCTCCGGCGCGATCCGTGCGACCGCGCAGGATTTGATCCGCATCGCGAACGACATTCGCTTGCTGGCGAGTGGCCCGACGACCGGTTTGGCGGAGATCACCTGCCCGACGGTGCAGCCGGGCTCGTCGATTATGCCCGGTAAGGTGAACCCTGTGCTGGCGGAAATGCTGAATATGGCGATGTTTCATGTGATGGGCAACGACCTGACGGTTATGCTGGCAGGGCAGGCGGGGCAGTTGGAACTGAACGTGATGATGCCGATTATCTCACACAATTTGAACGAGGCGATGCATGTTATGATTGGCTCGGTGAACGCCTTCACAACCAAGTGCGTGGTCGGTTTGATCGCCAACCGCGAACAGGCGGAAGGTTGGCTGGCGAAGAACCCCATTCTGGTGACCGCTTTGAACCCGATTATCGGCTACTTGAAGGGTGCGGAAGTCGCAAAGAAGTCGCTGGCGGAGAACCGCAGCATCCGCGAAGTGGTGGTTTCGCTCGGCTACATGAGCGACGAGGACGCGGCGAAGGCGCTGGATGCCCGCGCGATGACCGAAGGCGGCATCAAAGAGGGCGTGAGCGGCGGTGGTTAAGCAAATAAAGGAATTGTAAGATAGAGGTGCGTTGAGGATGTGGTTATCATAGGCTATAATCACATCCATATGCTTATCCCTCATGATGTAAAGTAAAGACCTTATCTGTGCAGAATCGAAAGATCGGTAAATACGAAGTAATTGAGCGTTTAGGACGCGGCGGTATGGCGGAAGTCTACCGTGCGTATCAGGGTACACTGGATCGCTATGTGGCGATTAAAGTGCTGCACGCATTTCTCGCCGATGACCCCGAATTCAAGTCGCGTTTCGAGCGCGAGGCACAGAACATCGCCAAGCTGAAGCATCCGAATATCGTGCAGGTGTACGATTTCGACTATGATGCCGAAGCCGAGAGTTATTACATGGTGATGGAACTGATCGACGGCTCGACGCTGAAAGATCGGCTTACGTCTATTCAGGCGCGGGGCGAACTGCTGCCGACACCGGAAGTCATCCGCATCGTGCGCGAGTCGGCCAGTGCGCTGGCTTACGCCCACAGCCGCAACATGATCCACCGCGATGTGAAACCGGCGAACCTGATGCTTGACCACGATAACCGTGTGGTGCTGACGGACTTCGGTATCGCGAAGATCGTGACCGGCGCACAGTTCACGGCGAGCGGCGGGATGGTGGGGACACCGGCGTTTATGGCTCCTGAGCAGGGGCTGGGCGAGGCGGGTGACGAACGGTCGGACTTGTACTCGCTGGGCATCATTATGTTCCAGATGCTGACGGGACAACTGCCGTATGACGCGGAGACCCCGCTAGCGATTATCCTTAAGCATTTGAATACACCAACCCCGATTGCCCGCGATATTAACCCGAATATCCCTGAAGAACTCGACCGTATCGTTCGCAAGATCATCTCGAAAGAGGCGCAAGACCGCTATCAGTCGGCGGGTGCGCTGATCGAGGATTTAGACCGTTTCTCGAACGCGAGTGCCGATTATGACACGCAGCCGAAGTCATTTTTCGCGCCGCCGGATGGCACCTCGCAGCGGCCGTTGAGCGATACGCAGAATATTACCGGTGTTGGCACGAGTACGACTCTGATTCCGGGACGCGCGGCGAGTAACCCACGTACATCCGCGTCATGGTGGCCGGTGTGGCTTATCGGGGCGATTGTCGCGTTGCTGATCGTTGGAATCGCAGGACGCATTATTCCGCTGCCGTCGTTCCTCGTACCGGCAACCGAGACAACCGTGCCGACGAGTGTGGTGCTTGACCCCACGAGTACCGAAACGGCGGAAGCGACGCAGCAAGTTGCGCCGGAAGTCACGAGTACGGACGCAGCACCGACCGAGGTGACAGCCACGACCGCGCCAACGGTTGAAGCCTCGTCAACGCTGACATTGACCCCGACTGTATCCCCGACACCGGCCACACCGATTGCGGTGCTGCCCGCAGACCAAGCGGCGGATATTGCTTTACAGGGGCCGGGACAGAACTTTGCCAAAATGATGGACATTCGCCCCGGCGAGCAGGTGACGATTATCGGGATGAGTGCAAATAAGCTTTGGTTCCAAGTGCAGAAAAGCAACGGGCTACAGGGGTGGATTGAAGCATCGGCAATGGAAGTCTTTGGCGATACGGAAGGCGTGCCGGTGGTGAACGCACCCACGCTGACCCCGACAGACACGGCAACCTTCACCCGCACGCCGACGCGAACCCCGACCGCTACCGGTACGGCGACGTATACACCCAGCCCGACATCCATTCCGGCGATGGTGGCGATGACGCAAACCGCAGCGGTGCAGAACGCGACGCAAGCGGCCTGTGATTTGGAATACGATGCTGAGATCGAATTGGTGAAGCCGACGGGTATTCCCCGCGATAGTAATGGTTTGTATTTGCTGTCGGTGAATACGGAATTCACGTTGAACATTACAATAACAAACTTGAGTACCGCCAACTGTGATTGGGCGCGCAGCACGGCGTTAGTGTGGTCATCCGGCGAAGATTTTGACGCACGGCAGTTTATCTTCTTTGATAACCGCGATGTGGTTGTCAAGCCGGGTGAAACAGCGACCATGACGTTTGAGGGTAAGACACCGGCACGCGGGGGCAACCAAGTCATCACGGGTGTGTGGGTGCTGCAAACACCCGGACGTATTCCGATTGGCGACCCACTTGAAATTAGCTTCCAAGTTTACGGCTGATCTGAAGGTCGCGTAAGAATCGCGATCAAGTATGGTCCATTGCTACCGAATATACGCAAGGTGACTGATATGCTGGCGGTCGAGACGGCGATGCGTGCCTACGCCCTCCGCTTTGGGTGACGACCCTGAACGATGGGGTGGTAAGATCGCTGCATGACTTCGACTATGAAAAGTATCCTGATGTCGCGGTTGAAGGGCATCCGGTCGTAGGTCAAGATTTTGCGCGAACGCGGGGTATCTGACGAGATTATTAGGGCGATCATGGCACACATGCCGAAGAAAATACGGGTGTAAAGCCTGATACGCCGATGGAAAAGATGCTGGTGGCGGTTGACGAACTGACCGGATTTTTGATCGAGGTGGCACTTGTCCGGCCTTCCAAGTGTATTTTGGATGTCGAACTCAAGTCGGTGAAGAAAAAGTGGAATCAACTTGCACTTACGGTATGAAGCCTATCCATTCGAATGTACTCTCTTTCCTCGTTTCCCCGCGTTTGCGTAAATGTGAATGTCTAGCATTTCAATAGCAGTTCGCTTGGCCTCAGCGGTAAATTTGTCAATTCCTATTTGAGCCGCATCACAGAATGATTTGACGTTATCAGCATGGTTATTCGGAATTGTGCTGCCTTGAATTAATTTTTTTGAAGTTCTGTATGTTTCTTATGTCAGTTGGCAAATCTGCCTTAAGCCGCTTTCTACTTTATCCGGTGTAACGGGGCAGCACGAGAAGTTAACGTACTTTAATCCAGAGTTACGCTGATTTGAGGCGGCAAATTGAATCCGGGTTAAGTTGCTTACTTCCCCCGTTGAAACCCGTATTCTTTTTCTGGGAAGCCGCTGCTTAACCATCTGTGTGGAAATCCTGCGAGGGATATGGCAGCCTATCACAGGTTCTTAATTTTTCTTCAAGGAGATTACCTGTAATGAAGTTCCGTCTACTCTTTGTCCTGATGCTGCTAGTCAGTATCATGTTCTCCGCTTACAGCGCGACCATGCAAGCGCCTGAAGCCACCGAAACGCCTGCGGCGAGCGGTACGCGGCAGGTCGAGGCCGACAACGGCACGATTGAGATCCCCGCCAACCCGCAGCGGATCGTCACGATTGGCAACACGACTCTGCCGTTCATCGACCTCGGCGGGAAACCGGTCGGTGTCACGGCGGAGTCGGACTCCGATGTCGAGCGGTTGCCCGAAGACCAGCAGGCGACGTATGCATCAGCCACGATTCTCGCGGCCAGCGCCGATGAGGTCGATATGGAGCAACTCGCCAGCCTCCAGCCCGACCTCATCCTAGTTCAAATACCCGGTGGTGAGTTCGAGCTGATCGAGGGGCAGCTCGAAGCGATTGCCCCGACCGTGTTCTACGGGCTTGGTACCGAGTGGAAGGCTCTCGCCGACGGAATCGCGGAGGCCAGCAACATGACGGATGGGTTGAGCGAGCAGAAGGCGGCGTTCGAGGCACGCCTTGCCGCGATCCAAGAGAAGTACGGCGACATCATCGACAACACCTCGTTCGTCGATGTCATCCGTTGGTCATCATCCGATCCCGGAACGTTCGCCATTGCCGACATCGGTTGCTCCGAAATCGCTAGGGACGAGGTTGGCCTGAACCTCCCTGAGGCAGCCGAGGGCGCAGATCCCTTGGCCTGGACATCCTTGTCGTTCGAGCAGCTTGGTGAGCTGTCCGAGTACGATGTGATTACCTACCCTGTCGATGCCGAGGGCCAGCCGACAGAACCATTCGCGGCGGTGGTCGAGACCAACACGTGGAAGGCACTGCCAGCCGTGACCTCCGGTCGTGCGCTCGGACTGTTCTGCCCCGGCAACAACTCTTACGGGGCTGTCTTGCAGTACCTCGACTCGCTCGACCGCGCTCTGGCGACGCTCCCGACTGCGGCCACCGAAGCGTCTGCGGCGAGCGGTACGCGGCAGGTCGAGGCCGACAACGGCACGATTGAGATCCCCGCCGACCCGCAGCGGATCGTCACGA
>Ga0209460_1001645_pt1 | contig 12096 bp, 4 predicted proteins | sample EBPBio132013_DNA_FD_185868 | JGI IMG/M metagenome (GOLD analysis project Ga0209460, IMG submission 185868) | Wastewater treatment Type I Accumulibacter community from EBPR Bioreactor in Madison, WI, USA - Reactor 2_5/13/2013_ DNA (SPAdes)... | ecosystem: Engineered > Bioreactor > EBPR >...
AAATCCGACCGGGAAATAAACCGAACTTTCAGAATCTGCCAGAACCTGAAATAACGGTTTTAATCTATGAGCAAAAAGGCTGGAAAGAAAAAACAGAAGTGCAAGAAGAAGAACCGGAAACCTGGACTCAAAAAAGTAAGGGGTAAAAAAGCAGACGATTCCGGCCAGAATCTGAAAAAAATGGCGGGCAGTACCAGATGAAAATATTCCAGAACGAACCAGCAGACTGGCAGTAATCAGAAGTCCGGTAAAGCCGGAAAAAGTGATTCCAAACCAAAGCCAGTCAGCATGCATGAAAATACCATTTTAAAGTTTCAGACAAATATTCAGAGCCGGGGTTCGGTAACCATCTCCTGAGGGAAGGCTTCCTAAAGATAACTGAATATCCTGATTATGTAAATGGGCCTGCATAGCTGCATTGATAGCCGAAAAAGAATGGTTCAAAACGGTCATAACCAGAAAGGTATAGGCAGTATTGTGCATATCGTTGGCTTTTGTTCGCATGTTCCGGTAGGAAATAAACATCGAGGTCGGAGTTTCCATATTTTTCATTGGGGAAAGAGGATTATAATCCTTCCAGCCGGGGTTGAATTGTTCATATTTCCCAATCAGTTCATAATACTGCTGGGTATTATAAACCGGCAGAACATGAGAAAATTTAGCCTTACCACCAAACTCAAAAACCATTTGGCGTTCAAGGGCATTTAATTCATTCCACCAGGCCCGGTCACCAGGAGAAATGTCGTTTTTACTCGGATCTGAGTTGATCAGGTTATTTAAATTAACGGCCAGAGCTTTGGCTGTCTCATCCTGAGCTCCTGATTCCTGGGCCCAGTAAATCAGGTAATCGGCATATTTTCTTGCACTCCAGCCGGCATTCGGATCGTTAGCAACTTTTTGGTATGCCTTTTCACGGTCAGCGGCTTCATTGTCGTAATACAAGTATGCACCGATAAAAGCAATTTCGGCTGTAAAGAAACCAATGGCCGACTTGTAGGATTCTGTATATAATTCACCGGAACCGGGTATGACAGCCGAAAAAATGGCAGCTTTCAGCGGACTTTTTGTTTCGTCTTTAAAGAATGCAAATGGATCTGCAAAAACCTGATTTTTCTCCTGGAAGGAATCTATAAACGGATTTTTTGTAAGTGGTGATTCATTTCTTTTTTCAATCCCCTGCTTAACAGGTTGCGAGAAGGCAAAAGACAAACCGGCCAGAATAAAACTCAGTGAAAGAATTAATTTCCGTGATTCCATTTTTCCAATCCTAAATCAAAATTGAATAACATCCCGAAATGGTATTGCCATTCCCTGCCATAGGTGACAGTTGTTTTTCCATTTGCCGCTTCGAAATTCTCAGACAGGTTAACATCAAATCTGTCAAACCCGTAAGTTCCTGAGAAAAATATCCTCAAAGGCATTAAATAATAGGATGAGGTCTCCAGACGGAGTTCAAAACCTGCATCCCTTTTAAACTTGCCCGACTGATTAAATTCTCCGTTCCAGGCATTCCCCACATCTGTAAATACTGAACCGTAAAGCCGGTCGAAATAGATCATTTTCAAACTTTTATCAATATTTTTTATCAATGGGAAACGGTAACTCATTTGCACGTGTGCCATTTTATAACCACCAAGTGCATAAAACGGATATCCTCTCATCCCAGAAAACCCACCGGCATAATTGTAAAAAAAGGATTCTCCATTGCCCCCATATGTAGTTGCCTGCCGAATCCAGAATGATAACGTATTATTAAACCAGGGTAGTCCGATATGTTCTTTGTAACCTATACTGTATCTGAGAATATCAAAGTTGCTATAAATAGCTTTAACCTGTTCATCTCGTAAATCATACATTTTAAGAAGTTTATTCGATTCTTTTCCAATCGTAAAACTTCCTTCCCGACCAACCGGGTTGATCGAAGATTCTTTTGATGGAACCAAAGCTTCAAACACATAATTCAAACTGAAACCATGACCCATGAAATAATTTTCGTTGGAAGCTGGAAATTTGGTGTCTTTTCCTGAACCTGAAAAAACAAAACCATCAATTTTCGTTGAATAAAGTGAATATGCATATTTAAGCACCAGTTGATTGGCAGGGTCAATTCTTACAATCCCGCTGAATTCAACCTGATTGAGATTATAAATCACATTTGTCTTTACAGAATCTTCACCAATTCCCATTTCAGCAGCATCTTTCGCCTGCCTGATCAGATTGTAATAATCAACCGCCCATCTGACAGGAATCCAATTTTTAAATACCGGATCTGCAAGGTTCAATCCCAGAAAAATGTCACGGTCCCAGTCTCTGAAATCACCGTCACCACCCGGATTTATCAATGCACCAGCACTGAATTGGATCCAGTCGAGCGGGTCACCTGAGAAGGCGTACGTGCCAATTTTCAAATCACGGCTAATATTTCCCTTTAGCTTACTAAAATCATTGTTTCTGATATTGTCAAAGTAGGATCCATCAGATTTGATGTAGGCATCCAGACGCAAAACAGGATAAAATGAAATCGGATTTTGAGTTTTCATCCTGTAGTCTGATGTTCTGTAATTTCCCGGTTCAATTCGTTCAGAATTCAGTGACAGTGATTCAACATCTTCAGATTGGGGATTATTCACAAACGGATAGGTGATATGTGGTTTCAAATGCTTTTCTTCTATGGGCATTTTTCTGACTTTAAACCCATAACCCGTAAAAACTGAACCCAGAATCTGATTGTTCCCGACCGGAAGTCCCTGAAAAATACTGCCTTCTACCTGCGTAACCTGAGTTCTTTCACCAGCTTTTAGTGACATCACGTATAAATTGAAGATCCCGGTTTCATCCGATGAGAAAAGCAATTTTCCGTCCTGCATCCAGCGGGGTTCGCGGTTGTCATGACCGGTTTTTGGAAGTTCATTAAATACTTTGGTGGCCGGATTGTAAATTAAAAGCTGACGACCATGAACTTGCATAAAATCAGTGACAAGCAATCCTGAAGTTGTATCAAAATCGAGTGTATGAAATTCAGTTTCCGGGTAAGATTCTGTCAGATTATCAAAATCAATTAATTCTGATGTATTTACATTCAGATCTTTAATATCAATTGAAACAATTGATTTCTCAGCATTTTTATTGCTGATGGCATAAAGTTTATTTTTCCCGTCCCAGACTGGTGCAAACAAACGGGCTTCTTTCGTCAGTCTGATGGCTTCATTTTCCTTTAAATCCCACACATACAGATCAGAAAACTTTGACTGCATCAGGTTCGGTGGCGAAATCTGACTGTACAGCAGGTATTCCCTTCCCTTCCATGAAAAAAACCTGACTCTGGAATTGGCCTTTATTCCCTCAAACCGTTTTATTTCTTTTCCGGTAGAATCCATCAGAATAACCACAGACTGACCGAAGTAATCAGAGTTTTGATTTGACCTGATCAGTACATGTCCGGTTTTTGCATCAAAATCATCAGCCCAGTTTGAGAAACCAGTCTCAGAAAAAGGTGATCCCTGGTTGATTTCGTTGCCAATGGGTTTTACCTGTTCACTGTAATGCTTTTTTAACTCCTTAACCCAATCCTGATAGATGTCGTCTCCCGGTTTCCCGAAGGCATCTTCCATTGCACTGCTGATGGTAAGCAAACTTTTTTTTCTGAGACTTTCGTTCAGTTGTTTGACTGCATCAAGACCATAAGTTTTACTCAGGTAAGAAACAAAATTATATCCCTGATTATAAACCGTTTCACCATCAAGAGATGTCTTGTTAAAACTCATCATTTGTGAATAAGTGAGCAGAGTTGAATCAAGGGTTCTTGCTCTCAGAATCATATCACGGTGAGAATCCCAGTAATCGAAATAAAGGCCGGGAACGTTAAACTGTGCAGTTCCTTCGGCTAACCAGGCTGGTACGGTAATACTCAGAAAAGGGAAAGAAATGAGTCGGTTTGGGTAACCATATAAAATATCAGGCCTTCTAACATCTTCATAACCGAAATACTGAAAGTAAAAAGCAGGAACACGTTTGTTCCACTTCATTGCCGCCTGAATCTGAACAATGTGGGTAAATTCATGTGAAATGACATCTTCAAGCCATCGGTGGTTTCCACGAAGAGGGAAATCAAGTGCGGTTGCGAATATTTCGATTTTGTCATCGAAAAAATAGGCTGCCCCATTTGAGTAATCATCGGTATCTTTTAAAATTAAAGTCTGCCGGGATGGATAGTACTGATATACTTCACAAACAGGAACATAAATGGAATCATAAACAGCAGCCATCCGTTTTGCCATTTTTTCAAGTGGCTCATGATAGAGAACGGTTGCATATTTTGATTCAAATGTTTTCCAATTCAGGTTTTTATAAGCCAACGGAAAATAAATCTGGGAAAAAACTGAACCGCCCGCCAATACTGATAGTAAGACGGTTAAAAAACTTATCCGGAATAATTTCATGAATTTTCTATTTGATTAAAACGACTTTGAGGATCCTGGAAACTGATTTGCCTTCACCGGAAACTTCAACGGATGCGAAATATAAACCCGACTGCGCATTCCCGGTTTTCCAGATCCACTCTGTTTCCTGATTTTTTGAAAAGGATAAATCGAGTGCTCCAACTTTTTGTCCAGACAAATCAAAAAGGGTGATTTTACCGGTGCCCTGAAAAGGAAGATTGAGTCTGAACCTGACTAGACCGTCATGACTTGGGTTTGGCCAGGCATATATGGTTTCACTTTTGCCTTCAAAGGTTTGGGTATAGAGTTTCTGGGTTAATGTGGTTTGGCCCGTTAAAAGATTATCATAATTTCTGATCTTATACCCAGGATAAACAGTTTTAGCATTAAGAACAACCCGCTCCAATGACTTTCCACCAGGTAACAAGGTTGTTACAACTGTCCAGTTTTCCCCTGAAGAAAGACTTCCGTCTCCGGGTCCAACCTGAAGGACAGATGGTTCTCCGTCAGAAAAAAGTGTTTTTGAGTACCATGACCGGTTGGTTTTAATTAATGAAATAAGCTCTGAACCAGATTCAACAACTTTGACATCAAGAATTTTATCCTGGAATGTCAATGGAAAGGATGAAAGCTGAGTATCCCCCAAAAAGCCGGTCAATTCTTTTGACTCAGAATTTGTTTTACTCCGTTCCATCTTGATGTACCCATCCGAACTTGAAATTAAAAACCCATTGTAATCTGATAATTCACCAGCATGAACGGCCTGAGGGTTTATTTCGGTAAGTATAGACGAAATTGAATATGAAACCAGCTTATTTCCTTCCAGAATACAAAATATTTGCCCTGTACTTGTATCTGCAAATGACTTAATTGTTAGCCCAACATTTCTAACTTCACCAAACTTATCTTCCGAAGAAAGTGAAAATCCAAAGGGTTGTGGGGTTAAAAGGAAATTTTTATTTTCCCAGATAAATAAACCATTTGAAATTGTGAAGTCTGCAGCTGCTCCTGATAGTCCGATGAGTTCTGCAATTTTTCCGGAAGGAAATTCAGCAGCAAAAACTTTCCGGGAAGGTCGACTGATCAGAAGAAATACGATTTTGTTGCCTGTAACAACTGGTCCCGGATTGATTAACCATTCAGAATCCTGTCCGGGAATCGGTGGAATTGTCAAATTTTTGGAGGTAACGGTACCATTGGTTATAGAAATCAGATTGAATTTATTTTCACCTGAATAGTTTACAAGCAGGGTTGAATCTCCTTCATGAATAAAAACAGGTTCATAAATTCCGCCAGAACCTTTAATTGCAAAAACTTTTAATTTTTCTTTGAAAATTAAAAGTGAATCTGAAGTGAAAACAGCAGAAAAAAGAGTTCCATCCTGAATGAAGGAATTTCCTGCAAATTTATTGATTGCATAAGTACTTAATTTCAGCACATCCCGTGATTTGATAAGCGGATTTGCTTTTATTTCAGATGAAAAACTCACTCGGATTCCATTTCCTTCCCGGGTGAAATCTGTAAGTTTAAGTCCGGTCGGAACACGGTATCCCCAGTCACTTGACGGTGTTGATGCAGAAGAAAATTCACTTTTAAATAAAGGCGCTATGTTCCCGGAATACCAGTAATCAAAAATAGTACCGGTTTCAGATCCGCCGCCACCTGAAAAAAGGCCATAAGATTGCCCGATATCAAAACTGCCATCGGCTTCCATTACTTTTAAAACTTTGGTTGCGGGATCTGAATTGAGTTGAGAAAAAGTTTTTGTATCCATTTCCCTTGACAGTTGACGGTCATCAAGCCGCCAGATCAGCAGTCCGCCATTTATCGTATCCTTTTCAGAATTTATTCCGGCGGGAATTACCCAATATGGATTCGAAACATCAGTTATAACACCCTTTAATGCAGTTTGGGAATAGGAATAAAATTCGTCTTTATCGGTAACAAACGATGTTGAAACCGGGTTTCCGTTATCTGATGCAGTTACAGTAACCCCCTTATTAGTCAGATCAGGGTTTCTTGCGAGAGATTCAAGCAGATAATATTTACGGTCACCAAGATGAATGAACAACGGTTTGTCTGGTGTAATAATACCTGAAGATGGTAATTCTGCAATATCAGCAACTTGAGGGTTGATCCAGCCAAGCTGGTACTTTTCCCATGCATTTGGCGGACTCGGAATAAACCCGTTAAAATTGAAAAAACCGTATCCATCCATTAACCCGAAACTGCCAACACCTGATGCACCGGTTTTGGTGTTGTACAAATCAGGAAGACCAAGAAAGTTTCCAAAATTGGCCACCATCACCCCGTTAATACCAAAAGAAAGTAAAGCCTCTTTACCAAAACTTTCAATGGTTCTGCTCAGGGTTTCAGGGAGAATGCTCAGGTGGTCAATTACCATTCCGGACGGGTATTCTCTCTCAATAAAATTCATTTCGGAATTTCCGGTTACAAATAAACTTGGCAGATCACCGGGAGTAGGATCGCCACCAAGAATAGAACTCCAATCGATATCTTTACCCAATCCGGCATGAAAAAGGATAAAATGAGTTTTCCCTTTTCCCAGATAATGATCCTGAATTTCCTGAATAAGTGCCGGATTTTTGTCAAGCTCAGAAAAAAAATCAGAAAAAAGAACAGAATACCCGTCTGATTGTTTCTGACTGAGTGCGGAATAGGCTCTCATCTTTTTTGGCAAAGTGATGACAGTTTGCACAACATGTGTTTGCGAAATCGTCAGTTTTCCGTCTGAAACTCTGTTCCAGTAATTTTTGAGATAAATCAAATGATTCTCAAAATATTGTTTATTTCTGGGCCAGGAATCGAGAAAACCACTATCCCGGGCTGTTGTCACAAATTTTCCTGTACCATACGTCAGCAGGTCAGTATCCTTTCCGTCCTGTCCGGTTTCATCCTGAAAATCAACCATAATGGCAATTACAGAATAATTTCCGGTTGCATCAGGGGTAATACGGGTCGGACTTTGACCCAAACTGACCAAAGGAAAAAAAAGAAAAACACACAGTAAACGAGATAGGGTTGCCATCATAATTCAGACTTATTTTATTCTAAAACAGAAGAAATATTCATTCCAAGTGTCACACGGACCGTTCCGGCCAGCGGATGTGATTCTTCAAATGTTGAAATGTAACTAAAATCAACGTTCAGGAAGGAGTAGAGAATACCAGCACCATAGGTCATAAATTTACGGTTACCTGCACGGCGGTCTTCATAGAAAAATCCGGCACGCAGAGATACGTAATTATCGTAAACAAATTCACCACCCAACATCAGGTTTGCTTTATTCAATTCATTTTTCACCCCATCCTGGTACCATGATTTATAAATGGCCTGATAAACCGGATAGCGGGTGTCTTTATCCTTGTTTGAAACCAGCAGTTTTGCCATTTCAACATACGTGTCGAGATAGTAATATTCATCATCAACAACCCGATAAGCGATACCGGTACGAAATTTTGTAGGCAACGGATCGGCCTGTGCTTCATCAATGTAAGTCATTTTGGGGCCTATGTTCGAAATGTTGGTTCCCCAGCGGAAACGGTTTGAAAGATCAGCGATATCAAAACCAGGGACACCCAGAATGAAACTTTGAGGATGATATTCAAAAGCAAGGTCAACACCAAAACCTGAAGCAACACCCCTTCCTTCTTCCTGAGCTGTTGCAAACGGACTTAATCTCGAATAAATAAACCGGCCTCCGGTTCCAATACTCCAGTCTTCGTTTACGGGAACACCATAAGAAAGTCCAACTGCCATTTCCCAGCTCACAAACCGGCCAAGTTCCTGACCTGTTTGATCTGTTCTTACGTTTTCACCAAGATTAAGAAAAGTAATATGGCCACCCAAAGAACCTAAATCTGGTCCAAGCGGATAAACCATTGCCAGATAATCATAAAACAAATCACCAGTTAACTGAGGAAGCCAGTTTGAGTGAGTTATACTCACTTTGATTTCCTGAATCCGGTAAAGTGCAGCCGGATTCCAGAATATGGTATTCGGGTCTTTTCCGGCCATTGCAACACCACCTTCTCCGAATCCGCTTGAACGGCTGTCGGGGGCAATTTGCAAGAACGGAACGGCTGTTGTAGTAACCTGTGCATTTACACCGGTGACAGTGATAACCAGGAGAAGCAAGAGACCTGGCAGAGTTTTTTTCATGACTATGAACTCCATATTTTCAGACTATGTTGATTTGATTCAGTTATATTTTAAAAGCTTTGATATTTTTGATTCAGTTTTTCCGGAACGAAGATCTTTTATTTTAGTTTTTGCAATGTAAATTCCGTTCGCAATTTTATCGCCATCCTGATCTTTTCCGTCCCATTCAATTGCTTCACCTGCTGATGAACCTGAAAAATTTTGTTTCAATGTTCTGATCAGTAACCCGTTTATTGTAAAAATAGAAAGGGTAACCTGCAAATCAGTCTGATTTTGGTTATGGTTAAAGAAAAATTTGACCTTATCGCTGAACGGATTCGGATAGGGATATAGATTTTCAACAGCAAGTTTGCTTTCATTGGTTACTGTAAATCTTAATTCAGACTCAGCACCATTATTAAATGCATCCCAAACCTTAAGCCGGAAAGTATAATCACCTTCACTCAATGATCTGATCGGATATTCAATCCGCCCTTTTTTATAATTATCCTTTTCTGCAGTGTAAAACTGACTAAAATCAACAGGGGCAGAAATATCATTATTAAACACACCGGATAGCTGATGGCCGATTCCCAATCCCGTTGTATTTATGCCGGATTCATCACTGATTGATGCATAAAGAATACTTGCCGGCGACACTTTCTGTCCGTTTGTAAAAGTTGAATCATTAACATACAGGAAGACAGCCGGTGGTAAACTGTCTGGTTTAGAAGTTGTGTTTCCTGCCAGATAATAAACCTCAGGTGACACCAGTAACCCGTTTCTATCTGCGTTCCAGAAGTACCCCGATAGCCGAGTGGGGTAATTGTTTGGCAGAACATCACGTGGTGCTAAAAATTTAAGCGAGAACTTACCGGCAGTAACCGTTACCAGTCCTCTGAAAATATCAGGTCCCTCTGATAAGTAACTGGGCACATCTGTAAAGGGTCTGTTTTTCCACTCCGGAACTGAGACAAGAACCGGTTCTGCCTTAAGTCTGATAAAACACGTTCCGTTGAATGACAGATCAGGCTCACCCTGAAGTCCTGTAATTTTCCCCGAAATCAAGTTTTCTTCCATGGTTGTAAAACTTACCGATTTTGATGCATCAAGGAGTGTATCATTTTTTTCAAGAAACCCGGTTCCTTCCGGAATAACAAGCCTCATTGCCGGATCAGCAAGTAAGGCAAATTTTCTTACATTTTCATCGCCTTTGTATTTATTCTGAACCGAATCAAAATCAGCAAGTTTTCTTTTTGTCTTTACAAAAATCTCACCAAGTGACAGGTTTTTTCCGTTTTCATTTTTTTGATACAGATAGGTGAACAGATAATAATTCAAAGCAAGATTGTTTTTCCCGATGATTTGTTTATCGGTGTAAACCAATCGGGTTGTGGTGAAGATACCCACTACCCCTGATTCTTTGTGTGTGACAAGCAACTCAGCAGCACTCTGATCATCCGGGTCATCAAATTTTCCGAAATCACAGGTGGCGGTAATTAAAAAAGGTAACCTGTTTTTGTTATTCAGCCGGGGAAGAAACGTTCCGATTTCAAATACCCGTTCATGAGTCCATACTTTTGTATTGCCATGCCCAGAGTAGTTGACAACGGCAGAACCCTGGTTGAACAAATCAAGAATTGCATTACCGGCCTCAGGTTTTCTTCTTCCGTTACTGGTTGTGATGGAGGGGTAGGAAACCGTATAGATTTTTCGCTGTGACAAATAAGAGGGAATAATGCTTGCAACCGTTTCTGCATTTGAGGTGTGCAAATCACCATCATCACCGGTTGATGTCAGACCATCATCAGCAATCATCGTGACAAGTGAACGCCAGTCTCCCTGATCTGACCCAAGATCATAATTAATCAGTTTATCTACCATTCCTTCAGCTTCTGTCAGATTGGAAACCGGTAGGCGGCCAACACCCGCAGAATATTGATCCTGAACTGATAACTGACTGTAATCATCATCTGAGCAATGGGTATAGTCAAGATCAAGTGATTCAGTACTTTCAATTGTAGGAATAATTCCTGGGAATGGTTTTGTTCCGCCGATTCCCTTAACATCATAAGAGGCATCACCAAAAAGAAGTACATTCTGAAGTTTTTCTCCGCCGGAATTATAAACATCAGAAAGAAATGATTTTATGGCAGGTCCATTTTGCTTACCGCCTGAATAAACCAGATAAATATCTTCGAGCCAGGCAGCAGAACCTCTCCAACCTTGTTTTTCCCTGTGCGAAAGCAACCGTTTAACTGCTGGAGCAAACGCCTTTGGAGCAACAATCACATAATTAACACCTGAAAGAAAAGCTGTTCCGAGTTCGGGCGTTTGAATGGTTTCAGATGGAAGTGAACCAACAGAAGTAACGCCTGTATTCTTGTTGAATACATAAAACCTGTTGGGAGTACCCGATTTAAGTGTCCAACCAAATCGTAGATCACCGCCCATAATATTAACGGAAGAAATAGCTTTCGGTTGAAAAATATCACTCGTGTTTAAGGCAATTAAAGATGAATTTTCAAATCCGGAAAGTTTAATATTAACTTGTTTATCCGTTGTTTGTCCCGAAAAATAAAAATCAGCTTTGGTTTTTGGTAAAAGAAGGTTCTTTTGGTATTCCAGTGTAAACCAGTCAACCCAGCCTACTGAGGGGCCCACACTTACAAGAGAAAAATCAACAGAAGCCCGGTCTTCAGTTAATGAAGGAATAATGCCTGAAACCGTACGTTCACGGGCAACCTTGTCACTGTAGTTAGACGGATTTGAACTGCCGGTAATTATGTCTTTAACAATATATCTGCCAGATTCAAGAATTGACATTTTTGCCAAAACCGGATAAACATACTGTACAATAACTGATGAGGACAAACTTACAGGGGTTCCCGTTTTATAGTCCGGCAATTTTTTTGTAAAAACCATCGAACTGTTCGCAGAAATCCGCTGGCTGTAGAAGGCTTCACCTGACTTCAGAATGTTTTCATAATCCTGATTATCCCACACCATATATTTAGCGGACGTAACCTCTTCAGCATTAGCTAATGTTTCGCCGTCAACCTGAGCCATTCTGGCACCTGGCGAACTTTTAAACCCGACATAAATGAAGTGAACATTTGAAAACTGATCATCATAAAAAGTAACGGCGTTTTTCTTTGAATTAAAGACTAAACCCTTTGTGGTTTCTGTATAGAAATACCAGACCTGATCATTATCCCAAACCCCGGTTTCACTTTTTTCAGCAAGCAATGGTAATTCATTTGTTCCTGAAAGATACGGGTTGTACCCTGAAGAAGAGTAAACAGCAAGGTTTCGCTGATCGTTTTGATCAGTGAATCCGGCCTTTTTCAAATCAGAAGCAGTTACCTTATAAACACCTCCCTCAGAAAGTGAATACCTGACCCATCGACCCGAAGAAAACTCAGACAAGGTTCCTGTTTGATTGGATTTAGTGAGTTTAATTGCTGGTTTTATGTCCTGAAAGGTGTCTTTTCCA
>Ga0209460_1001657_pt1 | contig 12001 bp, 12 predicted proteins | sample EBPBio132013_DNA_FD_185868 | JGI IMG/M metagenome (GOLD analysis project Ga0209460, IMG submission 185868) | Wastewater treatment Type I Accumulibacter community from EBPR Bioreactor in Madison, WI, USA - Reactor 2_5/13/2013_ DNA (SPAdes)... | ecosystem: Engineered > Bioreactor > EBPR >...
CCCTACAAACGGGGTGATAGGTGTGGGTTGGTAGCACGGCGGACGCGCTGTCTCGCGTCCCTACAAACGGGGTGGTGTTTGGGGTGGGTTGGTAGCACGACGGACGCGCTGTCTCGCGTCCCTACAAACGGGGTGTGTGGGGTGGGTTGGTAGCACGGCGGACGCGCTGTCTCGCGTCCCTACGAAAGCGGGAATGTGCCTTCGTAGGGACAGTCCGGTATATGTGACCCTTCTCGAATGGTTTCTAACCGCTAACCGCCTTTGCCTTTAGCTGGAGACTGGCGACTGATAGCTGACGACTTGCATCTAACTTGACACTTCAAACTTGTCACTTGCAACTATCCAAACGGCTGGCGGATGATCGTCCGCAGATGCTCCGGCGCGGTCTTACGCGCATCACTCAGGTAAATCTCGTGGTGCTTGAGCGTCGGCTTGCCGCCCTGCGCGTCGATGTAGGCGTGAACGCGGTCAATCGTCGGCTTCTCCGCGCTGTACGGGCCGAGGTGCAGCGTTTGTGCCGCACGTCCCTCGTCGTAGCGTTCAAAGCGGCAGTTGTCCAACAGCGCCGGATTTTTCTTCTCTCGCACGTCCTTCACCGCCGCCTCAACCATCGCCTGTGTGATGAAGTCCGGCTGCATGACCATCAACGTCCATAGCCACGTGCTGCGGTCGCTGGTCGTGGGGTCAATCGGCAAATTACCTTCCACCCACCACAACCCCTCCACCGGCATCACCACGTAATCCTGCCCTAGCTGCTTTTTACTGGCGAACTTCAGGTTATAGGACAGGGCATACAGTACTTCGACACGCGGCTGAAAGCTGTTCATGTCGTTCGGGTCGCCGTAACCGTCCACCATCAGGTAATTCATCGGCGGAACAACCACTTCCGCCACTGTCTTTGTCGACGGGCTGTACAAATCCTTCAACGTCTTCTTAAAGTCAATTTTTGTCATGTTAGCCTCGCAACTATTGTCGATTAAAGAACCCCCTCCGTCGCTGACGCGACACCTCCCCCGCAAGCGAGGGAGGGTCTAAGCCTCTCCCCTACGAGAAATCAAAGGTGAGGTTTATTGCGCCTACCGTTCTACCGGCCATTGAATTTCGACCACCGCCTCGCCGTCCGTTCCTGCTGGCTTCAGGTAAATCTCGCGGGATGGGCCAGCGATCCGGTAGCCGTTCGCCGCAATCCATTTACCCAGCCTAGTATAGGTGTTCGCCAGCCCGTCGTAGCCGCCCACATGCACAATGCTCGCCGCCGACTCGATGCGTGGCAGTTCCCGCACCGCGAACACCCGCCCGCCGGAAAGCGGCAGATCAGCCGTCACCGAGGCCGCAACAGGCAGCAGCACCTCGACATCCATATCCGTCAGCCGGAATTCCTCATCGTGGTAAATGGCCTGTGGTGGCGCGGCTGACGGAATGCCATGCTGCCCAATCACCGCGAAGCACTCGGCTAAAAGATTACCCACATAAACCGGCGTGGGAATGACCTGCCGGACGGAAAGCATGTGCAGGGGTTCGAGCGTCTTGAGTACAACTTCATCCTGCGGCATCTTGCCTTCTTCCTCGATTTCGCGCAGCCGCGCCGCGACGCGGGCTAATCGGGCTTGCTCATCCACGAGCTGCTGTTGGAGTTTGGCCTGCTGTAAGCGGAACATGCCGCGCAGTTCATCCGGCGAGAGTTCATCGCGCAGCAGCCGCCCAATTTCCTCCAACGACAAGCCCATATCCTTCAGCGCCAAGATCCGGTGCAGCCGTGGGAGCTGGTCAAGCGTGTAATAGCGGAAGCCGGTAAACGGGTCGATGTGCGCCGGTTCCAACAAGCCGAGGTCGGCGTAATAGCGCAGCGCCGAAACCGGCACCTGGCACATCTTCGAGAAATCGCCAATTCTGAACATACTTATGAACACCCTGTTGAAAACTCTTGACTCTAGTGTGCCATCTCAAGCGGCTTGAGAGTCAAGCATCATTTATAAACCCCTCAGTAGCCACGAAACCAAAATAGCATTAGAGTAATAATGACTTAACTTCACTCGATGGAGGCACAGATGCACCACGCAGGTACACGTTCTCTCAAAATAAGCGTCCTCGTTTTACTCTTACTCGGCCTCAACAGCACCGTTTTCGCCCAAGAGGCTACTCCCGAACCGTCCGGCAAAGCCACCGCTGCTGCCCCGACGGACTATAACCTGACCTACAGCGTCACCGTCGAAAGTGAAATCACCAACGAAACCTTCAGCGAAGAATGGACGTTGATGACGGCTTCGGCTGACCGGCTGATGGTTCAGGTCGAGCGCACCAGCGGCAACTTGCTGCCGGACGTTTCGATTCTGGACGCGAATAAACAGCAGATCGCCCAGAGCTACGGCCCCGACCAAACCGGCGCGGGTGCGGAAATCGCGAACTTCACCCTGCCCACTGCTGGAACATTTACCGTTCTCGTTCAGCGTGCCAACGGCGGTACGGGAATCACCACCGGCGGTTATACCCTGCTGGTGACACCGCTGGCTACCGCGCAGGACAACCCCAACAACACCATTTCGTTAGGCGAAGTCACGGCAGGTACACCGATCAACGGTGAACTCACGGCAACCCAATGGTATCAACGTTACACCTACAACGCGGCAGGCGAAGATGTCATCCGCGTCGTCGCCAACCGCACCAGTGGAACGCTCTACCCCGAAGTGGAAATCCTCGATGTAAACGACTCGGTTCTGCAAACCGGATACGTCGATTACAGCAGAGGCGACGCTGCCCAGATCAACTACTATGAACTGGCGCAAGCTGGCACTTATACCATCGTCATCACCCGTGACCGCCGCTTCAACGGCAATACGGTCGGCACCTATCAACTCGATGTGACCCTGCTCGGCGCGGGTGAAAGCAACCCGATGATGGCGCAGCCGATGGGCGCGGTCGAATATGACACCCCGCTTACCGGCGAGATTGGCGCACAGTGGTATCAAGATTGGACGCTGACGACTACCGCCGCAGATGTCCTTTCACTCACGGTTAACCGCACCAGCGGCAATCTGCAACCGGAAGTGATCTTGCTGGGTGGCAGCGGTCAGGAACTCACGCATGGTTACACCGAAAGCACGGGCGACCATGCCCTGATTGACCATTACACGCTCACAGGTCCCGGCACGTATACAGTGCGCGTCAGCCGTTCGCAGGGCAAGCGCGGCTTCACCACAGGCGGCTACTCGCTGACCATCGCCCTTAACGGCACCGGCGCGGACAGTGACAGCTTGGCGGAACCCAGCGGCGCGATTGAAAACACGCAGGAACAAACCGGCACGATCACCCATGCGAAGTGGGCGAATACATGGACGTATTCCGGTACACAGGGCGATGTGATCGACATCTCCGTCGCCCGTGGCAGCGCCTTGACGGACACGCTCATCCCGTATGTCGACATCCGCGACAGCAACGGTCAGGTCATCCGCACCGGCTATCCGGGCGACAGCCGTGACACGGCAGAAATCACCAGTTTCACGCTGCCGGGTACGGGAACTTATCAAATTGTGGTTTACCGTGACCGCAATCAGGATGGCTACACCGTCGGCGATTACACCCTATCCGTCGAACCGACCGCGCAATAAAATTGCTGGGGAGGATCAGTGATCCTCCCCACTCACCATTCTCTATCAGGCGCAACCATGACGACCATCATCTTCGGCGGAACTGCCGCTTACCACCTGAAACTTCACGACCACGCCGAAGTCGGCGAACGGCGCATCATCGCTACTCCCTACGGCGATTCGTCACCGTTTGTCTACCTCACCGCCAACGGTCGCAGCGCGTGGTTTAGCTCGCGCCACGGCGAGGACGGCTTGCAGCGAACGGCGGCTTTCGTCAACCATCGGGCGAACCTGTGGGCGGCGCGGGAACTGGGCGCGACGGGCATCCTGTCGTGGAACGGTGTGGGGGCCATCGCGGCGGGGTTAGCCGTCGGGCAAATGGTCGTGCCGGACGACCTGCTCGATATGACACGGGCGCGAGTTGCCAGCTTCGAGAGCGCTGATCTGGCTACACCATCCGGCCAACCTTTCGCGGCTGACCTGCGGCAGCGGTTGGTGACGGCCAGCCAAACACTGGGCTTTGTGTGTGCCACGCATGGTACATACGTCTGCACCGAAGGGCCACGCCTCGAAACGGCGGCTGAGATCGCCATGTACGGTTGGGGCGGCGCGGCGGTGGTCGGCATGACGCTTTCGCCGGAAGTGTGGCTCGCGGCGGAACTCGGCATCTCCTACGCATCGTTGTGCGTCATCACCAACATGGCAACCGGACGCTGGGCATTCGACTCGCGGCGCGACTTTGGCCCCGGTGTGGGTGTCAAAGGGTTGCAGGTCACGCTGGCGGCAGCGTAATTTACCCGTTCAATGCTCGCCTGAAAGCGTACTGACGGTATAAATTCAGCCTGAAAGCTGCTATATTAAGGGGAGTAATGGCTTACTGGTGGGAGAACCTCTCCGTGCAATTAAACCCTCCTCATAAGCAAATTCGCCTCGCTCGCCGCTTGCTCGACCAACGCTACAACGCCCCTATCACCATCGAGGAATTGAGCCGCGCGGTCGCCCTTTCACCCTATTACCTGATACGCGCCTTCCGCCGTACGTACAAGCAAACGCCGCATCAATATCTCGTCGGGCAGCGGATTGCCAAAGCCAAAGAACTGCTACGGAACTCCGACCTGAGCATCACCGAGATTTGTATGACAGTCGGGTTTGAAAGCCTCGGCTCGTTCAGTTCGCTGTTCCGCAAGGTGGCGGGTGTCTCGCCCAGCGCCTACCGCAGCAGCAGCCAACCCATCACAAAACCCGCCTATATTCCCCTGTGCATCTGCCTGCGTCACGGCATTCAAGATCAGCCCGACCTTTGAAAATAGGGCAATTTTCAAGAAGCCAACCCAGCACAAATGTTTTACAATGCTTGGGTAAACTAATGAGGAGATGACGGATGATTAACCGACTTTCAGTCACGACCATTTGGGTGAAAGATCAAAATGAGGCGCTGCGCTTTTATACCGAAAAGCTCGGCTTTGAAATTCGTGCGGATGTCAAAAATGGCGATTACCGCTGGCTGACGGTTGGGTTGAAAGATCAGCCGGAACTTGAATTCCAACTGGCGGAATTGAAGGCCAGCCACGCGCTCACCCAAGAACAGGTCGATAACCTAACCAAATTGGTCGAGGCCGGTCAGCTCGGCATCGGCCCGTGGAAAACCGATGACTGCTTCAAGACCTACGAAGCGCTCAAGGCGAAGGGTGTGGAGTTTGTGCAGCCCGCCACTGACCGCCCCTACGGCATCATTGAAGCCGTTTTCAAGGACAACAGCGGCAACGTCATGGTGCTGGCACAGGACAAGTAGCACCGATCACCCATTCGCCGTTAGGAACACGATATACAAGAGGAGTTTCCGATGAGTCCAGCAGTAAAGACCAAGAAAGATAAAGCATTCTCGGCGGAAGAACGCGCCGCGATGAAGGAACGCGCCAAAGAAGTGAAGGCCGAAGCCGCCCGCGCCGACGGCGAAAAAGCCCTGCTCGAAAAAGTGGAAGAACTCGCCGAGCCGGAACGCAGCATGGCGAAGCGGCTGCACACGATCATTACCACCAACGCGCCGACCCTCGCGCCGAAGACGTGGTACGGGATGCCCGCCTACGCCAAAGATGATAAGGTTCTGTGCTTCTTCCAGAGCGCGTCGAAGTTCGGCACGCGCTACGCGACGCTGGGCTTCAACGATGTCGCCAATCTCGACGACGGCGAGCTGTGGCCGGTCGCCTACGCGCTGAAGGAATTGAACGCCGCCGAGGAGAAGAAGATCACCGCCCTCATCAAGAAGGCCATGAGCTAGAGCGGATTTGTAGGGGTTTGCTGGCGGCAAACCCCTACCCTACACCCCGATTACACCATCTCTGGCACACGCTGGTTTTCGCGCATTTTCACTGTGACCGCCATGCCATTCGCCGGACGAATGGTCACCAACTGCTTCGGTTCGATTTTCTGCCCCGGCACGAGGGTCAGGTCGGCGTGCTGCACCATCGTCGCCAAAATTAAGCGTGCTTCCATCATGGCGAAGCTGTTGCCGATGCACACACGCGGCCCCGCCCCGAACGGCAGATAGGCGTAACGCGGGATCTTCTTCTCGTTTTCCGGTGAGAATCGTTCGGGGTCAAACGTCTCCGGGTTCTCGAAGATTTCAGGGTTGCGGTGCATGGCGTAGATCGCAATCGTCACCAGCGACCCTTTCGGCAGCGTATAACCCCCAATTTCGATGTCCTCAATCGGCTCGCGCCCGGCAGATGAGACCGGCGGGTACAGGCGCATCGATTCCTTGAGAACCATTTCGCTGTACTTCAAGTTCGCCAAGTCGGCTAAGGTCGCCGGTCGGTCGCCGAGCGCCGCGTCAACTTCCGCCTTCACCTTCGCCAAGATTTCGGGGTGCGTCATCAGTACGTACCACGTCCACGTCAGTGCCATCGCAGTCGTTTCGTGACCGGCGAGGAAGATGGTCATCAGTTCATCCCGAAGCTGTTGATCGCTCATCGGGCTGCCGTCGTCGTCCCGCGCTTGCAGCAGCATCGAGAGGAGGTCGCCCTTGTCCTCGCCATTAGCACGGCGGGCATCAATAAACCGTTGAATGATGATGTCCAACTCTGCCACATCGCGGTACATCTGGCGCGTCTTGGGCAGCGGCAGCCAATCCGGCAACTGCACGCCGGCGTTCATGCGGTCGTTGGAGGCTTCCAAGATGCGCGTGAGCAGTTCACCCACATGGTCGGCATCCTTCGTCACGTCGGCATCGAACAGCGTTTTGGCGACGATGTTCAACGTCAGCTTCATCATCTCGCGCTCAAGCTGGCGTGTCTCGCCGGTTTTCCAACTGTGCAACATCCGCTGGGCATACTCGGTCATCACGGTCGCGTAGTTTTCGATGCTCTTGAAGTGGAAGGCGGGCTGCGCGAGCTTGCGCTGCTTCTTCCAGAAGTCGCCCTCGCTGGTCAGCAAGCCATTGCCCAAGAACGGCCCCAGCGCGTACTTAATCAGCTTGATCTTGTGGAACTTCTCCGGCTGGTTGACCAAGATTTCATGGGCGACCGCCGGATCACTAATCAGGTAAAACGTGACCCAACCAAACTTGGTGAAGTTGTAGTCGCCAAACTGCTTTTGGGCTTCCAACGAAAATTCGAACATATCGAACTTCGCGCCGGAAAGCAGGGTGCGAATGGTCGCGATGCTGCCGACACGAACGCCGGGTGGATAGGTGATCGTCATGCGAGGTGCCTCTTTCTGGAGTGCATATTGCTTGAATACTTTCCATGTTAAAATATTCACAAGTGACACGTCAAACCATCAGGACTGATACGATGTCAGTTTCAGAAATACCGGCGCTGAACCGTTCCGAACGGCGAAAGCAGCATACCCGCCAGCAGCTACTCGAAGCGGCGGCCAACCTACTGAATGAGGTCGGCTACTCGCGCTTGACGGTCAAGTCCATCACCGACCGCGCCGACGTGGGTTACGGCACATTTTACCTGCACTTCGCGGATGTGGATGAGATCGTCTGGGCGGTCATTCACACGCTCGCTGAGGAAATGACGACCCTCACCGAGCAGAAAATCGCGGGGCTGCCCTTCCCGCTGCGTGAATATCATTCGCGGATCTACATCTTTGAGTACGCCGCCCAGACACGACAAGGGATTGTCGAGTTGTTTGGCAGCAGTGGCAGCGCCAAACTCCTGCAACGCTATCAGGATTATCTGGCGGCGAAGCACGAGGAAAACTTGCGGCTTGGCCGCTACTCATCGGGGCTAGAACTGCCGCCCATGTTCCTCGCGCAGATGATTACCGGCGCGCTGGTGCGGCTGCTCATCTGGTGGTCAGAAACGCCGAACGACTACACCCCGCGCCAAATGGCCGATATGCTTTATGAGGCGATCTACCGCCAACCCGCGCCGCGCTAATCAGTCATCCAGCGGCAGGTGGATGGTAAAGGTGCTGCCGGACTTCGGGGTACTGCTGAGGCTGATCTTACCGCCGTGCGCGGTGACGATCATCTTGGCGACACTCAACCCCAAGCCGACCCCGCCAGAGTCGATGCCCCGTGCGGAGTCTACCCGATAGAACAATTCGAAAATTTTCTCGTGATGCTCAGGCGCAATCCCGACCCCGTTATCTTCTATCGAGATTTGCAGGTCATCTTCGGTCAGCGCCGTTCGAAGCGTCACTTTGCCGCCAACGGGGGTGAAACTGAGGGCGTTCCGCAGGAGTTCCCGCAGCGCACGGCTGATTTCATTGGCATCGGCAGTCACCACAAGCTGCGTGTCCAGCGGTTCAAAGGTAATCAGTTGGTTGTTTTGCCGCGCTTTACCGATATGGAGCGCGATGACTTCATCAATCAACCTATGGAGATCGCAAGGTTCGCGCTTTAAAATGCCGAGTGTGGCGAGGGCATTCAAGTTTTCCAGTTGAGCGCTCATGTGGTTTACCGAGCGACGAATGGAGTGCAGCTTTTCAATGGCGGCATCCGCCCGCGCCGTATTCACCAAATGCTCGGCGAGGTAACGGCTGGTTTCGATGGTTGCCAGTGACGTGCGGAAGTCGTGCGAAAATGCGGTTACAAAGTCGCGGACGAGTTTTAAGCGCCCGTCTTCGACCGCCGAATTCAACTGCTTACTCGCGACCTGCTTCTGAGCGGTAATATCCTGCGCGACCCCGTAATACCGCGCCAACCGGTTGGTGTCGTTATCCCAGATCACATTCCGGCTGATGCGTAACCAGCGCAGTTCGCCGGATTTGGTATAGATGCGATATTCCCCGCTGCCGCCTAGTCCCCGGTACGTTTGCTCGATACTTTCGAGGTAACGAGGTAAATCGTCGGGGTGAAACAGCTTGCCAAACACGTCACTGTTGGCATCGGCGAGGCTGTAGCCGGTGATGCGGGCGAATTCGTCCGTCACCCATTCGTTCTTCACCGCGCCATTCGGACTCACTTGAATACTAAACGCATAATTCGGGATAAAGTCCGAAACCATCTTAAAACGGGCTTCGCTTTCGAGCAGTAATTCTCGCTGTGCGGCTTCGATTTTGCCCCGGTAAAAGCTGAACAGGATAATCATACTGCTAAGGACAAGATGCACCGGAACCGGGCCGCGCAGCATGTCTGAAATGGTAAAGACAGGTATAATAAAGGGCAAAATACACAGTAAGAGCAGTTGTAAAATAGCTGCGATGACCGTGAGTTGAATCGAATGAAAGTGGCTGGCGAATAAGATCACCACCAGCATAAACGTGAGGGTGGTTTGGAAGGCGATGCCCGACATACTCAACATGAGTTGGGCGATGATAATCAGCATAATATGGATGATGAGCACCATACCGGCGATGAAAATTTGCCCGCGCCGCACGATAAAATAGGGCATCACAATCGCCCCCGCACCCAGCCAAGCGACCAGTAACCGGAGTGGGATTTGTGGCACATCCGGTACTAAAAGGTAGCGCAAGCTGAGTACTATGCCGAACAGCAGGGCGGCCAACAAAAATAACTGGGCGAGAAAACGCGCACGGATACGATCATCAGCATTTGTGAGTTCAACGACAGGTTCAGTGAGGTGCTGCCACAAGTTCACAAACGGTTTCAGGCGCACGACTGTAGGTTTTTCCACACAAGCACCGTAATAAAGTGGCTAATTCCTTCATTTTACCGTGTAATTCTTAAGTCGAGTAGTCATGTGGACTAAAGGGTTGGAGCAGTGATGAGCCAGCATGTTTGGCCCGTATATGGGCATGAATGGGCAGTCGAGCATTTACGCAAGAGTATCGCCAACCAGCGGATTCGCCATGCCTACCTGATCGTCGGGGCAGAGTCGATTGGCAAGGAAACCCTCGCGCGTGCGTTAGCCATGACGCTGAACTGCACCCACAGCGATGCCGATGCCCGCCCGTGTGGGCAGTGCAGCTCGTGTAAGCGGATCGCCAGCGGCAACCATCCCGACATGATCTATTCCGAGCTTGATGGCACGACCGGCGCACTCAAGATCGAGGAAATACGCAACGTCACGGGCAAGATCGCGCTCAAGCCCTACGAGGCACGCTACCGTGTCGCCATCCTGCGCGACTTCGACCATGCCCGCCCGCAGGCGCAGGATGCCCTGCTCAAGACGCTGGAAGAACCGCCGCCACAAGCGCTGCTGATTCTCCTCGCGCCGTCCACCGAGTCGCTACTGGCAACCATCACCAGCCGCAGCCAGATCATCCACCTGCGCCCGCTGCCTGTCGAAACGATCTACAACGTCCTGACGCAGCAGTACAACATCGAACACGAACAGGCGGATTTGCTGGCACGGTTGAGCGGCGGGCGGATGGGTTGGGCGCTCCAAGCGATTGCCCAACCGGAAATTTTGGAGCAGCGCACGGCAGCGATTAATCTGCTAGAAGACCTTGTACCGATGACCCGCGCCCAGCGCTTCGAGATTGCCGAAGACCTGAGCAAAGATAAACTCGCGCTCTACCCCCTATTGGAACTCTGGCAGAGCTACTGGCGGGATGTGCTGCTGCTGTGTGAAGGGGTGAGCGACCAACCGGCGAATGTCGACCGCCGCGCCGCGCTCGAAAAAATCGCGGTAGGTACGTCTACCGAAGCGGTACTGATGGCACTTAAAGCGACACGTACCTTAATCACCAACCTCAGCACCAACCTGAATCTACGCCTTGCATTAGAGGTGATGTTCCTTGACTATCCCGGATTACCGAATCAGGGGTAATATTACCGGATGAGCAAAAGTTGAACAGCTTTTGAACTGTACGGGGTATGCGAATCGGCACAGAATGAGATTATTCATTCGTTTAGCCGAAGACAAGTACCCATGATTACGTCTTTTCCAGCATATGCTATACTACCTGTGCCTTCCAACCAGCGGGAAAAAGTCCGCATGAGTGAATCTACCGAGTTAGTGCTTTTACAGCGGGTGCAAAATGGCGATGAAGATGCGCTGATTGCACTGCACACTCAATATGCCAATCTGGTCTTTTCGGTCGCTTACCGCGTACTCAACGACCAGATGGGGGCGGAAGAAGTCACGCAAGACACGTTCATGCGTTTATGGAATAAATCCTACAGCTATGACCCGGCAAAAGGCCGCTTTACGACATGGCTGCTGACCGTCACACGGCGGCTAGCGATTGACATGCTGCGGCTGCGGCTGCGGCGCGAACCCAAAGCGGGGATGCTGTTCATGGATGAAGACCCCGCCCTGTGGGAAAATATTCTTTCGGTTGATGGCGGCAGTGATTTACGCCGCACGCTCAAATCGGCACTCAGCCAACTCCCTACAGATCAAAGTGAACTGATTGAACTCGTTTATTTCTATGGTATGTCCCACAACGATATTGCCGAAACCCTGAGTATTCCATTAGGAACCGTTAAGACGCGCATCCGTTTAGGGATGCAAAAATTAAGATTGGCTTGGGTTGGAGACGAAACAACAGATCCAAATTCAAACAATTAAGCGTAATCTTTGTTATGACTGTGAAATGTTCATGGTTCTAAAGTAACACCTAATCGCGTGCGCCCCAGCAAGCGCACACATTGAAGTAAAGAAGATGGATAGAAGCGAACTACTCGACCTCATTCCCGCCTATGCGCTCGACGCACTAGAGCCTGAAGAAAAACTTCAGGTCGAGGCTTTGCTGCGTACCGATGCCGAGGCACGGCAGCTCCTCGCGGAATATCAGGACATTACGTCGAACCTGATTATGGCAACACCGGCACGCCGCGCACCGGCACACCTTGAGGGTGATCTACGGAAACGCTTGGCCGCCAACCGCCCCGCGCAAAGCATACCCTCGCCTGTACCAACTCCGTTGGTCGAGCCGCCTGTCACCGTGCTGCCCACCCGCAAACGCGCGAATATCTGGCTGCCGTTGGTGGCTGCGGCGGCGGTCATCACCATTGTGTTCGGCGCGGTCACGCTGCTCAACCGCAATCCGGCGGA
>Ga0209460_1001659_pt1 | contig 11986 bp, 11 predicted proteins | sample EBPBio132013_DNA_FD_185868 | JGI IMG/M metagenome (GOLD analysis project Ga0209460, IMG submission 185868) | Wastewater treatment Type I Accumulibacter community from EBPR Bioreactor in Madison, WI, USA - Reactor 2_5/13/2013_ DNA (SPAdes)... | ecosystem: Engineered > Bioreactor > EBPR >...
AGCAGTCTGGCCTTTTTCATTCTTGTGCATTGCGAACTTACCGAACATTGTCATTTCTCCTATAATTGCGGTTGGCTCAATTGCGAGTTCATTAATATCAATATACAGCCCAACTCAAAATTACGTCAATTGATTTTCTTAATCCTCATTAATTTATTTACAAATTCACAATTTATTCACAAATTTCTCCCTCAATAGGTCGGCCTCACCTGCATTTATGGTGCTTAAACGCATAATGAATTCACGCCCAAAAGGGGAATTGAGCTTCAAAATGAGCCAAAAATAAAGATGGAGACCACAATTATTATGCGGTCGTCTTTATTTTGCGGGTATAGTCTTCATCCGCGCAGTCATCGCATGACGTAACAATTTGACCGTTCAAACCATCAATGAAGCGATATTTCACAATTGACGACCAAAAAGAGGTTTAAAAAATGGTTTTATCCGAACCTGTACGCGCCTTCCTGCAAAAACCGGTGATCGTCCGCATGGCCGTTGTCGATCCGAACGGCTATCCCCATGTGGTGCCGGTTTGGTACGGTTTAGATGGCGATGATGTCATCGTCTTTGGCTACCGCAATACCCGCAAAGTGGATTTCATCAAAGCGAATCCCAAAGGCTCGATTCAAATCGGGGGCGATCCAGCCGGAGAAGGTTACTTGCTCAAGGGGGAATTTTCGCTCGAAGATGACACCGATAACCGTTGGGCGCGGCAAATCACCTATGCCTACGAAGCCACGAAAGAAAATGCGGATAAGCTGCTGGCGGAGTGGATACTGGCTGGCTTAATCGTCATGCGTTTAAAGGTTGATAAGGTCAGTAAGGTTTAAGAGGCGGGGTAAAAAAGCGCCTCCGTGTGGAGGCGCATAAACCGTTATTTGGAAACGTTTTTGATTGCCGTCATATCAATCGGCATCTGCGTGGCGGTGTCGTAGCGTTCTTGCAGCCGTTCACCCCAATCGGTGAGCTGGCGACCGAGACCTGCCAGCGCTTGATGATAAAACGGTGCGCGGTCTTCGTTTAAGAGAGTCGCAGCATCAATCAGCATCTCCTCCTCTGGATTGCGAACAATCCCCTTCGGATTAAGCTGTGTTGCGTTTTTCATCCATTCATACATGATCCACTTACCTTTACAGGCTTTTGCTAACCTGCTATAATTGCTTTGATGGTTATAATAGCATACTCAGCCTAACCTGTCAATCAGCCTTTAGGTGTAAGAAGGGTGGGGACGAATGGTGAATACACGGGACATCGAAAAGTATGGTTTGTTGCGGGAACGTCTTTGTCTGGACTTCACCAATACCTCGGATGCACACCCCTCGCTGCCCGATGGGGAGTTCTTTAAGAGCTATTACTCACTGGTTGAATGGGCGGTGTATGCCGGTGCGGTTTCCCACGCTCAAGCGGATACACTGATCGCCGGTGCGGAAACCCACCCTGATAAGGCAGGGGCCGCGCTCAAAAATGCCATCACCGTGCGCGATACGGTTTACCGTATTCTCTCGGCTGCTGCTGCTCACCAGCATCCCAAACCTGCCGATATGCAAGCCTTCAACCACATGCTGCTGAAAGCCATGACGCACCTGCGCTTATCGACAGTCGATGAGCATTTCGCGTGGACGTATACGCAAGCCGACGCGGATTTAGAAGCGATGCTCTGGCCGGTGCTGTGGTCTGCCTCTGAACTCCTAACCTCGCACGACTTACGTTACTTACGCGAATGCGCTTCGGAGGACTGCTCGTGGTTGTTTTTGGATACCTCGAAGAACCACAGCCGTCGGTGGTGCAGTATGACCCTCTGTGGGAACCGTGCCAAAGCCCGTACCCACTACCATCGGGCGCGTAAAGGCGGTTAAGAACCTGTCTGAATACTGTGTATTGGGTCATAACGGACGCGATCTATCGCGTCCCTACATCAAAAATTCAGAACAGAGCCTTTGAATTTCGCATTTTTGTAGAGACGGCACGCTACGCAGATGCCGTCCGATACTAAAATAATTTTCAGATAGGCTCTAATAGAGATGAATGCGCCACATCAAACACCATTCGCTTCATCTCTTTGTCATCATAACTGTCATAATCCCATAAAATGAAGCTGTAGTGTTTCATCGGTTACTTGAAAGGTGAAGGTTATGGCGATTCTCATTTCCCTGCTGGCATTAACCATCAGTTTGAACGTCGTGTCACCCCTATCGACCCCCACACTCGCGCAGCCTGATCGTGTTATCCAACAAACACCGGAAGAACCGGCTGACTCGGCGGGTTATAACGAGCGCGGCTTATCCTATTACAACGAGCGTGATTATGAGAACGCAATCGCTGACTTCACGAGTGCAATCGATTTCGACGCTGAAAATGTTGAGGCTTATACCAACCGTGGGAATGCTTACGCCGACTCTGGTGATCTGGATGCTGCGCTCGCGGATTACAGTGCCGCTATCGAAATTGACCCTGAATACGCCCGTGCCTATAACAACCGGGGTATCGCCTATTACGCGCTCGGCCAGTACGACCTCGCCGTCGAGGATTACACGCAGGCCGTCACGATTGACCCTGAATACGCCCGTGCCTATAACAACCGGGGCAATGTCTATCGTTTGCTGACCGAGTATGAACTCGCGCTCGCCGACTTTGAGAAGGCGCTGGAAATTGACCCCGCATACACCCGTGCCTACAACAATCGCGGTAATGTCTATCAAGATATGCAGGCATACGATAAAGCGGTTGCGGATTACACACAGGCGATCACGCTTGACCCCACCTATGCCAATGCTTACCACAATCGTGGGCTGACTTATGCCCAAAGCGAGCGGTATGCAGAAGCGGCTGCCGACTTCGACACAGCACTGGAACTGAACCCGAATGATACCGCCGCCTACTACAATCGTGGCAAGGTATTTTATAGTCAGGCCGAATATGAAAAGGCGGTTGAGGATTATACAGCAGCCGTCGAGCTTGATCCGACTTTCGCGGCCGCTTTCAGTGAGCGGGCAAGTGCTTACTTCGCCCTAAAGCAGTATGATAACGCGATTGCCGATTATGATGCCGCGATTGCGATTGACCCTTCCTATCCCGACGACTACAAGTACCGGGGGAATACTTACTTCGAACTCAAGGAATTTGAAAAAGCCCTCGCGGATTGGGAAATATTTGAAAAACTGGGTGGCACACTGGAGCAATCGTATTCGATCCTGCGAGATCGGGCGATATTCCTCCTCACCGCAACGCCTGTTCCAACCGAAACCGCGACCGCAACAGCCGTTAAGTAAGGTTATGGTAGAATGCGTGTAGGTTAAGTATGAGGTGGGATGATGGTTGCTAAAACAGTGGATATTACGTCGATGACCGTAGTAAAGGATTATTTGTTGTCGTTATTAGAAACCGACACAGAAATTATCCTCACTGAAAATGGGCAACCTGTAGCCCGTGTCTTACCAGTCGAAAAATTGCCTCGCAAAAAACTGACGGGTCTTAATCGTGGTGCTATGAAGATGCATAATGATTTTGATGAGCCACTTCCCGACTCTTTTTGGCTAGGTAATGAATGAAGTTACTGCTCGACACTCACGTTTTATTTGGTGGAATAGTACCCCTGAACTACTGTCGGGTGATGTGCTTAAATTGCTTGAAGATGAAGCAAACACACCTGTTATCAGCGTAGTCAATATCTGGGAGATTCAGATTAAGGCTGCGGTAGGAAAAATCGTTTTAAATCTACCACTTGAGGAAATTGTCGACTACGTGCATTGCCTGACCAGAAACACGTTCGCAGGTACGACAGTATTCGCAGCAGCGTTTAGCACGATCATGAACACGGCGCGTAATTTGCGCCCACGAGAGTTCATTCATTTTTAGTCTTCTGGGGAGAAATCATCGCCTGTTATTGTATGACCGCGTTCTATTAGCACACCAGCAGCCCATGCTTTACGCAGGATAAGTCGCTGTCCACGCTCGACTAATTGTGTGAGTTCACTGTATTCGTCCGGGGTAATTGTGCCTAAAGTGTTACGATCCATCAATTTTTGTTGATGCTCTTGAAGGCGCACAGGCATCTGCTCATGCACAATATTTCTCAGTGTGTCGTCCGAAAGAAACTTGAAAGCAACGAGTTCTGATTCCTCATCCGCAGGCAGAGATGGCAACTGCACCGATAACACTGATTGCAATTGTTCAACGACAATATCCTCGACAGTTTGTGATTTAGCTTCCGCGATCTCACGGATTGGCGTATAGAGGGACTCAGGCAGTGTAACCGTTACAGGGTGATCACTCATTGGGTGAATCTTTCTCTCACACTGGTTTGTGATTGATTATACTGCAATATTGATTCACTTCATGTACTTCCCAAGAATCAGCAGGGGCGACCCGGTTGTGCCGCAGTCGCCCCTACAAAGACGTTTCTATGTTTTCCATTACGGATTGATTTGTTTACCTCGATTCTCTAACTAATGAACGGCGTAAGAACGCATCCTGTACGGCTCATAACCGGGGTTTGGACGCACGATCAGCGCGGCGCAGTTATCCGAGCGCGGGTCGGTGATGTGATCGTACAAAACCGCTTTGACCTTAAACCCGTTTCGCAACTGAGGGGTGAGCGTGGGGTCGGTCAATTCGCTGCGTGTGACCTTTTCGACATAGGCTTCAATGCCCATTTGCTCACGGTAGCGGTGATAACCCGGCAGCATCCCACCCGCAACCTCGCCCTTCAAGTTCATGCGGCGCACGAGTGCCTTACGGGCATCGTATAGCTGGCTCGCTAAACGGAGGCCGCGATAATCGGGATGAACACTGAGATCACCACCGTACAGCCATTCGCCATCCGGGTCGTGGTTATCCATCCAGCCATCCGACACCGCTTCTTGGAAGGTATGCGCCTTTTCAAAGAACGCCCACTTGGCGCGGAACGTCACCGTCGAACCGGCAATCGTCCACTTGTCATTGTGATGTACCAGCGCTGTAAACTGCCCCTGCCGAAAGAGTTTAATATGGTGCAAATAATGTTCTTCTCGCAGCAGTTCATCATGCGTCAGCGTGGGGAAAATCACACTCTGCATTCTTGCCAAAGGATCAGCAAACTTGGCAATCGTGGGTACCACCATCGTTCGTGGTACGTGCTTGGCGTTCATGCAAGTCCTCCAATCATAATCATCTTACGTTCCATATACTCCTCCAATCCTTCCGAGCCGCTTTCGCGACCCAACCCACTTTGTTTAATGCCGCCGAACGGGGCTTCGGGCGTGGCAGGCAGCCAATCGTTGATGCACACCATGCCAAATTCGAGTCCCTCGTACATGCGGACGGACGTATTTAAATCATTGGTTTGGACGAACGCTGCTAACCCGTACTGGGTGGCGTTCGCCATCGCCAGCACCTCGTCGGTGTCGTCGAAAGTGACGATGGGCATCACCGGCCCAAAGATTTCCTCGGTGTACAGGCGCATACTGTCCTTTAAACCGGTCACCACAGTCGGGCTGTAGAAGTAACCGGCAGGCATATCACACGGGCGCGAGCCACCGCTGAGGGTGGTTGCCCCTGCCGCCACCGCTTCGTTGACCATCGCTTCAACGCGGTCACGCTGGACGGCGTTAATCAGGGGGCCAGTTTCGGTGCTTTTGATGAGGCCGTTACCGACGCGCAGGGTACGCGAGGCTTTGGCAACGCGGTCAGTAAATTCATCAGCGATTTTGCTGTGGACGTAGAAGCGCTGCGGGGCGACACAAACCTGTCCGGCGTTGCGGTATTTCCACGCCACCGAGAGCTTGGCGACTTCCTCGACGTTCACATCGGGGAAGATGATGCACGGGGCGTTACCACCGAGTTCCAGCGAGAGCTTGGTGACGGTTTGTGAAGCGCCGTCCATCAACAGCTTGCCGACACGGGTGCTGCCGGTAAAGCTGATCTTCCGCAGGCGTTCGTCTTGAAGCATCACTTGTCCCATGGCCGCCGCATCGCCGTTGATGCAGTTGATGACACCCGCAGGTGCGCCCGACTCGTGGAAAGCCTGCGCCATCATCATCGCCGAACGCGGTGTGTATTCCGACGGGCGACCGACAACCGTACAGCCTGCCGCCAAAGCCGCTGACCAGCAGCGCACCACGTTGTAAACCGGGAAGTTCCACGCTGTAATCGTCCCGACTACACCCAACGGCTGTTGAAGAACCATGATGCGGCGGGTAGCGAGGCGTGCCGGGATGGTACGCCCGTAAGCACGTTTGGCTTCTTCCGCGTTCCAAATAATGTAGTTGGCAGCACTGCGCCACTCAGCCAGTGACTCGGAGAGTGGCTTACCACTTTCCTCGGTGGTGATGACGGCCAGTTCATCGACCCGTGCCAAAATCCAATCGGCGGCTTTCATCAGCACTTCGGCACGCTGGTAAGGGGTCTTGCGTGACCACGCTGGGAAGGCTGCTGCGGCTGCGTCAATCGCTGCGCGGGCATCTTCCGCATCACCAAAGGGAATATCGAGTAATTTTTCTTCTGTGGCAGGGTTGAGCAAAGCCCATGTGCCACCGTTGGATGCACCGACCCATTCCCCATTAATCAGTTGTTTAAATATAAAATCAGACATCTATCGTTCCTTAGCTGCATTCGTGAACGCAAAAATAACTGATATGACCAGCCGCCGGATATTCGCATATCCGGTACCGTTCAATCAGCCCTATGTAGGTCAATCAGAGATTGATGCAAAAATCCGTTTGGAAAGAATCTCCAACCGAAGTAAAAGACATCGACAATTTTGACGTGACAGCAGGAGGTTGGTAAATCGATGAAGAAGCGGGATGTAGGGTTCTGCGGTGTCTGAGTGTCAGTCTTGCAGGGTCTACGAACATAATAGCACCTAAATTATGCTGATCGCACTTGGCGAACTCGAATGCTTTTAATAGTTAAACATAAAAGCAGGCGGCTCGTATGGGCTTGAAAGCACTAATAGTGTACCAGCTTTTTAGCAAGAATTGCCAACTGTTTACGAATTCTCAATAAATGTGGTGCTGGTGAGCATGTCCGTCAATACTATTTCTATTAAACACCCCTTTAAATAAGGCACATCAAGAGGCTTAATAAGCGAGTTTTACGCCTCATCTACGATGGGCTGCCCCATGACTCGCCACAGCGAATCTTGGTCGTCAAAGCCTTTCAACCGGGTTTCGAAAAGGTCTCCAACCAACTCACCGCTGTAGAGCAGCGCCGCGACTTCAGGGTCATCATAGACCGCCTTAGAGATCACCACGTCTTCACCAGTCGAGAAGCCTTCCAACCGCGAGGCTTTATTGATGGTCGAGCCGAAGTAATCTAAGCGTTCATTCAACGTCACCGCGATACACGGGCCATAGTGGATACCGGCTTTCAGTTTGATGGGATGCTGACCGAGGGTGTTCGCCAACTGCGCCTGTGCGTTCAGCATGGCACGCAGGGCGGGTGCCGGACGCGGGAACACCGCCATGACCGCATCACCAATGGTTTTGATGATTGCGCCACCTTCGGCACTGATGGCTTCACGCAGCACATCGAAGTGATCCATGACCAGCCCGAATGCGGGAGCGTCGCCAATCTGGTTGTAGAGGCGGGTCGAACCACGAAGGTCGGTAAAGACGATGGCGAGGCTACCGACGCTGATCTGCTGGCCGGGGCGCAGCGCTTCGCTGGCGAACAGGTCACGGAATAGCTGCAACGTCGTGACTTCGGCGGCGGTGACTGCTTGGTCAGTCCATGCCAAACGTTCGAGGATGAAAAGCTGTTCTTCGTCGGTGGTATTTCGCAGCCGCAGGGTGGGACTGTTGCTGATGACGGTTTCCACTTCCGGCCAACCGTCGAATTTATTGGCACGCAGGGTAATGTCATTCAGGCCGTCGTCGCCAACCTGTATATATTCACTACCGCGTAAGCCCAGTGTCCGCAGGCGGTAGCGTCCGTTGTCGAGGATGGGCTGCACTGCCCGTTCTTCACCGGCTGCCAGAAGCTGCTGCACGACGATATGCGGCGTGGTCTGTGGGCCAGCCATACAAAACTCGGCCTGATTGACAGCGCGGATCGACGGATTGGGGTGAAAGCTGAGTTCAACCGAACGCTCAAAGTTGACTTTGAAGTCTACGTTGCAGGTATCGCAGTGAACTTCACTCGAAATTTGATCGAGCGATGTGCCGGTTTGCTTGGCACCACGGCACATCGGGCAGAGGACATCCCATTGGAGTTCGAGCATACCCGTGCGTGTTGCTAACAGGTGATGTTCCAGCAGGTGACGGCGGTCAATACCCCATTCATCGGCGAGGGCATAAGGGCGCATCTTGGAAAGGCTTATATCATCACCGGTTTGGATGAAATCATGCAGCCGGTTGATGATGTCTGCGTTTGCGCCGTCATTCAGCAAACGGTCGCATAACGTGTTGAGCCGTGCATGTCCACCGGGCATAAACTCGGCAGTCGGCGCGAGTGTAATCAGCGATTGATTGTTAGCGGCGACTTCATCGTAGGCGCGGAAGGTTCGGGCGAAGGCACGGGCGCTGAGTAGTCCAACTTGTGCCGGAATAGCGGCGAGGCCGAGGATGCTGCGTGGGGCTGCCCAAACTTCGTAGGTGAGTTCGGTTGTCCCATCGGTTTGTGGGGCAAGGGTGGCCTGAATACGCATATCACCTACAGGGCCGCGTGTGTAATGCCGCATGACCCCGTAACGGAAGGGGCGTATCCATTCGAAGGGTTCTTCTTGCCATTCAATCGGTACCCCAAAGCGGACGAGGCGCAGATTGCGGCGGGCGTTGGTCAGCGTTTCGGTGCCGTGTTTATGGATTTCCGGTACGCCGGTATCACGGTTGAAGCGGTTGGTATCCGCGACCAGCGGCCAGAGTGTTTCGGGGCTGGCTTGCAGATGCCACTGCCAGCGGTAATGAAATTCGCGGAGCAAACCGCGTTTGCCGGACGGTTGAGAAGCTGTTTGTTGACTCATGGCTGTGGATGGCTGATACGCTGAACGATTACTCATTATCTTATCCGTTATTAGCGGTTTGAGCATAAATGCTTACCTAAACTGTATGCGAAACCCGTGTTTCGTTACAGATCAAACGCTGCTCAATTTCTGTTCAGTTGTCGATGAAGGTTGTCGAGAATAGTTACGACAGAAGTACGTAAACGGATTGCTTCGTGAAGGAGGTCAATAAAAGAGGACATCAATTGATGTCCCCTAAAAAGTTTTGATTGCTTACTGCCGTTTAGCTGCTGTGGCGGATGTGAACGATGTCACCGTCCTTGACGATGTACTCTTTACCTTCGAGGCGGAATTTACCGGTTGCCTTGAGGGCAGCTTCACTACCACCGGTGATGAGATCGTCATAAGCCATGACTTCGGCGCGGATGAAGCCTTTTTGCAGGTCACTGTGGATAGCACCAGCCGCTTCGGGGGCGGTTGCACCGACAGCAACACTCCATGCGCGGACTTCATCTTCGCCGACGGTGAAGAACGACTGAATAGCCAGCAGTTCGTAGGACAGGCGGATGACCTTAGCGGCGCTGAGTTCGGTGATGCCATATTCTTCCATGAACATGGCAGCATCATCGGGTTCCAACTGCGACAGTTCGGCTTCGATCTTGCCTTGCAGGGCGACGAGTTTGCTGCCAGCACGGTTGTATTTGAGGATGTTGTTGACATCGACGGCTTCGTCACCGAGGTTGGCGACGACCAGTACCGGCTTGAGTGTCATGAAGCCGTAGCCGCGAATAGCTTTGGCTTCTTCGGGCGTAATATCGAGTTCGAGCAGGGGACGTTCGGCTTCAAGGTGCGCCTTAAAGCCCTGCATCAGTTCGAGTTCGACGGGAACGAACTTATCGACATTCTTGCCCTTGATGCGGATTTCATTCTGCAATTTTTCGAGGCGTGTTTCCACAATAACCAAGTCCGACAGCAAAAATTCACTGTCGAGGATTTCGAGGTCGCGTTGGGCATCAACCGTTTCGTAGGGATGCGGTACGGTATCGTCTTTGAAGGCACGGACAACGTGCAAGAAGCCGTCAACCTGCGACAGTTCATTGCGGAATTGACCCTTCAAACCACCTTCACTGATGCCCTTATCAAGGCCACCAATGTCGGCGTAGGTGACGGTGGCATAACCCGTTTTCTTGGGGTTATACATGGCCTTGAGCTTTTCAACACGGGGATCCGGTACGTTGACGACGGCGGTATGGACTTCAAATTGACCACTGGTGGCTGCACCGGTGGCAAGGTTCTGGTGGGTTAGGGCGTTAAAGATGGTGGTTTTGCCGCTGTTGGGTAAACCGATAATTCCTAAGCGCATCGTTTCCTCATTCGTAGGCTATACAAAGTGCTGCTAAGTATAAAGGCAGGACACCTAAAAAGACAGAAGCGAGTAGAGACGAAGGCGATTAACCGCAGAGACGCAGAGGAACGCAGAGAAATACAGAGAGAAAGACAAAGGCATTTACCACAGAGGCACAGAGGACACAGAGAAAAGACGGAGAAGATTTGAACCGCCAAGTCGCCAAGAACGCCAAGACAATGCGGAGAAGGTTGAACCGCAGAGAGTGCGGAGGAAAGGCGGAGAAAGGCAAAGGCAATTTACCACAGAGGCACAGAGGACACAGAGGAAAGACGGAGAAGGTTGAACCGCAGAGACGCAGAGGAAAGACGGAGAGTTTAACCGCCAAGTCGCCAAGAACGCCAAGACAATGCGGAGAAGGTTGAACCGCAGAGAGTGCGGAGGAAAGGCGGAGAAAGGCAAAGGCATTTACCACAGAGGCACAGAGGACACAGAGGAAAGACGGAGAAGAATTTACTGCAAAGAAAGGTGGAAAAATTTGCCTGTAAAACAGGCAGGAACAGGCAGCTTGATCCTTTCTGACCCCGATTTGTGAAGACGCGGTTTGAAAAGGTAAACCGGATTCAAACGGAGGTTGTGGATGGTCTTTAGAGTTCCTATGAAATAACAGCACCCCAGAAGATGAAAAACCAGAATTGAACCGCAGAGTCCCTATGAAAGAACATCACACCGAGGGATGAAAGTTTATCAGAACCTCACCCCCAGCCCCCTCTCCGTGTACAGAGAGGGAGAGCAATATAGCGCTTTTTGATAGGACTTTCGGAGCAGAATTACAAAGGCGATTGAAGTTTTGTCAGACACCCCACCCTAACCCTCCTCATAGCAATGGGGAGGGAATAATCCGTCGTTTGGACACCTGACTTTCAGAGGAGAATGCAGAGATACACAGAGTCGAGTTAATAGGCTTCGCCAAGCGTTTTTCGGAGCCGGTCGTGAAAACAAGTGGCAGTGTTATTCAGAATGGAGACGTTCTGAAAGTACCGGACAGCCTGTCTGCTGTCCCTACGGATGTGCGGTTGGTTTGTGGGGGTGGCGCGGAGGCGGCACGCCTCTTCCCTACAATCGGGTTTGTGGGGATTACGGCAGTTCGGGTTGGTAGGGTTTGGCGAGCTTCATATAGGCGAGGCTGGCCTTCATGAAGTCGACTTCATCCATTTCGAGCGTGATGGTGGGGTGGGCGGGGAGGGCGCGAATTTTGGGCAGCAGATCGGCATAATCCAGAACGCCGTGCGTCAGCCCCATGTGAATGTCAATTTTGCCGTCGTTGTTATTCATGTGGGTATGCACAATCAACCCGCCGAGCGACTCCAACCAGCGTTCGAACGGTACTTCGCCGAACAGGTGGGCGTGACCGAGGTCGAGGCAGGCGCGGAGGTTGGGATGGTTAATCTCTTTGAGCAGGTCGCCGATAATATCCGGGTCAAACTCCCACATATTCTCGACGGCGACCGTTACGCCATACTGCTGCGCGTATTCGGCTACGGGTATCCAAAAGTCGAGGTTGCGCTGATGCCAGCCGGTGCGGTATTCGAGGGTGTGAATGGCGGCGATGAAGTTGGCGTGAAAGACGACGATGGGGATTTCGAGTTCGGAGGCGATGCGGATGGCGTGCTGGTAGCGTTCGAAGCAGATGGTGTTGATGCGGCGGTCAGGGCTGCCGGGGG
>Ga0209460_1001661_pt1 | contig 11979 bp, 8 predicted proteins | sample EBPBio132013_DNA_FD_185868 | JGI IMG/M metagenome (GOLD analysis project Ga0209460, IMG submission 185868) | Wastewater treatment Type I Accumulibacter community from EBPR Bioreactor in Madison, WI, USA - Reactor 2_5/13/2013_ DNA (SPAdes)... | ecosystem: Engineered > Bioreactor > EBPR >...
GCGGGGTCTATGAAGCCAGTAATCTGCCCATAGGTCGCCAGAATATTCGTCGTCCACATATCCCCGTGGATGAGTGATGGATATTCCGGTTCGAGCAGCCAGCGTTCAAGCTGTCCCGCTAACTTCTCCACCCGCGCCAGCACCGCCGCTGGCAGCCTGCCGACCCGCGCTGCCTCATGCGCCGCGTACAGTAACCGCTGCTCACGGAAAAACGGTATCCACTGGTCGTGTTGTTTGTTCGGCTGGTGCACCCCACCGATTACTGTATCGCGTTCCAACCCGAACGCCTGCCCGCGAACAGTATGTAACGCCGCGAGCAGTTCCGCTGCGTGTTCTTGTGCGCCAGCATCCAGTTCACTCTCGCCTTCAATGTATTCCATTAGCAGGAGTGTATCGACGCTGTGGTAGACCTCCGGCACAGGCAGTTGGCTGTGCTCACGCAGGTAACGCAACATGTAACCCTCAACCGCTAATGTCGCCCCGCTGCCGTCCGCGACCTTCGCCACCACCTCTCGTCCATCCTCAAGCTCAACCTTATACACCTCACCGATGCAGCCGCCGGAAAGTGATGAAGTTTGCATAACTTTTGTGCCAAGGATTTCTTCTATCTGATAAGATAACAACATAGTGATAAAACCTTATAATATTTGAGATGACAATGAACAGCAACTCACTCAGCAATTATTTGAACCAGTTAGAAACCGATTGGCAATCCGCTTACAAAAAAGCCAAAGAACAAATAGATGCCAACAAAACACCAACTGCGCTGGTGGATTGTGTACATAACGCGCTGCTGAGATCAAGTCTAAATACCTTCGCAGAAAACCTCACGCCTAAAATTGTTGCTCGGTTATTCGAAACCAACCTCTGGACAATTGAAGATATTTTGGCGCTAATTTCAGTCATACCCGATCACTATCGCAAAGCTCAAAACTACATTGCACTTCTTGAAACAGGAAAACTAGACCGTGATCTGACCATAAAAGTACGCAATGCGACCTTAGAAACAGCTAACGCAATTGATTTCCCTGCCTATCAATCGTGGGCGATGAAGAAACTTTCAGAATTTAGCGATGCAGAAGCGCAATATACTGCCCTTGAAAATGCCGTAGATGCTGCAATAGCCTATGCTGATCATCCAGTCAACTTATTCGGTGGGCATAACGGATACGAACTTTGTCGATTAATAGAAACTCTACCGGAAAACCTACTCGAAACAACCGAGAGGAAATTACTAAAACTTAAGAATTCTGAAGCACGTGCTTGGACTCTTACTTATCTAGCCCAACGGTTAGATGGTGATCATAAATATCGAATACTCGCACAAGCACTCCAAGCAACATTTGCAATCAAAGGCAGTGATGTACAAATAGCTAATGCTTTAGCGCAACTTGCTACTCATTTATCAGGTGAATTGGTTCCACAAGCGCTTGATTTAGCCTTATCTCTTAAAGAAGGAAACTGGCGACCACGTGCTGTCGTGGGCTTAATGGATAAAATCGACGAATCTCAGATAAAACGTGTACTTGAAAGTGTATTAACAATTGAAGATGAATGGTGGCGTGCAGATGGTCTTATATCTGTTATTGAGCATTCAAATGACGAAACTCAATTACAAGCGCTTCACAATTTGCTGCCAATTGAACACGGAGAAACTTATGGAAAAATCATTGAATGGATAACCAGTCCTTGGACATTACAAGAAAATATTAACAATGCTATTCTTGCCGCCGAAAACATTCCAAATGAGTTGCACCGCACTCAAATTCTTGAACAGCTTAATCAAGTGGCACGTAACAACTTAGAACGAGAGAAAATAAAAGAAATTAACGACATAGAAGAACAATTAGAAAAATTCCTAGAAAGAATCGAGGAACGGCTTGAAAATCCACCACTTGAAGATGTTATAAACGCTCGGCTGATAATCCACAAAGTAGAAGATAAAGTAACTCAGGATAAACTTTGGGCAAAATATAATGAGCTAATGGAACGTGGCAATCATATAATGTCCCCTCAATCTATCACTGTTGAGCAACTTGAAAACATATTCAAAATTGATTGGGAAGAAGAACGTGCCGAAGAATTATCTTATATTGTTGACCGGATCCCTGAGGATTTAATTCCATTAGTAGTTAATCGCTCAAAAAAATTCCTAGAGTGGCTTCATCGTGACCGAGTGCTGAACCGTTTAGCTCCACGACTAAGTGAAGAAGTTTTAGCGTCAGCAATTCAAGAAGTAGCTGATTATGACGACACAACCTCATTGATTAATGCACTCAAATATTTCGCCCGACACCTTGACAAATCCCAAAAGGAAAAAGTACTGAATTATGCCCTAGATACAATTTTAGCAATTGGCGAATCAGATTGGCATATGACAGATCCGTTACTGAAATTACGCTCAGAATTAGACGGAGAACTCGAAGAAAAAGCGACCGCCAATTTACCCGATGAACTGAAAAATACCACATATAAAGAGGTTACAAATCAACGGCTAGATGAAACGATGAAGCGATTTGAAGAAGATCCCGAATCCAAAAAACGCCTCGAAGAACAAATAGAGGCTACGAGAGAATACTATCAAGCAAAAATAGCTCAAGAATCTGCTCTTGCTATTTCAGAACCACAAAATTCAGTGATCGAACTACTTGATGACTTATCAAATGCTCGCATGAAGAAACGAGAGTCTGTTTTATGGTTATGCATCACTATTAGCGAGCTTGTTGATGACAAAACGCTTCCCGAATCCATCATTCCCGTAATCGCTGACGACATTATCGACATCCACCAAAACTGGCGTTGGCCGCAATAAAGCAAGAGAGGCGCTTCTAGAAGCGCCTCTCGTTAGAACTGGCTATGGTTGATAGGCTTTATTTCAACTCAAGCGAGTGGCTGTCGATCAAGCCTTTAGCCTTCGAGATGAAGTCTGCCACCGGCATCGCGCCCAAGTCCTCGTCCGTCCGCAGGCGAACGCTGACCCCGCCAGCCTCGATGTCCTTGTCGCCGACGATCAGCATGAACGGAATGTGCTTCTCACGTGCCTCGCGGATTTTGCCGCCCATACGCGACTTGCCGTTGTCGATCTCGACGCGGATACCCTGCTTCCGCAGTTGGCTGGCAACGTTTTCGGCATACTCCACGTGACGGTCAGCCACCGGAATAAGGACAGCCTGCACCGGAGCCAACCACACGGGGAATGCACCCGCGAAGTGTTCGATCAAGATGCCGACGAAACGCTCCATGCTGCCGAAAGGCGCACGGTGGATCATCACCGGACGCTGGCGGCTGTTGTCATCCGCCACATATTCGAGTTCGAAGCGTGACGGCAGGTTATAGTCCACCTGCACCGTACCCAACTGCCATTCGCGCTTGAGCACGTCACGCACGATGAAGTCCAGCTTCGCCCCGTAGAACGCCGCTTCGCCTTCTTCGACCGTGTAGGGCAGCCCCAAGTCGTCACACGCCTGAATGATGGCGTTCGTGGCGTTATCCCACAGTTCGTCATCACCCACGTACTTATCACTGGCGGGGTCGCGCGTACCCACGCGGGCGCGGAAGTCCACCAAGCCCAGCGAGTTGAAGATGTTCTGAATGAGGCTGACGACCTTCTTGAACTCCTCCAGCAGTTGGTTGGGCGCGACGAACAAGTGCGCGTCATCGACCGTGAAGCCGCGTACCCGCGTCAGACCGTTCAACTCGCCCGATTGTTCATAACGGTAGACCGTACCGAACTCGGCATAGCGCAGGGGCAAATCGCGGTACGAGTGCGGCTCGCTCTTGTAGATCATGATGTGGTGCGGGCAGTTCATCGGCTTGAGCAGGAACTTGTCCTCATCCACGTCAATCGGCGTGTATTGGCTGTCCTTGTAGTACGGGTAATGCCCCGACGTTTCGTACAGCTTGATGTTACCGATATGCGGCGTGACCACCGGCAGGTAGCCGTTCTCGATCTGGGCATCACGCAGCCAGCGTTCCAGCGTGTCACGCAAGATCGCGCCTTTGGGCTTCCACAGCGGCAAACCCTTACCGACCAGCGGGCTAATCGTGAATAAGCCGAGCTTCTCGCCGATGATACGGTGATCGCGCTTCTTAGCTTCTTCGAGCAGGCCGAGGTAATTCTGCAACTGTTCGGGCGTTTCCCAAGCTGTGCCGTAGATGCGTGTGAGCTGCTCACGGTTTTCGTCACCGCGCCAGTACGCACCCGCTACCGGCTTGAAAGTAATGCTGATGGCATCGGGGTTGATTTCCTTCGTGTTCTTGACATGCGGCCCACGGCACAAGTCGGTGAATGTATCCTGCGTATAGAACGTCATTTTCTCAGCGGGTGAGGCGATTTCGTTGCCGTTCTCGTCCACGCGACCGTTGACTAGATCGTTGATGAGTTCCGTCTTGTACTTCTGACCTTTGAAGAACTTCAACGCCTCATCCGGTGAGACTTCCTTGACGTTGAAATCATAGCCACCCTTGATAATTTCCTTCATGCGGTTTTCGACCCATTTCAGGTCTTCTTCGGTCGGCGGCTGCGGCAGGCCGAAGTCGTAGTAAAAGCCATCCTCAATGGGCGGGCCGATAGCAATCTGGGCATCCGGGAAACGCTCCAGCATCGCTTCTGCCATGATGTGCGCCGCCGAGTGCCGGATGCGGTAAAGTTGACTGTTCACATAATCTTGCTTGGACATTTTTGCTCCTCAAATTTGCGCTGATAACGGTGTGCTACTCAAGCATCACCGGATAGATACAAGGTTGGGTTTCGATTTCGGTCGCTGCGGTACGGTGTCATCGGGTAGACAAACAAAACGCCAAGTCGGATGGCTTGGCGTATTATAATCGTCTTCGGTCGGGTTCGTCAGTGTTTTCTGCTTACCCGTCCACCACCAGTACATCCGAAATGACCACCGCAGCGACCTCAGTAGTCGCGCGTTTGCCACCCATATTAGTTCGAGTCGTTTCGTCCTCAGTCACCAACGTGAACACACTCTCGAAAACATCCAATGCAATCAAGTTATCAATCGTGTCTTCGATAGTGTCCCGCTCAATCTTTTCAACGACGACGTGCGGTGTTTCCTGCACGGCGTAGCGCACGGGCAGCGCATCCGGTAACTGCTTGCTGACGGCAAAGCTGAGTTCCATCTGCCGCTGCAAGTAGGGAATGGTCGTAAAAAGCGATGTATAAATTTTACGGTTTTCCAGCTCAACGATCACATCACACGCATCAGATTCACCCGCGTCATTCGCGTGTGCTTCGATCCATACGTGTTTGACCATCTCGATCATAATAATCACCTGACATCACTAAAATTTCTGCGAACACAAAAGTAATTTTTCTGTGTTTAACTGTAAGATTTCGCGAGTACCGTTGAAAGCATATGACAAATAGAGTCTGTTTGTCAAGCATTCCAAAAGCATCAATTTTTATGGTGTGACCAGTCCCAAACCCTGCACAATCAGCCACCCGCCAAACACAACCATGACCACCAGAGTGAGAAGAATAATGCCACGTGTTACCCGTTCGTCGATGCGGCGCAAACGGTCGAATACCAGCACATACACGCCCAAAATAGTGATGAATGTCCCATAAAAACCAAGCAGAAAACCCAAACCTGACCAGATTGACTCATTGAGGCCGCGTACCAGCAGGGGGCCGTTCAAGGTCGCCCAGAAGATATACGGGCCGGGACTGAGCCAACCCATGACCGCGCCCTGCATCAGCAGTTTGCCTTGCCCTACCCCGACGGAGGAGTCATCGGCTTTCGCGCTGAACGACACCTGACCGGATTTGTACTGCTTCCACGAGCCGTAAGCAATCCATAACAGATATAGGCCGCCGACCAGTTGGATAACGCGCGTCAACTCCGGTGGAAACTGCTTCAAGATCAACACCGCAAGCAGGATAATCGGTACATCCGTCACCAGCGGGGTGAGGATGAGGATGATACTTTTACGCCAGCCCTGCGCCAGCGTCCTGCCGATCAAAAAGGTGGTGAACGGCCCCGGCTGTGCGCCAGCAGCGAAGGCGATACTGATTCCTTGGGTCAAAAAGAACATAACAACACTTTCATCATATAAATAAAATCGCGCCTACTTGATTCCGGCGCGACCTATTGTAAACCAACCACCGACTATAGTAAGGGTATCGAACCGGGTTTCTCTTCTACGAATTCCTCGTCCTTGCCGCGCTGGCGAAAGCGGCGTATCGGCTTGACGATCAAGCGCATCCGCTGTTTGGCAGCCCAACGGCCAATCGCGCTGAGTTGGCGGAGACCGGTTTCCATTGCGCCGCCTTCATCGTACCCAAAGCGGTACGTAAGGAAGTAAGGGTTATCTTTCAAATAAGCCAGCGCCGCGTCAGAAGCATCCGCCAGCTTAACAGGGTCATGCTCTTTGTCGAGCGCTTGCAGGGCTTGTACGGGCAGCTTGAGGTTACGGGAGAATACGTCCAGCAGCAGCGGACGGTGGAAGAACTTCGCCAGCATTTCCGGTCGGGTAATTTGGAGTTCGGGCGGCAGTTCAGCGGCTTGCCCATCCGCACCCTGTACCAACAATTGAAGTTCAAAGCGCTCGTCCACAATACGCCGCCAACGCTTTTTGTCGGCCTCCGGTATCAGCGCATCCACCCGTGACATGATATAGCTAGCCGCTTCTTCGAGCGCCGTTTTGCGGGGCTTACCAGTTGCGTCAGGGTCAATCGCGGGGATGACCTGCCCGATATTCATGGTGACTTCTGGCCGCTTAAGGTTGACAGCCGCGCCCAACGCGCCATCTATGCCACCGAAGCCAATCGGCACAATCGGCGCACCGGATTGGTAACTCAACCACGAGACACCCGTTTTGCTTTTCTTGGCGCTGGATTCCCAAATGCCGCCTTCGGGGAAGATGCCGACCACGCCGCCCTGCTTCAACACATCGAGCGCAACCTTGAGCGCCTCTCGATCCATCGCGCCACGGACGATAGGGATGTAGCCCCATGCGTGTACCGCCCAGCCGTATTTGGGGTCAAACGGAATATCACCGTTGCCAATCAGTTCAACCTGAAACGGTGAACAGAGTACCATCATCGCGGCTTCGAGCATGGCGACATGATTGCCCACCAGAATAAGTGGGCCTTTCTTCGGGATATTTTCGTAGCCGCTGACGCGCACCCGTGTGAGCAAACGCAGCAAGCCGTAACCTAAGAAGCGCAGCACAAAACGCCATACCACACGCCGGGGATAGCGTATCGAAGGAGATTCAGAAGCCATATTGTGGATTAGTCTGCCTGTTTCGTAATACTAATATCGGCTGTGTAAGCGGCTAAGGGTGCGCTGGCAACCTCGCCGGCGACATCCACATCGACGTACATGCCACCGGCGACCGCAATATCATCGGGATTGGGGCCAAGTTGGAACGCCTGCACCTTGATACGCGCTTTGTCGAGCGTGCCAGCGGTGATGGTAAAGCTCTTGTGGACAGCCACATTTTCAACCTCAAAGGTCGCTTCCTGTGGGCGGGTCGGCTCGGCGTTCACCAGCGAGACACGCAAAACAACTTCGGCCTCATCGTCGATATATTGGTTGCTGCCCGCCGGATGGAAACCGATATGGAAGGTCGTCGCCGCGCCGGACTTGAGAGTCTTCGGTACGACCAGCACCATCTTACGGGTGACCTTTTCCTCGACCGCGACTTTAGCAACCCGTTTCTCGGCAGGGAATTCGTCGTCATAAGCGGCGAGTTCTTCAACTGCGTCCTGACCATTTTCGCTGAGGCGGTAGGCTTGGTCACCATCCATTTGGAGGTAACCGCGCGTCACCAAACGGCGGATGACCTTACCAAAGGTGCGATCACTCAAGCCGACTTCATCGGTAATCAGCGTGGCATGGGCAACAGGGTCTTTCAACGTCCCAAAATAACGCAGGACATCCAATGCTTCGGGCGGAAGTGCTTTGAGATGGAACGGTAAGTCCATAGATCAACCCTGTGTTCTGAAATAGTTAAAACGGAATAATTTCAGTATAGCGCAGATTGCTCATCCGACAACTTTAGACTAGAGCAGCACAACCCGCGCCTTGCCCTTCCGCGACTCGATCACGTGGCGCGTATCGACCACTAATTGAGCGTGGTCAACTAATTTTTGATAATCAAATTGGCTGTGGTCGGTGGTAATCACCACACAATCCACCCCACTAATGAGGTCGTCGCTGTAAGGCGTATTTTCCATTACTGAGCCATCTTCCAAGCGCAGACGGGCGACGAACGGGTCGTGGTAGCTGAGGACAGCACCTTTTTCGTGCAGGAGCTTAAGGACATCGAGCGCGGGACTTTCACGCACATCATCAATATCGCGCTTATAAGCTACACCTAACACCAGCACCTTCGAACCGCGAACGGCCTTGCCATCATCATTCAGGGCGTTGGTGATCTTATCCATCACATACAGCGGCATGTAGGCGTTCATCTCGCTGGCGAGTTGAATATAGCGCGAGTTGTAGTGCAGGGTTTTCATCTTCCAACTGAGGTACAGCGGGTCAACCGGGATGCAGTGACCACCGACACCGGGACCGGGGTAAAACGGCATGTAGCCGAAGGGCTTGCTGGTCGCAGCTTTGATGACTTCCCACACGTCCACACCGAGCATATCGCACATAATCGCCATTTCGTTGGCGAGGCCGATATTGACTGAGCGGAAGGTGTTTTCCATCAGTTTGACCATCTCGGCAGTCTTGGGCGACGACACCGGAACAATGGTATCAACCGCCGCACGGTACAAGGCGACCGTGACTTCGGTGCAGGCAGGCGTTACACCACCGATGACCTTAGGCGTATTCCGCAGGTGGTAACGTGGGTTGCCGGGGTCGATGCGTTCTGGCGAGAAGGCGACGAACACATTCTCGCCAACCTTGAAACTGTCGTGGTTGATACGCGGCAGGATGGTTTCCTCGGCAGCACCGGGGTAAGCCGTGCTTTCGAGGACGATCAACAGACCATCGTGGATGATTTTGGAAATCGACTCCACAGCATTAATGACATACGACATATCGGGTTCTTTGATGTCGTTCAGCGGGGTCGGTACGCAAATGCTAACGGTATCAATATCGCGCAGGTCGTCATAGCTAGTGGTGGCGCAGAGCTTACCACTTTTGACCAGCGGCAGGACACGCTCAGACGGAATATCGAGGATGTAACTTTCACCGCGATTGATGCTCGCGACCTTATCAGCGGCGACATCCAGCCCGACCACTGTAAACCCGGCCTCGGCAAACTCGACCGCCAGCGGCAGCCCTACGTAGCCTAAGCCGATGATGCTGACGCGAGCGCTGCGGTTGTTGAGGCGGTCAAGAAGTTGTTTTTGAGTGGTCATACATCTGCTTTTCACTATTGGCTGAACAACCGCGCATTATAAACGCCCTGCCCAAACACCTTCAAGCGTCCATTAGGCAAAATAAAGCGCCTGACAGGATCTATTTGTCGGGCGCTTGGACTACGCTAGGCCGATTATTTAGGTGTAATCGTTACCTCCTTTTACATCGAGGTGCCGCTGAGGGCGGGTTCCTGCGGCTGCTGGGGAGCCGGAATTTGGAACTGGAAGCTATGACCATCCTGATTAAAGAACGGGAAGGCATCACTCATCGGCATTTGTTCCAGCGTGACTTCGATTTCAGTCGATGTGCCTTCACGCATGACTTCGAGCTTAACGGTATCACCGGGTTCGTAGGCGAACAAGCGATCACGCAGGGTATGTTCCTCATCAACCTTATCGCCATCGACTGAGACCACCACATCATTGGCCTTCAAACCGGCCTTTTCAGCAGGTGAGTCCTGCATGACGGTTGTGACCAGCGCACCGACGGTTTCGGTCACATCATGTTCCTTAGCAACATCGGCGTTCAGGGTTAAGAACTCGACACCCAGACGTGAGCCACCACCCCTATTAAAGGGCATGTTGAAGAATGGGAACTCGCCGGGGGTCATATCGAACGCACCACGATCAAACAGTATCAGCGCAGAGACGGGCAGCTTGATTTCCTGATCTTTACCATCGCGGTTGACGGTCAAGGCCACTTCAGTCTTATCGCCACTGGAGAGATATTCACGCAGACCAGCCGCATCATAAGCCGTGCCATCGAACAGGGTGATCTTGTCGCCTGTGCGAAGGCCAGCTTTATAGAGTTCGCTTTGTTCGGCGACGTTATTCAGCGTCCATGACTTATCGGCTTCGTTGAAGGTGACGCTCAAGCTGTTGTGCATGGGGGTCGTGATGTTCATGCCGGTTGAGGCTTCGGGTGTGACATTCACGGTGACGGTTTCATTCCCACGAGTGACTTCAACGGCGACTTCCGTCCCTACGGTCAGGTTTTGAACGGCGGTCACGGCTGACCCGGCATCGGTGATTTCAGTATCACCAATCTTCGTGAGGATGTCATCGACTTTCAGCCCGGCCTTCTCGGCTGGCGAACCAGCAGCGACCGCACGGATGACTGGCCCGTTATCGCTATTTTCGATTTGGATACCTAGCATTGGCCGTTCGGTCATGGTGGGAACCGGCGGTTCGGTGGCCCCGGCAGGGCGCACACCCAAAGTCAGCGAGAGTTCGAGTGTTTCGGTGTCGCGGGTGACGGCGAGTTTGATTTCGTCGCCGACTTTGTGTTCAGCGACAACACCCGAGATGGTTTCCGAGGTGACGGCTTTACCGTCGATGGCGGTGATGATGTCGCCGACTTTTAGACCGGCCTTCGCGGCTGGACTTTCGGCCTGCACATCCTCGACTTTTACCCCGTTATCGGCAGGGCTGAGGCCGATACCGAGAAAGGGCGTTCCAGTTGAATCTTGAGCGCCAACGATGCCGAACGCAGACACCACCAACGCGAGAATGAGTAACCCAATTGCGAAACGTGTACCTTTACGATTTGCGAGCATGTTCTTGTACTCCTCCCAGAGTAACAACGTGTGATAAGCCTTAACGAACGAGAACCTTATCACCGTCAAGAACAGTAGTCCGCTGATCTGAACGGTAGCTGAAATCAAGATAAGCGCGATGTAAATAGTCGATTGGCAGAATATTAGTCGGTAGGCAAGCCACCAGCTATCAGTCGCAGCCTTCAGCTAAAAGCAAAAGCAGATGCGTTGGAACTTATTAAATGTCTGAGTAAGTCATTCCAAAACTGCAAATACTGCAAATTCCGCAAACGCGAAACCCTAGTAGACGGCGGATGTGAGGGAGCGAAGTGCCGAAAATGCACAATATTCTTCAAATTCGTCAATTTCAGAAGCAGCTTTTGCGATTTGATGTGAATGATGCTGTTGTTGTTGTTGAGAATCCGTTGTTTTATGTCGGAAGTGTCGTAAATGTCGGCGGTGAGAAGCGTGTTTCTCCCTCAATTGGCGGAAATGTCGTCAATGTCGGAAAGGGCAGTTGGCAATATTGGCGACAATTTCGGCAATGGCATATCGATTTGAGTGCTGATTCGGCGAATGGCTCGGGTGAAACCACGGCGATGTTGGCAAAAGGTCTGCCGCCGCCAAGATTGCTAAACCGTTTTCCAACCTTTTCACGAGCCATTTCAATCAGAGTTGTTGCAAAGTGATGTGTGCAGTATCAACGCATAACATTACAATTCATTTTAGAACATTTGTATTACGAAGTCAAGGGGGTTGGGTTAGAATTTTCAAATCTTTGGAGGGGTATAGACCCCACCCCTATAAAGAAAATGCTGGCTGGAGTGGGCGGTGCGGACGAGATGTATCTCGTCCCTACGAATGGACATGGTTTGTGGTCGTGGCAAGAATAGCGACAGGGAGAACACATCCCTGATCCCTTTCATCAAAGGGTGAGTGCGGTCAGTGGAGCGGACAGCCTGTCTGCTGTCCCTACGAATGGCCGTTGTTTGTGGTCGTGGCAAGAATAACGACAGGGAGAACACATCCCTGATCCCTTTCATCAAAGGGTGAGTGCGGTCAGTGGAGCGGACAGCCTGTCTGCTGTCCCTACGAATGACCGTTGTTTGT
>Ga0209460_1001678_pt1 | contig 11853 bp, 8 predicted proteins | sample EBPBio132013_DNA_FD_185868 | JGI IMG/M metagenome (GOLD analysis project Ga0209460, IMG submission 185868) | Wastewater treatment Type I Accumulibacter community from EBPR Bioreactor in Madison, WI, USA - Reactor 2_5/13/2013_ DNA (SPAdes)... | ecosystem: Engineered > Bioreactor > EBPR >...
ACTCGGTGGCCTGCTGGAGCATATTCGCTTGAATGGTCTTAAGCAGTTCCTGAACCACGTTCGCGAGGCCAGCCTGTGGCACAAACTGCTTCCCTTCTTTGCCGGGAACATCCCGCCGCGCGAGGGCAACGGTGTTGTTCTGAACATCTTTGGGGCCGATTTCCATACGCACGGGAACGCCGCGCATTTCCCAGTCGTTGTACTTGAAACCCGGTGACATCCCTTCGCGCTTATCCACATGAATGCGGATGTTTGCATCGAGCAGTTCTTTCGACAGGCGAGCGACTGCTTCCATGACCGGGGCTTTTTCATCGTCATTCTTGAAGATGGGAACCAAGACAACCTGAATAGGAGCGACCTTCGGCGGCAGGCGCAAGCCTTTATCGTCGCCATGCGCCATCACAATCGCACCGATCATGCGGGTACTTAAACCCCAAGAGGTCGTCCACGGGTGCTGCGATTCGTTGTTCTGGTCAAGGAACTTGATCTCAAACGCCTTGGCGAAGTTCTGCCCCAAGTTGTGGCTTGTGCCGGATTGCAGCGCCTTCTTATCGCCCATCATAGCTTCAATGGTGTAGGTATGGGCAGCGCCAGCAAACTTTTCGCGCTCGGTCTTACGCCCCTTAATCACCGGAATCGCGGCATCAGTAATGGCGAAGTCCGCATAAACGTCCAGCATTTGCATGGTTTCCGCTTCGGCCTCATCGGCGGTCGCATGGGCGGTATGCCCTTCTTGCCACAAAAATTCGGTGGTGCGGAGGAAAGGGCGCGTCCGCATTTCCCAGCGTACCACGTTCGCCCATTGGTTAATGAGCAGCGGCAGATCGCGGTAGGACTGAATCCAATTCTTGAACGAGTCCATAATAATCGTTTCGGAAGTTGGACGAACGACCAGCGGCTCTTCCAGTTCCTTCCCGCCCGCGATGGTTACGACCGCCAATTCGGGGCTAAAGCCTTCGACATGCTGGGCTTCGCGCTTGAGGAAGCTCTCCGGGATAAAAAGTGGGAAGTAGGCATTCTGGTGTCCGGTCGCTTTAAAGCGGCGATCCAGCCCACTCTTCACAGCTTCCCACAACTCGTAACCATAAGGTTTGATGATAAGGCAGCCGCGCACGGGCGACAATTCGCACAAATCGGCCTTATAAACAATCTCGTTATACCACTTGCTAAAATCTACTGATTGCGGCGTAACAGCCTGCTGTGCCATCGGTCGCTATCCTTTTATAAACTGTATTCAGGCAACAACAGCCTATTATAGCGGAGAAGTGCCTGAATTTGGCGACCCGCGTTGGCTAACTTGGTCACGCGGGTCGCGGGAGAGATTCGTTCTACGACGACCCGCGTGACTTGCGGCTCAGGTAAGGCAGCCAACCTTTTTCCACATGGGCTTCTTCGCGTACCCGCTGGAGATAAGCGGACATGATGTTGCTGCGTGAGAGATAGCCAACGATTTTGGTTGGTTCTTGCTGATTGACCACAGGCAAGCGCCCGATATTACTGTGCATCATCCGAATGAGCGCCTGACGCACCGTTTCATCGGGATACGCAACAATCAAGTCCGTCGAACCGGCTTCGAGGACCGTATTATCCAACCCTTCAACACGAGCAGCAGCGAGCAGGTCATGGCGGGTAATTAACCCTTTGAGGTGTTCCTGTTCGTCAACAATCAACAAGGCTTGATGGCGGGTTAAACGGGGGTCGTGGAGATTAATCCGTTCAATCAACTGACCAACGGTCATGGTTTGTGGAACTGTCACTACATCTTTGGTCATCACGGAACGGACGGGGATCATATCGAGTACATCCGCTTCGTACTCGTGGTGTACCAGAACCCCTTTACGCTGCAACTGCTCGGTTAAGATACTGCTGGTCATCAAGGCATTGACGACGGCATCCGCGATGACACTCGCTAACATGACAGGTAAAATCGCATGGTAGTTCTGGGTCATTTCGAAGGCGAACACAATCGAAGCGAACGTCGCCCGCGTCGAGCTGCCAAACACTGCCGCCATCCCAGCCATCGCAAAAGCAACCGGCGCGGCATCCATACCGGGAAAAAGCTGCTTCATGACCAGACCGAAGATCGCCCCAAACGCCGCACCGATCATGACGGGCGCAAGCACACCGCCGGAAGTACCTGACCCCAACGAGACGAGCCATACCGCCGCTTTACTAAACAACAGCACGAGCAGAAAACCGATGGCAAAGTGGTTATTCAGAATGCCACCAATCACTTCGTAGCCCGGGCCGAAAACATCGACGTTAGGATAGATGTACATCGGCACGATATAACCGACCACGCCAACGAACAATCCGCCGAGGGCAGGCCATAAATAGGTATTCACTTTGAGGCGGTGAAACCCATCCTCGATGATATACAGCATCCGTGTAAGTCCGGTAGCTAGGAGGCCGCACAACACCCCCAGCGCGAGGAAAAACATCAGATTAATCGGGCTGCCGAAATCAGCAGTCCCAACCAAAAACACTGGTCCCGCCCCAAACAAGACGATGTGGATACCGGTCGCAATCGAGCTGGCGATGGTCAGCGGAATGAACGAACGCGCACGGAACTCAAAGAGCAGCAGCTCAATCGCGAAGATAATGGCTGCAAGTGGCGTGCCAAAGGTCGCCGCCAAGCCAGCCGCCGCGCCACAGGCCAGCAGCACTTTCCGTTCCGCAGCCGTCGTATGCAGTGCTTGACCGAGTATGGAACCGATGGCTGCACCGGTTTGGATAATCGGCCCTTCCGCACCGAATGGTTGACCAGAACCAATGGAGATCGCCGCACTAATCGGTTTAAGGAGGGCAACTTTAGGCGGTATCCGGCTGCTTTTGGTCAGCACGGCTTCCATCGCTTCGGGGATGCCATGCCCACGTACGAGTGGACTGCCGTAGCGAGCCATCAAACCGATCAATAGGCCACCCAGCGCCGGAATGAGAATAATACCCGCGCCCAATGGACTTTCGAGCGGACTAACAATTTCGGTTCCAACGCGCTGGTAGAAGGCGAGGTTGGTCACGAAACCGATGAGGCGGTGCAGTAACTCGGCAGTGACCCCGCCAATCGCACCGATCAATGCAGCAAGGATCGATAACTTCAATAGGGATGCGCCCGTCTGGCGACCCTCGGACATGAACGACATTTTGTTCCTCAATCTCAGTTGAATAGATGCAAAAACATATTCACTCGGCTAGCGAGGAATAGAGGTTGAAACCAGTGATGACTTCGAGGAATCTAAAATGGGCCGGGACGGGGTAGACACAACGTCCGAAATAGGGAGAGAATCAGATGGTGATCGCGTTTGCGTCTCATAGAATCAGTATAGCAGATACCACCCCGAATGTTAACCGTCACATACGGGGTGGAATTGCTTGCTGAACCTAGAGCGTGACGTTGCTCCGAACGGTTTGATTAAGCTCCGACCACAAATCGACGATGACTTGCTGCACACGGTCAACCGCTTTGTCGAGCGGAACGATACTTGCCTCGTCACGATCACGGCGTTTGAGTTCGGCACCCCCATTTTCGAGCGATTTCTTGGTCAGGGTAAGCCGTAGCGGTAAGCCAATCAGGTCAGCGTCATTGAACTTAACACCCAGCCGTGCATCACGGTCATCGAAAAGCACTTCTACACCCGCGTTCCGCAAGTCAGTGTACAGCCGTTCGGCGGGTTCAGTGGTAAAAGTATCCGGCAGCATGAGCAGATGAACCGCATACGGCGCAATCGAAATCGGCCACTTCAGCCCTTTATCATCGTTGTGTTCTTCGGCAATACACGCTAACAAGCGACCGACACCGATGCCGTATGAACCCATCACCACTGGCTGGGCTTTGCCATCTTTATCCAAGTAGGTGCAGTTCAAGCTGTCGCTGTAGCGCGTACCCAGCTTGAAAATGTTCCCGACTTCCACACCCCGAACTGCATTTAGTGGTTTGCCTTTAATTGGGTCAAGGTCGCCTTCACGGGCTGCAACAATATCCGCGACGACGGATGCGGTATAGTCGCGACCATAGTTGACGTTGGTATAGTGATAACCCGCTTCATTCGCCCCCGCGGCCAAGTTTGGCGACTGCGGAATGAGGTCATCGACAACAACCAGCGCGTTCTTAACACCAATCGGCGAGCCGTAACCCGCGACAGCGCCAGTCACCGCGATTTCTTCCGGCAGCGCAGGACGCAGGGCAATCGCCTGAACAGCGTTCGCCAGCTTGACCTCATTCACTTCCATATCCCCACGAACAATTGCTAAGACGAACTGCTCACGCTGCTGATCCCCTTCGCTCAAAGTTGCGATTTGGAACACCGCTTTGGCCGTACGTGAGGCCGGGATATTCAGGAAATTGGCTAATGACTCGATGGTGGTTGTGTTGGGTGTCGCGATTTTTTCGAGCGGAAGCGCGGCCTCATTTGCGGGTACCGGCTTCTTAATCGTTGCCACTTCACGGTTCGCGGCGTATCCACTTTCCTCATTGACCATCAGCGTATCTTCGCCGATAGACGTGAGGTACATGAACTCGTGGGCTTCTTTACCGCCCATCATGCCGGTATCCGACTTGACGGCGATAACGGGCAAGCCGCAGCGGGTATAGATGCGGAAGTAGGCGCTGTAATGGGCGCGGTACTGCTTATCCAACCCTTCCCAATCAGCATCCAAGCTGTAGCTGTCTTTCATCGTGAATTCTCGGACGCGAATCAAGCCAGCACGAGGACGCGGTTCGTCACGCCACTTGGTTTGGATTTGGTAGACCAGCGCGGGAAGCTGACGGTAGGAGCGAATTTCTTTACGCACAAGATCGCTGACGATTTCCTCGTGGGTCATCGCGAGTACCATGTCACGGTCGGCCCGGTCTTTGAAACGCCCCATTTCCGAACCGATCTTGTACCAACGACCGGACTCCTGCCAAATATCCGCCGGATGAATAACCGGCATCGTGATTTCTTGCCCACCAATTGCATCCATTTCCTCGCGGATGATGGACTCGATTTTGAGCATCGACCGCTTGGCTAAGGGTAAGTAGCTGAAAATGCCAGCGGCTAAGGGGCGGATGAAACCGGCTCGCAGCAAGAGTTGGTGACTAGGGACATCCGTATCCCCCGGTGCTTCGCGCAACGTCTGGCTGAAAAGCTGGCTCATACGCATGATAATCAATCCTTCATATTGTAGTGATAAGGGTTATCCGAGTATATATGAGGGTTCATGAAAGATCAATCTAACCAAGATTGTGGTGTTATTCAGCCTCATCTTGGGAAACCTCATCGTTATCAGACAATTTCTTGTAATAGAATGAATATTTAGTTCATATCAAGAGAAGCTATAACGACAGACCGATATACCTATACGACATAAGGAGCTGAAGGTGAGCATTACCACAAAATGGTTCAATGAAAACGAAACCATCTTGTTAGAGACGTTTGAAGGCAAGTGGTCGCTAAATGACTATATCGCGTTGGTCGATGAGGCTGCTGATTTGCTCCAGAAAAAAGATTACTTCGTACACCTGATTTGTGATTTTACCGGAACCAAGACGATGCCCACAGGCAATACGCTGGTTGCGATGCGCCATGCCGATAAGAAAGCACCCAAGAATCAGGGGCATACCGTTTTTGTGAATCCCGGCGCGTTTATTAGCGTGATCTTGAATATCGCCAAGAACTCACGCATGAAAGTGGCTGAAAACGTTCACGTTTGCAAGTCGGTTGATGAGGCTTTCCGGTTGATTCAATCGCTGCCCGCGCTTGAACTGGCCTAAGCAGTCTTTACCATTCCCGCTTGGTGTTGACGTTCAATTTATCCATCACCGCTTGACCGAGGTCGATGTTGTGGAGACGGGCGATTTGGAGCAGATAAAGCAGGACATCCGCGAGTTCACCTGCCAGCTCGGATTGGTCAGCCGTTTGTTCTGACCATTGGAAATGCTCCAATACTTCACTGGCTTCCAGAACGAGCGAAACGGCGAGGTTTTTGGGTGTTTGGGGGTGCGTGGAGTCGGGTTTGTACCAGCCCTTCCCTTCCACGAACGCTTCCATCGCAGATTCGAGGGTTTTGATGTCCATCACAGCCTCCAATTAAAAAGGTGGAAGCGTACCGCTCCACCTTTCAATTTATCTATGGGTTCTGAACTCAATAGGCATTCTTACTGCGGCGTAAGAGTGTACTCCAGACGGTACGGATGATAATTTTAAAGTCCAGCCACAGCGACCAGTTTTCGACGTACCACAAGTCGTACTCGGTACGCTCGGCAATCGAGGTATCACCACGTAAGCCGTTAACCTGCGCCCAGCCGGTCATACCAGATTTTTCACGGTGGCGCTCCATATAACGCGGGATGCGTTCGCGGAACTGAAGCACATAAACAGGGCGTTCAGGGCGTGGGCCGACCAAGCTCATTTCGCCGAGCAGCACATTGATCAACTGCGGGATTTCATCCCAATTAGTGCGGCGCATGAAGGAGCCGATACGGGTCACACGCGGGTCGTCTTTAACCGTCCAACCGGGGCCGCCCACTTCAGCGTCAGGGCGCATGGTGCGGAACTTGACCATATGGAACGGCTTACCATCCAAACCCATGCGTTCCTGCGTGTAAAAAACAGGGCCTTCAGATTCGAGGCGCATGGCAGCAGCCGTCAGCAGCATGAAAGGTGAGAGAAAAATCAGGCCAAAACCGGCACCAATTATATCCATGCCACGCTTGAGACTGAGCCGCCAACCACGCATCGCGATGTCGCGGACGGTGAGCAGCGGCGTACCACTGAGGTCATCGACGCTGAGGTCGCCTGCCATATAAGCGAACATATCGGGGTAGATTTTGATGTCGACCCGGCCACGCTGACACAGACTAATCAGTTCAACAATCTCAGCACGTTGGGCATCGGGCAGTGCGATGACCACCTGATCGACGGCGAATTGGTCGATGAGGGTGGGTAAATCTTGATAGACACCGATCACGGGAATGGCGAAAATATTAGCACGTGTGCGCGTTTTACCATTTACGACTACTCCAACAGGATTGTAGCCGAGTGCGGCATTAGTGGTAATTTTACGGGCGATTTCGCGGGCAATTTTACCGTTCCCGACGATCACCAAGTTATCACGACCGAGGCCACGCTCACGGAGGCGGTAGCGGAGGCTTTGCTGGATTTCACGCCCGATGACCGTGAACACCATGCTAAAAATCCAGACGTAGAACAATAAGGCGCGGGGATAATCGACCGCGAAAATGGTGTTGTTAAACAGAATGGCCTGTAAGCCGTAGACCATTAGCGAGCCGACGGTCAGGACACCGATCACCTTACGAGCGTGGTCGATGCGGCTGATGGCACGCGGCAGATGGTACAAACGCGACAGATACAACATACCGATGATAACCGCCACATGCAGCACGAGCGTGGGAACGTAATCCAAAAAGGGATCAGGCTGGGCAGGTAAATTCAGCAGCGGTAAATTGATACGCGCCACATAGCCCAAGGCGAATGCGATGGACAGCATCAACACATCAACAATCGGCTGAAGCAGATTCAAAAAGGTGCGAACGCGGTTCTGTCGGGGTGTAACTGAAATACTCAGGTCGCGTCCGGCAAAGTCGGCTGACGCATCTCCGGCAGCAGTTCCCGACCACCCTTCAGCAGCAGACCGGTCATCACCATCAGATGAAGCAAGAGTGGTGTCGTCCGTCGATAATGCTTCCGATAGAAGATCAGCATCGCCCGCTGGAATTCGAACTGCGCTTTTTTGCTGCGCCGGCTGGAGGCCCGCTTGATGTGTTTGACCATCACCTGCGGGTGGTAAAACACCTTCCACCCGGCCTCTTTTATCCTGTACGCCCAATCGAGGTCCTCTCCGTACATAAAAAACGTTTCATCCAGCAGGCCAGCATCGTTAATCGCTTCCCGCCGAACCTGCATGTACGCGCCGACTACCGAGTCTACCTCAAGTTCGACATCGGGGTCAACGAACGTCATATTATACCGCCCAAATTGGGGATTGTGAGGAAACAATTTTGAGAGGCCGGAAAAACGGTAGAACGAGACCATCGGCGTAGGGAAGCTGCGGCGGCAGGCCACGTCGAGCGAACCGTCTTCCAAGACGAGCTTGGGGCCGGCAACACCGACATCAGGACGTGAATCCATGAAGCTGACCATACCGTAGAGCGATTCCGGCGGGACTTCGGTGTCGGGGTTGAGGAGCAGCGCATAACGCGGGGCAGCAGGACTAAGATCGCCTTTACCGTGAAAGCCGAGCGCTTTGAGACCGAGGTTGTTCCCATAAGAGAAGCCACCATTGGTCTGGCTGGCGATGACCTCAACGGCAGGGAATTCGGCACGAACCATATCGACTGTGCCATCGGTGGAAGCGTTATCGACCAGCACAACTTTGAAAGTGAAGTCTCCTTGACTGGCGAGAACCGTTTGCAGGCAGCGGCGTAGTAAGTCTTTGGTGTTCCAGTTAACGATGACAATTCCGAGATCGAGCATGGTTTCTCCCTCTGTGCGGAGGGATTATATCATAAGGGGCAGTAGTTAAAGGTTAAACGTGGAAAGTTAAAAGTCCGTGTTCAAAATGCTGTAAATGTTGCAATTGTTGCAGTTTATCCGCTGAAATGGCGGGCGGGACGCTCGGCTAGTGCCGCTGAGATGTCATTTTGTGGCGGCGAATGCATGGGAGCGCGGCGCTGAAATGGCACCAATGCAGCGGGATTACGAGAGCAATCCGCCGCCGTGTCATTTGGGTGCCGCCGCAGCGGATACACGGGAAGATGCCGCCGAATTGCAAAAACGAATCGCCAAGAGCGCCAAGAAGAAAGAGAGAAACAGAGAGCGATTCAACCGATAGTCTCCAATCCACAACGGATAAACAAGTAGATACAGCGTAGCATAAGTCGAGGGGTTTAGGGGGAACATTTGGTCTCTTTTTGGGGACGAGTTCACCAACCTTTTTTCGGCTGGCGATTGTTAAAATGGGTGGTAAATGGTTAGGAAACGGTTTAGGAGTAAAAAGTGCTGAGTTAAGAGTACTGATGTAGAGGCCTAAAAGTTTCGAGCAACAGAAAGATGGACATTGGGATCAAATGAATTGTGAGCCATGATGAAATGCCGAACACTTTGGATCAAGTGGTCAAGCCTTTTCGATCTGCTTTAATTCGTTCTCGTTTAGGGTATAGTTGATTTGTTTTGGCATCTTTTCACTATAGCCTTTTTTCTGCTTTCTTTCGAGACTATACACTAGTAAGTATATATCCGAAGCAAGGAATCCATTTAGATCACCAAGTACAATTCCTAGAAATATGTGTCCAAATCTATATTCAAATCCAATTGGCTGAGTATGGTTTAGTATTATTTAAGTCAGGCAACGATTTGTATCTTTGCCTGATTAGTTCCCCTTGTACTTCAGAAATTCGTATTGCTAGAAGATTCAAGTTCACCTAATTGGAGAGATATATGACTTATATTCACAAGGGGTTGTATTGGGTGTCTGGGAAAAGCCCCATGCCTCGACCACATGAATTGAGTCGTGATATTTTTTCCACCTTCAAAGCAAATCGACTACCTAGGTCAATTATGCTTCCCAGTAGGCATTCTCGCGACAGGAAGTCCTTCCCTTATTCAACGTCCTATACTGTCTATACATTTAATGATTTGCCTTATTGGAGTTTTTGGCAACCGCCTCATCATTATTCAACTTTCGCTTTATCTGTGAGTCCTATTCCAATGTATTTTATTATAGGAGAGATCATCAACGCTACTTACTTAAGTGTGGATGCACAAGCAGGAAGGAAATTAATACATGCTCAAAAACAGTACATTCAAGGCTTGATTCAAATTAGTGAATTTATCAATCTCCCCCTCATATTAATTTGCCTTGAAACAGAATATGAACCTACTTCGATAGAAAATATTCTTGGACAAAATATACCGTCTAATGTACACACGCTAATTTATACAAGAGACAAAATTCCAAATTTCTTGAACGATATGGCTCAAATTTTGGAAATCACAACACCTTCTAATCATCATGAAAATACTAAAGAAGTTAATACACAAGTATGGAGCATACCCAATTTACCTAATATCACTATTTCCCCAGAATATATAGGCGTTGGTGAAAAGATCGCTGATAACTATGTGAGAGAAATATCACAAAAACTCATTTCCCAATCAATTCCTTTTACTGTTTGGGTAGATATTGCTGAAACACCCCCAATTGCTCGTAATGAAGAAGAATTGAAACTAGTAAATGAAAGTCTTAAATGGGAAGTTCTCTATGACGGTATCAGCATAGCTTCTCCTCAAATAATTCGTTCAGAATTACCCGGACCGAAGGCATTCTATCCTGCATACCATACTTATGTGCAAGTAGGAACTACTGTCTACGACTGTTTCAAAGCGTTCAATGGGATTCCACTTACTATATATCAATCCAAAATAAACGGTATTAAGCGCGATAAAATCGAAATAGATCTTACTTTGTCTAGTTCAACTTACGTCTTAAGTAAAATTGAACATTTTTTACAACGTATATACCGTATCAGTTACTGATGTTGATGTATATTAATTACCTTAACCGTTATGATTACTTCCAATTCAACATATTCTAACCACTAATACAAGGGGTAACAGATGTTAATAGTTAAGTTGGAAACTAAAAGTCAATCCTCACTGAGGTAAGGCAACATCGCCTATTAATAAACCATTAAATATCACTAATGATTGATAAATGCCGCATATTTACCCGTGACATACGCCATTCCCTTGCTACAAGAATAGTCATCTTTTTCGAGTTTTGATCCCAATTTCATCTTTCTTTTGCTCGAAACTTTTAGGACTCTGCATGAGTTCTGAGTAAAACACAAATCAACGTTGGTAGAAAAGCAAACGACTCTTGCGATTACTGGGCAGTCGGTAGGGTTTTAAGGGGCGAACCGTTGATGGCGGCGCGGAGGCCGACGCGGTCGTCCCACAGGTATTCGACTGTGCCGAAGCACATGCTCTGCTCGTGGCCTTTGCCACAGGCAATGACAATATCCCCCGGCTGTGCCATCTGGCAAGCGTGGTAGAGCGCGGTGCTGCGGTCGGGAATGCGAATGAAGGTTTGCCCCTCGACACCGCCCTGACTGATGCAGCCCTGCGCCATTGTTTCAAGAATGTCATCGAGAGATTCAGTGCGGGGGTCTTCGGCGGTGAGAATGGTAAAGTCGGCAATACGGGCGGAAACTTCCGCCATCAAACGGCGTTTTTCGCGGTCGCGGAGGCCGGCGCTGCCAAAGACGGCGATGAGGCGCTTGCCCTCACTCAGCATCCCCCGCGCGGCGTTGAGGGCGTTTTGGAGGGCGTTCGGCGTGTGGGCAAAGTCAACGATGGCGGTATAAGGCTGGCCTTCGTCAATGCGTTCCATACGTCCGGGGATGGATTTAACCTGTTGTAAACCTTTTTCAATATCTTCAAATTTAGTCCAGTGGAAGGTGTTAGTTGCTGCAATTGCGGCCAAAGCATTATAGACATTAAACTCACCCACAAGATTTAGAGAATAAGATCTAAAGCGTGGATCATACAAGTCTCCATCACGCACGGTTTTGAATAATTCCATTGCATCAAATGCGACTAAATGTATCCCATCAGGTTTGTACTCAATAGAGTTTGACTTAGCAAAAACTTCACTAACTTTATGTATTCCATATCTGATAGCGCGATCCGCAGGAAAAGCAGCGAAGAAATCAGCATTCGGGTCATCAGCATTTATCACGCTGATTTTCGGCTGATTAGGCTTGTGATACGACTTACCGAGCATTTCAAACATGCGGCCTTTGGCGGCGCGATACGCTTCGAACGTACCGTGATAGTCGAGGTGTTCGTGGGT
>Ga0209460_1001680_pt1 | contig 11851 bp, 13 predicted proteins | sample EBPBio132013_DNA_FD_185868 | JGI IMG/M metagenome (GOLD analysis project Ga0209460, IMG submission 185868) | Wastewater treatment Type I Accumulibacter community from EBPR Bioreactor in Madison, WI, USA - Reactor 2_5/13/2013_ DNA (SPAdes)... | ecosystem: Engineered > Bioreactor > EBPR >...
GGAATCGCCTGCGGCATATCCTCACTCACTTCGTTCGCTCCGGTATTCCTCGGCGGATTTTTTATGGGAGCTTCTGACTCGCAATCTAACAGCAACCACTTTGGACACCGTATCTGGTGGCGGTGGACTTTTTTGCTTTTGTTTTTCGATCGGCCGGCCGGGTGCGATGTTTTGCTGTGGGCTGCAAAGAGTTTGACGGGTGCCGAACCCGGAAACACTGAGCCGGTGGTCAGCCGTGATTTGAGGGTGCTAGGAGGCGTTTTAAGGGCGGTTCCGGCGGTTGGGTGGGTCGCCGTAGCGGGCGGGGTCGTTGGAAGCCTTTCTGAGCCCAGCGGCGCGTATATACTCAAAAACCGCGAAGATGTAATAATAATGCTGTAATTACGTAATGTTATTACATTATTACGTGCTACAATGAGGGAGTAAATGCCCGAGAGGTGCCAAAAATGGCTAGAAATATCCCCATCGACCGCGACGAAGTTATCGAGACAGCAAACAGGCTTGAGGCTGAGGGCAAAGAAGTCACCGCCTTGACCATGCTTTCGGCTCTCGGTCGGGGAAGCCTGACCACGATTTACAAGCACCTGGACGCATGGCGAGAAACGAAGCCGGTAAAGTCGCCGGTAGTTCAAGCCGACCAGCCGGAACCAGTGAAAACAGCTTTTGCAACGGCCTGGCGAGTGGCGGCCGAAGAAGCGGCAAGAGAAACAACCGTCATCAGGGAGAAAGCGGCCGAGGAAGTGAAAGGGGCACTTCGGCAATTTCATGGAGCCCTGGAAGCCCTGGCGAAAGTGGAAGCCGACAGAGAAGCGGACGCCGAAGCCATCGAAGGTCTACACGGAATAATCGCTGAGCAGAAGGCGCAGATCGGTAAACTGGAATCAGAAGTCGCAGCAGCCAACGCTAGAGCGGACGAACTGCGGGACCAGTTAAAGAGCCTCCAGGCTGACAGAGACGCAGCAATAAAACAGGCGGCCGAGCACAAAGGCGAGTTAACAGCCCTGAAAGACCAGAACAAGCAGCTTCTGGCGAAAATCGGCACGGAAGACAAGGGGCAAAAGAAGCCGAAAGCGTAAAAACGTATACGTCAGCCCTGATTGCCATAGCGGTCCTTTCTGGGCACAAAGTGGCACTAAATCTGAATAAGTCCCAGAGCTGGTGAGCGTATACGTTTATCGACTTTTCAGTACTTCGCTGTAAACGGTCTGCTTGACTGCCAAGTCGCTTTCCATGTTTTTGTCAAATATTACATAAAGTGCTAGTGGCAGATGCGTATACGTGCTACTGGCGACCTATTGCGGATTTGTGGCAGCGTTTAAGCTTTTCTAGTAAATCACGTAAATAGAGCATCAATAGCCAATCTACAAAATACAAGCACCGGTCATGGTGCCTACCTTCTAAAGGTGTGCGGTGGCTAAAAGCCAACAAAGAAGGAGCGTATGCGAAACTTGCCGCACGGAGATCGGAGTTTAAGCTAATCGTAGGCTATTATAAGCTAAAACGTATACGCCCACCAATTGACCCATGCAGGGCACGGATTTTCTTTGCAACAGAAAAGCCGTAAGGCAAGATGAAAGCATTGGCTGGCATCCGTGGGATGCGCAGCAATGCAACGTATACGCATTGGCTGCCTGCCAATGCAAGCAGAAAAACGTTGGCTGATATATAATAAAGATAGCAATATGGTGTTGGAGGCATTGGCTAATGGCGAGCGACAAAAAAACGGCAGAAACGCAGCAATACAAGCCCCGTGTGGAAACGAAGCTGAGCCGGGAGGATTTCAACCGTGTAGACGACCTGGCGAAAGAAGACGGAGTAACTAAGGCAGAAGTAGTCAGAGAGGCAGTCTTGTGGTATTTGGCGCACCGGGACGAAATACGGAATGAACCGAGAGATAGCATGATCACAGGCTCAATAGAGGCAATGACTAACCGTGTTTGCGCGATGCTAGCTCGGCAAGGGAGACTAATCGGGACGTTGTTTGAGCTGACCTACGCAAACATGGCAGCGACGAAGGAAGGAAAGGCGTCATTTGAGGCAGCTCTGACGTCCGCTAAGCAGAAGATGGCGAAGGCGGTGGATAAAGACGAGCGGGAGCTAGTAGACGCTATGAGAAAGACCGTAGCGGTGGCTCAGGCGGCAAAGTAAGTTGTGGTAGTCATCAAACACAGGTACATACCAGGAAGAAGCCGAAGCGGGAACGTCGTATCAATCGGCAAGGCATTGGCGCATGTGAAATACATCCAGCACCGCCCCGGACCGGACAAAGAGAAGGGTGGCCGGGAGTTTTTCGACGGCGAACAAGACAGAATGGACACCAAAGAAATGCGCAAGGCGATAAGGCAAGCGGGCGGCGACCGGGTGGTTGTTCACAAGCTGACCTTAGCGCCTGAGATAAACCCGCAGGACAAACGCGCATTTACCCGCGATGTGATGGCGAAGCTGGGGCAAGACATGGGGCGGGATCTCCGGTGGTTCGGAGTGGAACACAACAACACAGACCACCATCACATACACGTTGTCGTAATGGGCAAAGACCGCAACGGGACCGAGGTTAGGATAGGGCTAAAGGACATAGAGAAGGCGAAAGAGCACGGAGATAGATACCTGGAAAGGTGGCATCCTCGGGAGCTAGAGAGGTCTAGGAAGGACAGAGAAGACAGAGAAAGAGCCCGCAGAGAAGAGAGAACAAAAGAGCGGGAACTAGCCAAGGAAGAGAGGATAAGGGAAGGGTTAGAGCTTCCATGGTTGCACAAGAAGATAATCAGGGAGCAGTTAGAGCCGTACAAAGACTGGCGGGAAAAGCAGGACCAGAAGGCAAAAGAGAGGGAGCCCGGTGGAGACAAAACCGAGCGCCCATATCATCAGGATACGATAGAGGCGGCGGGTCGGGAGTGGTCGAAAAGCAGCAGCCTAAAGGAGTTACGGGGCTTAAATGAGTACCTTTGGGACAACATAGACGAGAGAATACCCAAGGAAGACTACCGCAGGCTCTCAGGTTGGATAAAGGACAAGGAACGCGCCCAGGAGCGAGGGCAGCCGGACCAAAGAGAGCAGAAGGCACAGCCGGACAAAGACAAGAGAGACCGGCTAGAGTATGACGGCAAGACATATCGTAAAGGTGACAGCTACGAGAAGCTGACAGGACTGAATAAAGAGCTACGGGAGAAAAGCGAAAAGCTACCGTATGAGGACTACCAGAAACTTAGAGGCTGGATAGAGAACAAAGACAGGGAGCGCTTTAGCGGTTACCTGGACAAAGGCATCAGAGAAGCGCGAAACAAGACCGAGCGCAGCAAAAGCGCAGAAGACCTGAAGGCAGCCGAAGGCGGCAGAGTAATAGACCCGGTACAGCAGGAGGTAATGAGAAATCCTGTGGTCGGGCTATTCATGCAGGGGGCGTCCTTAGCGAACATGGTAGTAGCTTCTATACGGCTGGATGACAGCAACAGAGACTACACGAAAGAGCAGCGAGACGGGCTAGAAGAGGCTAAAAAGAACCTGGACGAGAAGGAGAAGGACAGGAAGCAATGGACCTGGGAAAAACCATGGGACATGCTGAAAACGCAAGAAGAGCGGGACAGAGAGCAGAGAGACAAGGTAGAGAAAGCGATAGAAGAAAACGAGAAGCGCAAAGAGAAAGAAAAGAAGAAAGAGCGAGAGCGCAAGCAGGATAAGGACAGGAGCCCATTTGAGAGAGACCCATGGGGCAGGTGGTAAAGCATGGCATTTAAGACGTTAAGCATACGGATACCGGAAGAGGCGCACGAACAGCTAGAGAAACTACGCGTACTAGCCTCTCAGAAGCAAAAAGTTCTCCTAAGCCCAAAACGCCCACCAGTGACGGATCACATTTCCGGTTCGGCGAACACTTTGACTTGACGATTTAGTTTGCAAATGCAGATTTCGTCAAGCCAAAATGCATAAATATGGCTTGAGTGGCTGAAATGACGCACTGGCGCCTATCGTTTTGTTGACAGAATCAGGGTTTTGTCAAGTTGTCAAATAGCTTAGGAGAACTTTTTGGGTTTATGTGGCTAATACGTGAACTAGCAGAAGAGAGGCAGCAAAAGGTCTCAGACGTAGCAAGAGAACTCATCGTAAGTGGGCTGAAAGGTGGCACCCCGGCTGACAATGCACTGGTGATAGAGTACCTGGAAGGGTTCGGGAATGTGCTGGCCGGGATACACAACGAGGCAGCAAGAAGCCGCTACTACAGCGAACTAATGACGAGTTACGCCGTGGACATTCAGAACCTGATGGTCGAAGGCAAGGCCGCAGACAAGGACGCAAAGCAAGACCTGATGGGAAGGTTCGGGGCGGCTTCAATGCAGGAAGCTCGGGAGGCGTGGTTAAGGTCGTTGGGAGTGAAGCCGGAGCAGGAACCGAGATAGGGCAATGGTGGGCGGCGGTTTTTTATCAGTCTCAGAGGGGAATAATAGGGCAATCTTGCAAGAGGTGTGCTCTGGTATGGCTGACGTGAGCGACAAAGGCGAAAAGGCACCGGAGCGGCAAGGACTAAAAGCGCCGGACGCCCAGCAGGTCATTAATGCCGGGGTCCAGGACGTGAAAGCGGCCGAGGCGATAAGGACGAATCAGAGCGATGGGTCACTGAGGAAATACGCCGGAAGAAGCAGTCAGGAGCAGAGCATAGAGATCTGCTATGAGGACATGGTAGCGTCCAGGGCGAACAAAGCGACCGAAAAAGAATTATTAGCCCAAGCCCCGAAAGAGTCACTAAAAGAGCAGTCACGGACCATCGAGGCGCTAGAAACAGCAGCAAAAACTGACCCTGTAGCAGACGTAATGCTTCGGTTCAGAAAGCAAGCTGACGCCATGGAACCGGGACCGGATAAGGACCGGCTGACCAAGCTAGCCAAAGAACAGGCGGCAGAAATTCTAAAGCCGAGGCAATACGATGACCAAGAAGACTGTGGAGTGCATGAGATACAGAAGGGGCTAAAACCGCCACTAGTCGGGCAAGTGCAGTACCCAGAGAAGGAAATAGAGGGCGTTAGAAGGCTGACGCCGGAGGACTGGCGCAAGCTTGCGAAAGCCATGGAAGCGGCAGGACCAGCGGCGGAAGAGTCAATTAAGCAGACAACCCAGGAGATTCTTGTAAGAACCGGAGAGAGCGGGCGGGACACCATGCTAGCCGGTATCAACCTGGTGGTGGGGCTCCTGAAGTATGACCATGATTTACTATTCAATCCTGAGCAAGCCAGGAAGGATGCAAGCACGGCAGGAGAAGCGCTAGGGCTCCTACTACTGGCAGGGGCTCAGATATCAGTCGGCATATCGATGACAGCGGAAGAAGCAAAGCAAACCGGCAACTACAGCCTACCTCTGACGCGAACAGCACAAGCGCTGAACAACTGGTATGACAAACAAACACCAGCCGATCAGATGGCGATAGCCTCGGAGATATGCGCGGGGTTTGGCATATCGGCGTTTTCGGCAGAGGCTAACAAGCTGAAAAAGCCAGGTGCCTTTATGGAGTTTCTGAAAGAAGGCATATCGGTATTGCCGAGGAACTCGGAGGCTGAAAGGAAGGCGCTAGAAGCACTTACCAGGGTTCTAAAGGGAAGGGAGCCGCTTAAGGAAGTAGCCGGAATAGGGGCAACCGAGAAAGCCGGTGAAGTGGTCAAAGAGGCTCAAGAGAGGGGCTTAGGGGACCACATGGCGGCAATGGTGCCCTTCTTTGAGAAGGGAAGATCTAAGTCAGTTAAGGCTGAGGAAGCCGCATACAAAGCCAAAGTAACTAAGGACGAGTTACTAAAAATGACAGAGCCCCAATTGAAAGCACTTGGGTTAGAACGAGTCGTTGACTACTCCGACACCTTCTACAAGCACTACCCGCACTTGTATAAAACAGGGTTAGAGATTCATCACGCATTACCGCAAGACTTGTTATTTCGTTGTCCAGGGCTGTTCTCCGCCAAGGAAGTACATGACATTAAGTGTCTAAGCGGAATTCCAAAGAACGCTATGGTCAATGGGGAACGAGTCCACCAGCTATTTACCAATAGCTGGAGTAAGTTTCTCAAACAGAATACGAACCCAACAAGAGAGCAAGTGCTTGAACATATGCGCCACCTAGACGAGGTATACGGGCGGTTCTATGTTCCGCCATTGAAGAAAGGAGCGCGATGAAGTTTTATAGATACGATGTGGATGCTGCTGGCACCTATGGCGAGAACACTGTATACATCGGTGAAAAGACCGCTCATCCGTGTGTAGTGTCGCACCTGAATTATGAGTTTAATCTGTGGCCGAGAGATGATATGCAGGCGACTATTTTTCACTACATCGGCACAGAACGGCTCAGGCAAGCATTGGAAGCGATGCGGCCACCCGTCACAGGTATTGAATTTGATGAAGTGGAAATATCTGGAGATGAGAACGAATTTGAGAGAGTGGAGCGGGAAGGACGTCCTGACTCAGCTTTGGGCAAGTGGTACTGGTTTAAGATAACCGGTCAAGCTGGGCGGGATGACTTCGGCGGTGGTCCGACAGAGGATTTAGTCATCTCGGAGCGGGTGGTGGCAGTGCTTTTGGAGCAAATGACGGTGGTAAATCCGGCGAGGAAGATCAGGCCGTGGGGAGGCGAGATCGAAGCCGGCAGGGTACCCCAAAAGGGGATGCCGGCGACGGGTGAATCTTGAAACGCCCAATCCATGGGCATCTTCAATTTGGCGTGATGAAACATAAGCTAGATTATCAGCCTGTGCCGTTGTCGGAGCGGGTAAAAATCAGGGGTTCGAGGATATCCAATAAATCCTCTTTTGGGCAGTCTTTTGGAAGTACGGCGTCCATGCCGGATTCCAAACATTTCCTAATCACTGACGGATGATTATGGCTTGTCATGCCAATCACCGGCAACCGTGACCCTGTTGGTGCTTCCAGCTTTCTAATTTCTTTTGTGCACTCGGCTCCGGTCATGCCTTGCATGTCGTAGTCCATTATCACAGCCCTGTACCTGCCTGCTTTGAAGTGCTCCAGGGCGTCAAATCCGTTTTGAACTAGCTCGCACTCAAACCCCAATGACTCAAGTAAAAGCCCTGTGCCCATGCGGCATATCTCGGTATCGTCAACAACAAGAACCGGAAGTGAGTAAGGCATTTGGTAATCCACCAGGTAGACCCGTAGGGTTATTGTCGGTTGTAAGGAGAATGAGCGCACATTAATTTTGTGTGGGGTAAACCCCTACTTATTTGCCTTATTAGCCTCTAGGTAACCGAATATATTCGGTCGCCACAATTAGGCGTATTGCTCAAAGTCTCCTGTATGAAGCAGGAAAGACGAGTTTTGAGAACGCTTGGGAAAAGCATCAAGAATGCCCGGTTAAGGCGTGGCTGGTCACAGATGTATCTGGCTGCTGAGGCTGGTTTGGACAAGTCATACATTGGGTCAATTGAGCGGGCAGAGGTCAATCCATCGGTCAAGAAAATAGTGCGTATAGCTGACGCACTGGGCGTTTTGGTCGCTGACCTTTTTGTGGGAATTTGACATGGCGAATTAAAGCCGTTATGGCGAGATGGGCACTATGCGCTAGCTCGCACCGCCTCAATTTGCTTCTAATGAAATGGCAATACTAAAGGCAATGTTTAGATTGCAGTAATGGCGGCTATTTTTACACAAGTCTTAGAGAATTCCAATTTAACGAGTGTCTACAAAGGCAGAAATGGTGCTGCGTGATCGCGAATGGTGAAGGAGTCCATTTCGCTTTTACATTCACAGGCAAAACCTCAAGACCCTTACTAGGTCACTAATCCCAAGCAAACAATCCGTGCGGCTGTGCCGTTCTGTTTTTTGCTGCCTGTCTGTAATTGCTGATGGACACTCATTCAACAACCCAAAAGGTAACAACAAATGAAACGAACATTCAAAAGCATCCTGGCTGCTGCCGGGCTGGCGTTCATTGGCTTGGGCTCTCTGCTCACTGCCACACCGGCAAACGCAACCGTGCAAACATGCACTCGTTATGTGCCACCTCAAGGATTCCCGAATCCTGGATATCCTGTCTCAAACGGCCATCTGTATTTTTGCTTTCCCATCCCCCGTAGTGTTCCAGAAACTCAGATGCAGCTCTTGGCACGAAATACCGTCGTCAGTGCTTTGAGCAATTGGACCACTGCTGTAAGAAATCAGCTCAGCGCAAAGAATATCGATTTCTATGTGTTCTACACTGGATTCGATGCTCTTCAAACACTGGGTTTTGCTAGCCCCGAACCTCCGATCAAACCAACTGAAACTGGTCGTTCATGGGTGTTACCGCTGCAAACCCTACAGCTTCCAAATCCAACTACGGCAATATTCCTTTTCAATGTTGATCAGTTCAACGCTCTCAACGGAAGGATTCCGACAAGTGGCGATCTTGTTCAAGCTCAACTAAGCGGCACTACCAGGCACGAATCATCCCACCAGATGGATCGAGTTTGGGCGCAGATTTTGAACTATGCACCAACTGCATCTGCTACCATCGTGAAGAACACAACAAATACAAACTACGGAACTGCCGTTAACTGGGATGGTGCAAGGCTTACCACGCAGGATATTTCAGATCTGAAAACTAAATATCCCAGGTTGCTTATCGATCCCACAGTAGCAACACCCGTCCTGAACAACAACGAGATATTCGCTGAATCCATTGCTGCCTTCATTGGGGGTGGCGCCAGGGTGGACGAGGACAATTTCATTAAGGCCAAGTTTCCTTGCGCCTTTGCATATGCTCGCGATTTGTATTCAAGTAACACTGTACCTGCTCCGGTTGGTATTCCGAAACCCGCGATAGTTCCGTCAACAGCCTGCTATGGGAATACTCAGTGGTAGACTCTGACTGAATGAGAGGGGCAGACTTTTTTAGTCTGCCCCCCTTTCGTAAGACTCCCATTGTGAGGAAGAATCCGGTATGGGCATATTTAGAGCTAGCTAACTTTGAGGGAGTCGGTATGAAGAAAACAACAATAACACTAACCGCTATTGCTCTATTGGTGGGCAGTTTTGGCATGTATTCGATGCTCACCAAACCCAGCGGTATAGATGCGGATGTTCAGGCGACTCTGTATCCCTCTGCTGGAGGTCTCAGGGGTGATGTCCAGACTGAATTACCCGTCGCAGCGAAACTTTTAGGTTTACCATCTAGTTCTTCGATAGACAGAGTGACGGAGGTCGTAAAGGAGCGCCTTAACACCGCAGCTGCCCAGAAAATGGATGCTGTATCCGAAGCCTGCTATGTTTTGCAAGCAGATAAATCACTCCCAGAGAGTCTAATGCGCAAAAGGCTTTTGTTGGTGGACAAGATTTTGAGTTTTCAGGCAGCCTCTGACGTTCACCATACTAATTGCGCCGGTTTGAACTGGGTATCACCATTTCATTTACTTCACAGCTAAAGCAGTTGACCGCAGCCAGTAAGAGTAAGTCACGTACCAGCCACATAAACACGTGCTTTTCCCGTAATTCTTTTGCGTATTAATACTAGGCTAGATAGTGTTTTGTTACTTACCCTTAAATTGCAGAAAACGGCTCAATTTGTACCACCATGAGCTTCTAAGCCTATCTAGCTCTGCTCTGATTTCTTGCAATTCTTTGTCCTGAGTTTGTGCTCTTTTAGCTTCCGCTTCCAGGTCTGGCAGCATCAGGATCTGCTTTTGATAATTCTTGGTTTCAGACTCTAAATAGCCGATGCGATAATTTGCGCCTTGAAGTTCTCTAAGTAGCACCTGCAAATCCACTACAGCGTTGGCATTGTAGGTTTGCTGACTGACACTGATCTGACAATCCTGTGTCAACGTCACCTCTGGTTCAATAACAGGCACAATAACTAGACGCTTTTTGTTTTTGGTCTTTGACTTCAGTTCCTTTTTGATAACTCTGCGCCAGACGGTTCTTTCGCTAATGCCAAGGATCTTGGCAGCCTCGCTAATCGGAACTTCTATGGTCTTTGGTTTTCTTGTGTCAGCAGTGACATCTGACATCGTTTCGGTAAATAGACTATCCATGCCTTGGATGTCAGCTAAAGAGCCTGAAACGCTACTTGGTTCTTGTTTTTGCATTGTTCAAGATGTCTCTAAGTTGGCAGGGATCTGACCTGATTATCCAGATAATGCCACCACCTGTAAAGCGCTATAGCGCATGGATATATGGCGTGTATATCGATTGAAAGGCTCACCAATAGGCAGTATAGTTGCCATGTCAGGCTAAAAGTGAAACCGTGAAACAACTGCCCATAACCACTGCTCTCACATCACCCAAGATGGATGGATTTGACGATCTATTCAGTCCTCCCAGGCTTTCCAAGCCAGAGATGCACCTCCTTATAAAGCCATTCTTTTTGCTCGATAAGCACGCAGACAGATTTAAGCCTATTGAATACGTTTACTCAGTCGTAGAACATGGAAAAGCTATCAAGCGGGGCTGGTGGGTGGAGCCACATTCCAAATATGGCTTACCAGGCTCATTTGATAGAGATGTGACAATAGCCCTCTACGAACTAGTCAATGCTAATTACTTCTCTAGAGGGCTCCCTGTCCCGGAAGTCATGCCCATAGGAACTTTGCGCGAATTTGCAACTCATCTAGGAATTGCAGGAAGCGGCCAAAACTTGGCTGCAATACGAGAGAGCCTGAAACGCCTGCAGCACACATTATGCACTGCAGAAGAAACATTTTTTGATAATAGAAAGAAGCGATATGTTAGCGTTTCTTTTCGTTTGCTTAAGGGCGTCGGATTCGCTGGTGATGAGGATGGTATGGGTGGCTCTATCGAAGAGAACTGTGTAGTCTTCGATGAGTGCATACTCCGAAACTTAAATAGCGGTTACGTCATGGTAATTGATGTGGACAGCGTTTCAAGCCTAAGGACTAGCACCGCCAAGCAACTTTATGCCCATTTGGCCTATCGCTTTTTTGTTGAAGCTCAAGAGGGTTTATCTAGTTGGGTTGCCGATTATGAATGGCTGACGGTGCATTTAGGAATCAAAAAACATACCGAACTTTGGCGAGCAAAACAACAGCTCGATCCAGCCCATAAAGAACTTTTGGAACTAGGCTATATCTCTTTAGTCGAGTGGGATGGCTGGCGTGTGGTTTATCGACCTGGAGTATGCTGGCAAGGCGAACAATTACGAAGAAAGACAGGAAAGAAACGCATTAAAACCCACCGGGTATCAGACTCAAAGCCAACTCCAGTGCCGGAGTCGGAGCCAGTAGATCCATTGATTCCAGCCTTAGCTGCATTTGCTGGTGGTTTAGCGGTAGGAGAGCAGCGGATAAAGGCTTTAGGGCTGACAGTTGAAGAGGCTAGAGAACTTTGCAAGCAAAAGCTAAATAGGACACCCCCTTGACTAGTGCGATGTTTTGCTGTGGTTTTGTTTGTCAAGTGCGATGTTTTGCTGTGGTTCCTGCGATGTTTTGCTGTGGTTCCTGCGATGTTTTGCTGTGGCTTGGCAACCGGTATGCCCGACAGGGCTGGCGTTTTGAGACCCCTCAAAGACTAATATCAAGGACGAACAAAAAACGGTTTTAAAGCTAGTGTTGAAAAGAGGTACGCGCCGAAGGCGCGAATTTCTTTTTTTTGTGTTTGACTCCCTACGCTTTTCAAACTCTCCGGAGCGACGGCGAACAACTCAACGGCAACCAAGTCCTGGAGAGCCTTGTCGCCGTCACTCACTGCGAGTTTAGCTCCGGGGTCAACCACTGGCGCAGTTGCTGCGCAACCGCATGTTTAGCGGAATCGCCTGCGGCATATCCTCACTCACTTCGTTCGCTCCGGTATTCCTCGGCGGATTTTTTATGGGAGCTTCTGACTCGCAATCTAACAGCAACCACTTTGGACACCGTATCTGGTGGCG
>Ga0209460_1001681_pt1 | contig 11847 bp, 9 predicted proteins | sample EBPBio132013_DNA_FD_185868 | JGI IMG/M metagenome (GOLD analysis project Ga0209460, IMG submission 185868) | Wastewater treatment Type I Accumulibacter community from EBPR Bioreactor in Madison, WI, USA - Reactor 2_5/13/2013_ DNA (SPAdes)... | ecosystem: Engineered > Bioreactor > EBPR >...
AGAAGCCCCCTGCGCCGACGGGAAAATTAAATTATATCCGCTTGAATCGTTGTAAAATAAACCAATTCTATTTGAGCTATTTGTAACATTATTCCCAAAATAAAAACCATTAACCCCGCCGCCAATTCGTAAATTATTTACAGATGCACCGTCATTTGTTGTAATAAAATCCATTGCCGTATCGGGTACGGTTGTACTTGCAGTAATTACTCTATGAGCGATACTATTTTCAGCGTTTACGCCGCTTGTAGGCGTTATCCTCCATACATCTAAAATAGAATCTGAAGTACTTAAAACATTTGTACTATTTACGTTTTTTCTGTCGAATGTAGTGGCGCTTCCGTTTGTTCTATTCCTAATATATTGAGCAAATGGTTGCGTATTTGTCGCACTGTTTAATTCAAAATAATAAGGGCTATTACTTCCCGAATTTGACAACCAATCAAAACGTTCCCCCGAAACAAAACGATTATATGCCGTATTTGTATCATTCCTAACAATTGATGAAGTTGCACCCCCCACCGAAGTAATTGAAAAAGAGCCCGAAGCACCAACGGAAATTCCGCTATTTGAACCCGCAGTTATTACAATTTGTCCGCCTGTGATATTGACGTTATTTGCATTTTGAGTTGACATAGTGCCAAGACCCAAATTTGTACGGGCACTACTCGCCGTTGTTGCCCCCGTTCCACCATCCGCTACACTTAATGGTAATGATATTTTTTTTGCGTCTATTTGGAAAAATTCAATATCGTCCGTACCAATTACGGGGTCATTATTTGGCGTTTCTAAAATCCATAAAGTATCTTTGTAATTAGTACCCTCTTTAATACTAATTAACATTCCACTATATAAAGTTCCCGAGCGAACCCAAGCCCCTCCCGTAGCGACTAAATAAACACCATTTTCAGTTTTATCAGTTTGCCCATTGACTAAAACAATTTCACCGTTTGCAACTGTAATCCCGTCGGTTGTTTCCGCTCCGTCCAAATCAATGTTTGATAAAAATACGCAACGGCAAATAATCAATTTATCTGTTAAATTAGAAGAACCCGAACCGCCGACCGTGATATTGTACGAATTTGCTTTCCCGCCTTTTCTTGCAGATTTTGCAAGGTCTTTACTCATAATCGAAGCGGGTCTTAAATTGTTGTTACTTGTAGCCATTTATTCCGTCCGTGATAATAATGTAAGTTCTGCAATTTCATCCTTTTTTACGGTACATTTTATCATTTCATATTTTGTCGGTAAATTAGAAAAAACCCCCGTTTGCGGCTCAAAATCAGTTAAATCAATATCCCAATAAAAAAACGGCATAATTACTGGGCTTAATCCTGTATCGCCTAAAAATTCAACCACCCCATTATTTACGAATGTAGAAAATTCAATTTTTGTTTGATTTGGATTAGAAAAAAAATAACTCATTGTTTTAGCTGCTACGTAATAAGAGCCATGTAATTTTTCTTTTGGGTATATTTCGCCTGTGGTTGAAGAAAAAGAACCCGACCCCGTTTGACTTACAGCCGCGCTACTTATACCGTAATTTGCGAAATTCATATATATAAAAGTGCCATTGTCCGCGTCGTTGTAGTCATCTGAATATAATTCCGTACTTGTATCATTATCATAAGATACTGTTATTTGCGGCTTATGATGGACTGCAAAATAATAATAATTACTATCACCTGTTAAAATGTCATTATTATCTGAATCCTTTAATTGTGACCGATAAAATAAAAGACAATTTAATAATTTTGTTGAATTGTAAGAACCATTTGGCGAACTAATACCACCCAAAGCACCCAATGAAAAAGTTCCCACAAAAGAATATTCTCCACAAATTGGTACTGTATGCAAAGGTTGTACAAACTCAATAGCTTCCGATGAACGCGAACCCAATATATTGACTTCTACACTATCATTTTCTACTTCATGGCTTTCGGGTGATGAAATTGTAAATTTACTTGAAACGTCCGAAAAAAATGTAATTTTAGTATTAAATAAGTCACGTGTATCGGGCGTGTGTGGCGATACCGTTGCGACCCCACCCGTTAATCCTTGCACGCTACTAATTACGGAATCTAAATAACCAATCATTCCTTTATGTAAATACGAGCCATACCAATCATTGAGAAAGTCCCAAACGCTTTCATACTCTTCACCCAAAGCATTTACAATTCCATCATTTGCCCCTGTTTCATCAAAATCCGTAGTTGTTGCCAAATCTGAAAAACCGACGTATGAAACTATTTTTAACGCTGTTTCTAATAATATCCCGCCGCGATACCCTGTGTTTTTATTGTCTTGCTTGTAGTAACTAACAAAAGGCGGGTTAATTGTGAAAGTATCGTAACTTGATTTTCTGTAAATCTTTTTCAATAATACTTTACAGTTATTTTCTAAACCGTCAAGAAATTCCGTAAAATTATCAAAATAAATCCGATAATCTCCCGCCGTTTTGCCCTGCACGGCTGCAAACTGTGATTGAGAACCCGACCCGCCTATTGAGGTAGCTCTTTGAAAATAATTAGTTTTGTATTCTAATGAAGTATTTTTTACTGCCTGACTACTTCCGTTTTGAGTATAAAAACAATGCAAAAAAAGAAAATTATCAAACCGTACTTGACCCGTAATTGTCTTAAAAATACTTTCTGTTTCGATGCTCAATATATTTTTTTGATTGTCATATTCTTCAATAGAAGTAATTTGAGTACCGACGTATATTTGTTGAAAGCCCGCACCGAAACCAAAATCCATATAAAATTCAAATATATTGCCCGTTGTAAACGTTTCATGGCAAGGGAACGTGCTATCTGTATTAAATGCCGTAACTCTGTTAAATGTAACAAAAGGGTCACATAATATTTTTGCAAAATCTGCACTACATAACGTTAAATCAATATCTAATTTTAATTTTGGAGCTGCTCCTAAACCAATTGGATATTTATCATATTCAAATGGGGTGTATTCATAATCGCTTAAACATTGATACGGTTCATCACTATTTGTTAATGAAGCATAATTACTGTCATTATACGACGGTATTACGACTAATTTATACGAATACCCCGTATTTTCCCCTGTCCATTGTATTGTATATTTCTTTTGCGAATTTGTGCCGTCTTTTGCCATTATGATAATAAAGAATTTTTTGCAGATATAATAAATTGTTTTCCGTTACCAATTTCAGAAAATTCAACACCTGTAATTGTTATTGGTATAATTAAAGATTCATCTGGCGTAAGGACTGCCTCATTGACTGTATATAAGTAACTACTAACTAACATATACTTATATTTATAGCCGATTAAACTCTTCAAATTTGAACGAAAAGTAGCAAAGCCATCATATGTACTGCCTGAAAATAAAAATGGTCTTGTTTCAATTTCGTATGTTGGACGGTAATTTGTCGTAGTTGAAACCCACCCGCCAACCGCTTCAATTTCTTCACCTGTTTCAATGCCTTCGTTTAATTTGGCAATTTCTACATCAAAAGACAATTTTGAGCCACTGTGACCCGCGTATGTACTTTGTCGCACACCATTATTATTTTCTAATGTTAAAAAAGAATTTGTGCCGTAGAAAGTAACGATACCAACGCCGTTTGTTATTGTTTCTGCCATCAATACCCCCTTGTTTTTCTTTTTTGTTCTTTAGCAAATAATACTTCCATGTCACGCCCCGAAATTCTAAATTTCCCGCCCACATTTATACGTTCATCTCTTTCTAATTTAATACTGAAATTTCTAAGCATCTTTATTATTTCTTCATCATTATTTTTTTGCATCACAGAAACAGGAACGATATTTTTTTCTAAATTAAGACTAATATTTTTATTTTGTGGTGCTAATTTAGAAGATAATTCTCGAAGTTCGCTGTTGCTTAATGTCTTAATAATTCCGTCCGTAATTGAACCACCGTCATTAATTGCCTTTAATAACGGCATATTTTTAATTGATTGTTTTGCGTTAATAATAGTTTCATTTGGCGCAACCCATAAAGGGATAGTATCACTAACCCCTTTACGTTTATTGTAAGATTTTTGGATTCCAACTACTCCATCTTCAGCACCGACACCACCGAGCGAAGCTTTTGCAATCGCTAATAATCCGTTCATGGTAGCAATAATACCCAAAGCCGCAGGAATACCTAAACCAAAAGGAAGAGCACCCGCATTTACGGCGAATATTTGCGCAGCATAAGCATTTAACGCAACTTGTACAGTATCAATAACAGTCGAAGCGGCTACTTTTGCAAAGTCTCCTAAAGTTGCACCACCTTGCGCAATTAACTGACCAAACCCCGCCAAAATACTTGTAGTTGCCGCAAGTCCCGCAGCCGCTAAATTATTAAAATCTAAACCTGTTTTTGCTAAAGACTCACCCATGTTTTTTGCGGCTTCATTTAATCTCTGTGTTGCAATATCTCTAATATTTTGGAATGATGCAGCCAAAGCCGTTCTAATTCGGTCGGCACTGTCAATACTATTTTCTTCTAATTTTTTTGTGCTTTCTTCGATTTCTTTATTATACTCAATAATTGCGTTCTTTTTATCCTCTTCTAACTGAGTAATTTTTTCAGCATTTTTATTGTATAAAACCCCGCCTGTTTTTGTCGTATCTTTTATTGCAGCTAATTCCGCATCAATTTGGTTAATTCTTTCTTGATGTTTTGCATTTACTTCGTCTAATTCTTTTTTTGCGTCATCATATAGTTTTTGCTGCTCTTTTGTTGCGGGAGCAAATGCCTGTCCAATAGTTTGCCCTAATTGTGCAAAACTATCATTCAAAAACGAAACATAATCCGACCCGCTTTTTTGCGTCAGTTTGTCAATTTCACTTTGATAACGTGCAATAATATTTTTACGCCCTTGTTCGGTTAATTGCGTATTTTTTAACTCTTCGTCCCTTTGTTTCAAAAGACCACGAATTTTTATAGCAATTTCCCTTTGAGTATTGTCTTTAATTAAAGCTAATTCGGCGTTAAATCTATCTTCATCAAATTGTTTTTTGAAATCTAAATATTTTTTGTCACCGTCTTGTCTTTGTTTATTGATTTGCTCCAATAAAGCCCGTAAGCCCTCTTTTTCTTTGTCGTCCGTACTAACACTCAATTTTGCGTTTATCTCGCTTTCTGTGGCGTTTAACGCGGCAAAAAACGCATCTTTGGCTTTCTGTGCTTCATCAAGTGAGAAATTAGGCGAAACATTCAAAGAAACATCTGTACTCAATAGCCCTTTTATTTTTTCATCAATACCTTTTATTGATTCATTTATGGCTTCAATCACATCCGCATCTGTGTTAATACCTAATTCCGCTTTCAATTGTATTTTAAGTGCTTCTAAGTTTGCAATAGCACTATCACGTTCTTGTAATAGTTGGTCTTTTTTTATTCTTAAATTAGTATTTATTTCTAAATCAGTACCAAATTTTTCAGCTATTTCTTCTAATTGCTTTTTGAAGTCTTTTGATTCGACTGCATTAACATTTAATCCAAGTTTTTTATTGTTTATGTCAGTTAATAAAGACAGATAGTTTTTTTCTACCTTTAGTTTTTCGTCTTTAGGTAAATTAACTCCTATCTTTATTTTATCACCATCGCGTACTACTTTGAAAATCTTTTCATACTCTTTAGCCAAGTTTTGAGCATTTTGCAACTCACTTTTTGCCAAGTCCAATTTATCCTGTTTCGATAATTCTTGCCCTTGTTCAATACGTAAGTTTTCAATAGCTAATTTATTCTTTTGATTTTCAATTTCTACTATTTCTTTTTCTTTATTGAAACGCTCTTCTAATATTTTCAATAAAGATTCTTGTTTTTCTTTTGCTTTTTCGTCTGTTTTGTCTTTTTCTAATGCTTTATTTTGTGCATCAATTTGCGCCTTTGCATTTTCTTCCGCTGCTTTTTTATTAGCTTCGGCTCTTTCTTGGGCTTTTTTATTCCATCCCTTATTAAACCCATCGCCTATTTTAGAACCCGCATTGCTAAATATATTTAATAGTTTTTCAACACTACCACCGATACCGTTTTCAAATACATTAGTAAATACATCACCAACATCCGACAATATACCCGTGAACGCTTGTATAGCCCCCGAAATACCGCTTAATAAATTAGGAATAGAAAGTAGTATTTCGCCTAATTTTTGGAAAAAGCCCGTTGTTTTTTGTGTTTCAGTACCTAATTTTTTAGAAGTATTTGTGGCTTTTTCTCCACTTGAAACAAAGGAAGAAATATAACCAACTATTGATGCAATTAAATCTGCTAAAAATTTGAACGGTGCAATCGCGTATTTACCGATTGTTGCGCCTAATTCAAACAATGCCGCACCCATATCAAAAAATACATCTGTTACGCCGACTAATATATCAGACAAAACAGTAATAAATTTCCCAAACCCTTGAAAAATATCCGACAAAGTAAGCGTACTTTTTCCCGTGTCACCAAATATCTTAGAAATAGAAGAAAATACAGGTGCAAATATATTTTTTATACCTTGTACAACACGGGATAATATATTAACCCCCGCCGTAAATACTGCTACCGTTGTACTCCAACCTACCGCAATTACGGCAGCAATACCCGCCATAATCGGCTTCAATATATCCCATAAGTTTTGGAAAATACCACCGATTTGATTAAACGTGTTTTCTAATATAGGTTGTACTTCTTTGTATAATACAGAAAAAGCCGCAATAACGTTATTTATTACAGGTATTAACGCCTCGTAAACATTTATGCCTACGGTTTTTACAGTTTCAGTAACTCTATTAATTGTTTCTTGAAACGTAGCCATATTTATTTCGGCTTGTTTAATAGCGTCTTTTGTACCTGTTATTTCTTTTGTCCATTGAGAAATAGTAGTTGCACCATTAGCCAAAATAGCTGCTGCGGCTGAATTTTCAGAACCGAAAACTTGAGTAAATGCAGTCGCGTCTTTACTTGCTTTTGATAGTTCTTTTAATCGTTCAGATAAAGGCGTAGAAGTGTCAGAAACTTTGTTCATATCCACGCCCAAAGACTTTAATTTATTTAATGCGTCCTTAGGAATAACCTCTTCGCCTGCTATTTTGCCGAGCACATTTCTTAAAGCCGTGCCCGCTTCCGCTCCGACCTTACCACCCGCCGCTAATACTTGAATAGCTGCGTTTGTCTCCTCAAAACTTACATTTGCTTTTTTTGCCTCGACACCCGCAACTAATACCGCTTCACCAACTTGTGGAATTTCAGCCGCTCCGACACGTGCGGACGCTGCCAAAACATTTATATACCTTGCGGATTCTTGCATAACGGCGTTCGGATTTGTTACATCCACACCAAATTGCAGCATCGAATTTGTCAAGGTATCCATAGCCGCCGACGCTTCTAACCCGCCCGCCTTAGCTAATATATTTACATTTTCTCCAACGGCTTTAAGGGCTTCGGGAGTTTTTGCCAAATCCGCTCCAAACCGTGACAAAATACCCTGAAATGATTTTAAGTTGTCACTCGCGCCCGTGCCAAATTTAGTCCCTAAATCTTTTGCAGCGTCACCGATTAATTTTAGTCCGTCGCCTGTAATACCTGTTACTGCGCTCACGGCTTTAAGATTTGTTTCATATTCTTTGCCGACAGTAAAAGCACCTATTAACCCCGTCGTAAGTGCCCCCATCGCTGCCGTTGCTAATCCTGCGGGAGTAGCTAAACCACCAATTTGTGAGGCAATATCTCCAAATATTCCACCACCTTCCGCCGCCGCCGCTTGTCCTTCTTTGAATTTATTTTTAAGACCGTCAAATTGAGCATTAAACCCACTAAAAAAACCGCCTTTTTTGCCAAAATTATCAAGTGATTGACCTGTTTTTACAATTTGCCCATTAACTACTTCAAAACCTTTTGCAAATTGTCCTAAAGCGTTCCGAACCTTACCATTTTTATCAATAGTTAAACCTTCAGTATCGGCATTTACTTTAATGGTAGTTTCTTTTGCTAACCCCTCAATTTCTTCCTTTATTTTGGTTAAATCGCCGCTTTCAACTTCTACGCCTAATTTAACAGTTCCCGACTTTGCCAACACATCACGAACCGAAGCCCCGACTTTAGCCGCTTCTGTACTTAATTTTTTTAGTGATTCCAAAAATGGAGTAATATCGAGGTTTATTTGTTCGTTTATTGCCATGATTATTTCTGCGGTTTATTTATGTCAATCAATTTATCTAATAAAGAATAAAACATTATTACAGGCATTTCATCCTCATATTTCATTATAGCCATAGGGCTATCGTTGAAAAAGCGTGCAATCTCAAAGTAATACCAAAAATTATCATAAATAGGGGGTATTTGATAAATATTTGGGTAATAATCTGGATGCAATGCTATTTTTTTAGTGCTGTTTTCAGTGAAGACGTTTGGAAACCTCTCGATACCAATTTCTCCGTTAAACTGAAAAAATTTTGGAATATCTTTTCTCCTTCCGACGGGAACGGGGTATCTAAAAAGAACTCTTTATTTTTTTCGTATTGTTCAACACTCCATTTTGTACCCTGTTCTTTTGTGCATAGTGCCAAAATTTCATGCGAAATAAAAGCATTCTCCAAATCTTCTAAACTTGGGTTTTGGTTTAGCAATGCAAATTTTATCATTATTTTTCTTGCTATATTATCCATACGAATAGTAAACTCTTTTTCATAGTCACATTCGATAAATTTAACGCCGTCAATCTCAAATGTCGTAGGCGTGAAATTGTCTTTTAATAATTGTTTAGCCATTATTATTATCCTCGAATAAATAAAAAAAAAGGGCGGCGAAATAACCGCCCCGTATTATGAAACTGTAATTTCTTTGAATTGGGCGTAAACCCCGTCAGAAGGCGTTACTGTACCCGTAACAGCCGTAGTAAATGAACCCGATGGGAATACTGATAAATCCACAGAAGAAAAAGAACTGCCAGGATTTTCTACGCTAAACGAATATGGGACTTGTCCGCCTGTACCCTGTAAAGAAAGATTAGGCGTAACTTTTGCATTGTGTATTATCATTAAATTAACTTTAGAATCTAAAGCATTTTCGTTGACTTCTTTTACAAGTGTTAAGCGTTTGCCGCGATATGTTGAATAAAGTAAGTTAAGTGAATCAATATCCCTTTGAATACCTGTACATTCAAAAGTCGCCGTGCGAACCCCGTCGGTAGTGAATTTAGTGCTACCTTCCGTTGTAATTTCATCTTGCGCCGTTTCATCCGTAAAAGTTGAATCAGCCAACCACGGAAATTGAAAAACCGTACCAATTCGAGAACCACCCGAATTTATTTCATATGCCATCATTTTGCCCGAACCAACTTGTGTTATATTCGAGCTATTTCTACTTATAGCCATGTTGTTGTCCTTTATTTAATTGAAAAAATAATTTAACAGTCCGTCACCTATTAAATTTTATTGTTAATATATGTTATATATCCACTTATTAATATTTGCCCTAATGTATTAGTTTCATCATGTTGTATATCGTCTAAAAAATAGTCGTCAATATAAACGTTAAGGGCTTTATATGTCAAAGTATAAGCCCCATTAGTATATGTTTTCGGAACGTAATTTGCATTTATTAAAGTATTTAATTTTGCATCTATTTTTTCTCGAACGGTTGCCATTTCTGTGCGGAAATCTCTACTTTCGTCCGTCCGCGTAAATTTGAACCTTGCAGAAATCAAAAAATGCTGTTCACGGATAGAATTGAAATTAGCATTACCCTCTGTCGGGTTTAATGCGTTCAAAATATCGTGAGCCAAAGAAATAAAAATAGTTATTTGTTTATCTGACAAACTTTGATAATCCGAAGGTAAAACAGACACCACCAAAAAATCGTCCCCCGTAAATGCACCTTCTAAAGTATCAAGAAAATATTTGCCCCGTGTTATCGTACTCATTTAGTCGCCTCCCATGCTTTCAACAAATCATTTCTTTTTTGTTGTATAAATTTGTCTTTATATTCGTCACGAAATGTAACAAGTGCGGCGTTAAAGTACCCACGTGCAGGCATATTAACACCTTTATTTTTCTTTACGCTTAACGCCATACGTTTCCATATTTCGTTTTTTGATTCAAAGAAACGCCGCCAAAATAATTGTTCCATTGCGAACACTTCTCTTTTTGTTTTTACGGAACTTACTTTTTTCTTTGCCTTAATAAACCCACCTTTTTCATGAATTTCTGCATACGGCAAATTACTACCCCAATTTATGGATAATTTATTCCCACTATATTCAACTTTAGAAAGTGTATTAGGGCTTTTGGCTTCATAAGAATCAAGTAATTTGCCCGTCCTTTTGGTTAATCTATTTTTACTATACGATGAAAATGGATTGGCATTTTTACGGTCAAATTGTTTTCTTAATGATTTATTGAGTATATCCAATAATTCAAAACCGTACTCTTTTGCAAGTGTCGGCATCAAACTTTTGAACTCTTTATATCTTTCGTTAAAATCGTTCATTTACTGAATCCGATATTTTTGCAACCTATCTTCAATTGACTTATTCCATACGCCGTCATATATTACCGTTGCAGATGAACCGTTAATATTTTCCGCTCTTTGTTTAATACCGTGCAAATTATTTTCCCGTATTTTCCTCATATGTGCAGCTAATTCCTTACAACATACTTTAATAATTGCAGGTACATCTTCTACTTCGTAACCCGAAGTAAAAACAAATTTATATTGTTGCTCCCCGTCGAATATTCTTTCACACCAAATATAATTTAATCCGTCACGAATATACGTTACATAATCGCCTACTTCGTCCGTCCATGCTTCGGTGGGGAACAATCTCCGTTCTAATTCCACACTCCCATCAATAGGTACGAAAGACCGTGTGAAATCCATTTCATTGGCATCATTGCCAAACCGAATGATTGTTTTTTCGGTCTTTTCTAATTCGTAATTCAAAAATTTCTCAATTAGATTTTGAGCCGCTGAAATAATCTCAGTGTAAACGTCATCATTCCCTGTCGAATTGTCTTTTACATATTCTTGGAACTCTTCAAGTGTTACTATCAATGTAAACCCCCGTATTTTTTAAGTCTGCAATAGTTTCTTTAAGCATATTTACTGCGAATGATTGTCGAAAATATTCCGTTTCGGTATCTTCATACCCTTCGGCAATGTCTTTACATAAGAGGCGCAAATTTCGTAATATTTTTTTAGCGTTTTTATGAGCTTCGATATATCCATAGTGCTGAAATAAAATTCGTGAGCGAATAACTTTACCACCGTCTTCTACAATCGAATAAACAACGTCTTCATGACATCTGTTTCTATACCTATATTTACTGCGGAATATTCTAATTGTATCCACTACCGACATTGTACAGTCGTTTTTTTCATTGTATGCCGTGTAAGATGCAATTTTAACCATTGCACCGCCTATTTTTTCATCCTCATTAAACCGCTCTAAAACTTCACCAATAAAATACGGGTCAGTTACTAAGTGTTCATCAATATCTAAATATATTACAATATCTTCTTGTACATTTTGTAATAATGCGTTTTTTGCCGTTGAAAAATCAAACTCATGTAAATTTAACTCATACCCTAATACATAAACATCTTCTATTTCTGTGAACTTCATTCCTATTTCTTTTTCTTTGTCCGTTGTTACCTTGCAGAGTGAAATAGGAATAGATAATTTTCTGTGATGTTGAATAAATTTATCCTTAAATTTTTCGTCGCTATCACAATATAAAGCGCAAATACGTACACTTAACTTATTTTCTTTTGTCATTTTCTTCTACTAATATATATTTAATATCTTTTTGTTTCAACCGTTTCATTTCGCCCTGCACAATAGAAATAAATTCATCCCATTGTACGGGG